>ENA-OOZX01000066-OOZX01000066.1-human-gut-metagenome-genome-assembly--contig:-NODE-66-length-116228-cov-18.134782_pt1 | contig 116228 bp, 102 predicted proteins | sample MGYA00241048_ERZ501412 | MGnify/ENA primary metagenome ERZ501412 (study PRJEB25962, sample SAMEA2042518) | human gut metagenome | biome: human gut; feature: human-associated habitat; material... | reverse complement strand
CACTATAACTTCTTTTTTTACGAATGGCAATAAAAATAGGAGAAAAGAAATACCAGGATTTTCAAAAAAGTATAGGAACAATCAAATGGTATTTGTCAAGCAGAAAAAGAAGACCATGCGGTATAAAAATTTTTTAATTTCTTTAAATTCACCATAAGAGCTGTTTGTCGAAATCCGCGCAGATATCAGGATCAATAAAAGAGCCATCCAGATGGATGACTCTTTTATCTAGTGCTTATTTAATTGATCGTGCAAGCGCTACCGTTTCAGCATCTATGCTTCCCACGGAACTGGTGTCAGGCACATCGTTCCCTTTTATAAATGACCGGCACATCATATCCGAAAGTTTTCTTTCCATTCACTTCCATACTTTCTGACACCTCCAGACATGTCTCCGAGAATCTCTCCCATAACCGGAATGTCATCACAGGGGTAAACTGACTCACACTTCCCCCTTCCCAGACACCATCCTTTTCCTGATACAATGCCGGGGTAAACTTCTCAGATCTTTTCAGGTCACTATATTCTACGTTCTTCATGGAAGCATAAGAAAACGTATTTTTGTCTTCTCCTGCCGGAATTTCGTAGGAAGAAAGCATAATTCCACCGTCACAATCCGTAACAAGAAATAAATGCGGTGATGCATGGCATTTTCCATCCGTCTCATAATAACTTTCTTCTACAATAAATATTCCGGTAAAATTTTCCGGAATATTATTTATCTTATCATTACAGACTGTATTCACATGTCGGGCATACGGAAATAATTTTCCTGCAGATTTCATTTCTGTAAATTGTTCTCTGTTATCAAAATGTCCCGTCATAAGCTTTACAAATTTTTCCATTTTCATTATAATACCCTGCCTCTATAATTTTTTTGTTTTTAAAATAACAGTTGTAGTCCCATTGCAATCATCCACATATATGCACAGGTTTTTGGAATCATTAATAATCCCACCTTTGGTTTCGTTTTACTGAATAAAGTAACCGGCAGATAACAGCCAAAAGAAAGAATGATCGCCGCAACCATTCTTGTCATACCATACCCATTTGCATTCCCGGAAATGATATACAGAATAATCACTCCGATCCCCGTCACCGCAAAGACAGCATTTCTGGCAATTGATAATTTCATATTTCCTTCATCTGTACACCAATTGTTCTGTGGGAACATGCATATCACAATTCTGACAACCGCTGATATCCACACGACCGCTTCCACTATTGTCGGTATTATCATTTCCGGAAATGTAAATTTCCAGACATACATTAAAATAATATAAAACACCGTCATTGTAACAGACGATACCTGCAATCCAATTCCCAGCTGCCTCTTTATCTTCTCATCGCTTCCACGCACTGCCCTTATAATTCTTGGCACCAGATGAAAAGCATCCCCTCCGCAAAGTGTCAATGTTAATATTCCATAAAGTACAAATAAGATATTTCCCTTTGAAAATGTAAAAAATAAAATTGCGGCAACTAAATCGAAAATCAGATACGCAGCATCAAAGATTGCTTCCATCACATCCGGAATCTGTGGTTTGTAATTGTTCTCTTCCATCCTTTTAATCCTGCTCCTTTTCCATCAATTGACTGTAAAACAAATGATTCCCGGTACTCTTCATATCCAGGGATTCGTTTTCATTCGTTTTTTCCTTGTATTCCCTTAAATGTTCTTCCGCATTATTGCAGATCCGGTCAAATATCTGGATACACATGTGCTTTTCTTCTTCTGTCAATCCGCTTAAAACATTTCCTGCAAACTGTTTCTGTGCGTTAATTCCTGCCGCCACTATAAGTTCCGCCCGATCCAGCAGAATAATCTCTATATGCTTTTTATTATCCTTACTTTGTATTCTTTCAACCAGTCCTTTATTTTCCAATTTTTTCAACGAAGTTGAAACATGGGATTTCGTTGATTTTCTAACCTTTACTATTTCTGCTGCGGTATTGTGATGCGGATTATTATGAAGGAACATAAGTATATCGTATTCCATCTGTGTCAGCCCATACCGGTCACATACCTCTCCGGAAAGCAATTCATAATAACTTGTAATTGTTTTATGCTTATCCCAGAAGTACATCTTCTCTTCCTCCTTCATCGTTCTTTTTAGAACGATTATAGAGGAATATTTCCGGTATGTCAAATGTTTTTTGCTACTATGCCTTCGCCTTTAATGTTCCAATATATTCCCCATTATTATAAACAAACGGTCCGGCTTCTCCCTCTTCTCCGAAATATTCCGGTCTCAATGACAGAATATTGAGCAATTCATCCACCGTCTTCACCTTTGTTGCCTGATATGGCTGTTCAAATGCAATCTTTTCTACAAATAAGTAATCGTCCCTGTCCTTTATCAGGATACCTGTATGACCCACGAAAGTAACATCCGAATACGGGTCATATATCACGATACTAAGGAGCGATATCCTGTCACTGTCTATTTGAAATCCATAATGTTTCCAACTATCCGAAAATGCTGTTTCCGGATGTTTTTTATCTGCAACACTCTTTTCTCCATAGAGTGTGGTAAACATATCCCGGTTCTCTTTTATGGTTTCATACCTTTCCACATTATCTATTGCTTCTGTATCAAACATTAGATAAGTACCTTCATAATTGTCTTCCGTTGATTCTGCGTGAAGCAGACCATCCAGTAAGAGAAAGGCTGTCATTCTGCAGTCCGTGTCGGAGTAATCATGATTCTGTTCCCAGCCATCCATACATTTGCCAATATCTGCTTTCATGTTTTCCGGATCAGACCAGACATCCTCAAGCTTTGCATTCTTCCCGGCCGAATCTGCAAAATCAGTTACCCATTCCCGGAATGTATCTACATGGGAAGCTCCCGCGGTATCCAGTTCTTTGCAAATTTCTGTAATGGTATGGTTTCCTCCCATATAAGTTGCAGCCGGTATCTTCTGTTTCTGTGCACATGCCCCCAGCATCAGGCACAGGAGCATAACAACAGCTGATAATTTCATTGCCGTTTTGGTTTTATTCTGCCTGTTCCATAGATTAAACGCTCCGCCACAAAACATCCTGCCAATTATAACTGTGATCCGTTTCTTCCTCATCCATAAACCTCTTTCTTATGATCCGCATATTTTACATATTTTTTAAGATTACCTTACGGTTTCATTTATGTAAATAGTATGGTTTCAAAATTAAAGAAATATTTATTTTTATTGCTCTGTTTGTGGAACATTCAGCAACGCTTTCGGCAGATATCACATCTGTCCTGAAAAGCAAAGTAACCGAATGAATTGCTTCTTATGCCACATGGATTCAGGCTTTATTCGGAAATGTTTTGTTATTCTTTTTTACTCCGTCTCCCTCAGCCGCTCCACGATCGTCTGCTTTCCAACCACACGATAGACCACAAGCGGAACCCCCGCGCCGATCACGGTAAAGATCAGTGCCGCAAGCACGACCGGACCGATGGTATACTGAAACCGGAAAAACCAGAACATTTTTTCAATCATCTTTCCCATAAACGGCTCAGATGCCACAACAAGAATAAGCGAAATGACAATCGCCGCAAACGTATACAACAGTCCCTCATACACAAGCATCCGCTTCAACTGGCGTCTGGTCATGCCAACCGACTGCAGCACAGCAAACTCCCTGCGTCTTGCAATCATCCCCGTGAGGATGGCATTCAGGAAATTTAATGTTCCGACCACGGCGATCACACCGGAGAGAACACCTCCAAGCAGCAGAAACATCCCACGGAACGAATCAAACTCTTTTTCGTAGGAAAATTTCGATTCATAGCTGTACAGCGGCTCGACCTGTTCCGTATAATTTTTCAAAAAACTTTCCATTGCTCTTGCACTCTGATTGTTTTTCATATCAAACATCATATGCATGACATCTTTTGTCCCGGTATCTTTGATAAACGTATCGCTTCCAAGCACAAACTGCGGCGATCCATAATACCGGCAGCTCATCGCGGAAGGCACCAGAATCTCCGCCACCACCGTATAGGTTTTTTGTGTATAATCATCTGCTTCCACGTCACATGCACCTTCGTAGCTGTCAATCTCTTCCTCCGGGATCTCTTTTCCAGTCTCTGCATTAAAATATTTCCAACTGTTTACATACCTGAGTGTCACCTGATCGCCCACCCCGACCCAGTTACTGTGATCAACTTTTTTGTCATAATCATCCTGCTTATAGACTGCCGCAATGGCATTCTCCTGATCCAGAGCTGTGACATCGCCTTTGAGCACCTTTACTTTCTGAAGCGGAAATGCATCCATTCCATACAACTGAATATCGTCATAATAACTGCCATCATCTGCCTGTTCCTTCCAATTGAAATAACCCTTTTCCTGCTCTTTTGTCATAGTATGTCCCATGGATGTAAAATACGCCAGCATATCTTTTTTCTTTATTTTTTCCAAAACCCGGGTTGTCTGTCCGTAGACACATCCACTCTCTTTAACGCCATTTTGCGCGAGCACGGTCTGCATTGCAGAATCTTCTACTGCTTCATCGGAAGAATGGAAGCCTTTCTGCACGTTAAAATAATCCGCATTGGCAAACACAAAGTCGCTCACACAGAAATGTTTCAAATACAGATCCATATCAAATCCGTTTGCAAACATAACGGTCAGATTTAAAAGAACAACCGCAAGGGAGAGGGAAATGACAACAAGAACCGTTTTCTTCCGGTTCCGTCCCACGTTTGCCCATGCCATACGCCCCAAAGATGCCGGTTTTTTTGCCGCTTTTGCTTTTTTTCTGCCACAGTCTGCCTCCGTATAGCGCACCGCTTCGACCGGGGATACCTTTGCAGCGATCCTCCCCGGCTTATTGCAGGATAAAAATACGGTGACCAGTGAAAAAAGTGCTGCTCCCACAAATACCCACGCATGCAATTTTATAACCGCTGTCGTGTAAGTCGTCTGTGCCATGACAGCCGGTGCCAGTCCCACGCCGATTCCAAATCCCAGAAGAAGTCCCGCCGGAATTCCAATAACTGATAAAAGGACTGCCTGCAGCCGGATGATCCGCTTAAGCTGCCGCCCGGTCATGCCGATCGTTTTTAACAGTCCGTAGAAACGGATATCGTTGGTGACGGAAATCTGAAACACATTGTAAATGACCAGGTAGCCGGTAAATACAATGAGCACAAGCAATGCCACAATGGCTGCAATGCTTTCCGCATTCAGATTGCTGCTCGACTGCGCACCGGTATAGCCCCAGTTTACACCAAATGCAATATAGCCCGGTTTGGAAGCATCTTCTGACTGAAATCCACAGTCTCTGATCACCTGCCGCATATTTTTTTCGATATGAAGTGCATTCCCAAACATAACGTCAAGTGACCATTTTCCACTCTCTTCATCCTCCCCGATCTCCACATGCTGCAATGTCTTTTTCACATAACTTTCTGGCACGATCACATTGCTTGCCTGGGAAACTCCGTTGTAATCCCACCAGCCGGAGAGAACAAACTCCTGCGTCACCGTTTTCGGTTCTGACTGACCTCCTCCGATCTGATACGTCACGGTAAATTTTGTGCCGATTTTGGGCTGTACTCCTAACAGTTTTAACACCCGGGTATCTGTCATCGCCTCATTGCTTCCCTCTTTTGGACGATGTCCGTGCGTTGGTGTGCAAAAATAATGTTTTACTTCATGCGCATCCATATAGCTGACTTCCACCTGTGTCTTGCGAAATGCATCCCCGGTTCCCATTCCTAAAAACAACCGCGCACCTGTCTCCCGAATGAGCGGATCTTTTTTTAAGGTTTCCATCTGTTCTTCCGTCAGTTTCTTAAAAGACCCGTGCGCATCGCCTCCGGCCATAAGAAAGTTGGACTGCTGGAACGAATCATTGATGGAAATTGCAATCGTAAACAGCGCGGTAAACAGCATCGTGGTCAGCATAATTGCAATCACGGCAATCAGGTTTCTCATTTTAAAAGCCCGCAGACTGCGCACGGCAACGGTACGCACACAGGCACGGTTTTTTACCTGCATCATAATGCCTCACCTGCTTTCCCGGTCACAATCCGTCCATCCTCGATACGAATGATCCGGTCTGCAAGCTGTGCGATCTCCTCGTTGTGTGTGATCATCACAATGGTCTGCGCAAATTTGGTGCTAGTTGTTTTGAGCAGCCCCATCACATCCTGTGAGGTACGGCTGTCGAGATTTCCGGTCGGTTCATCTGCTAATAAAATCGCCGGTTTGGCTGCGAGTGCCCGCGCGATCGCCACGCGCTGCTGCTGTCCTCCCGAAAGCTGGTTTGGCAGCACGTTTAATTTTTCTTTCAGTCCGAGTGCCTCTGCAATCTCCCCGATAAATGCATTGTCCACGGTTTTTCCGTCAAGCTGCAGCGGCAGCACAATGTTTTCATAGACAGACAGCACCGGAACTAAATTAAAGGACTGAAAGACAAATCCGATTTTTCTTCTGCGGAAAATCGTCAGTTCTTCATCCTTTAATGCAAAGATGTCTTTGCCGTCCACATAGACTTTGCCGGATGTTGCCCGGTCGAGTCCGCCAAGCATATGTAAAAGCGTCGATTTTCCCGATCCGGAGGTTCCTACCACCGCGACAAATTCTCCGTTTTCCACTGACAGGTTTACCCCCGCCAGCGCGTGCACGGCGGTCTCCCCCGTGCCATACTGTTTTTTCAAATCTCTGGTTTCCAAAATGACCATCCTGTAATCTCCTTTTGCTCCTGATTTGGCATTTCCTGCCTTCTTTTAAGATTGTCGCACAGAATTCTTTCGAGAATCTGTCCCGGAAACAAAAGATTCTTACAGTTTTGACACAATTGCCGTTGGAAAATACAGCCCAAACGTTGAGCCTTCCCCCGGCGTGGACGAAAGCCGGATATATCCGCCCTGCTGCTGCATGATAGAACGTGCCAGATACAGTCCGATCCCCACACCGCTCTTTTCGGCAACCGCGTTTCCCCTGTAAAAACGCCCAAATACCGCCGCATGCTCCTCCTCACCGATGCCGATTCCCGTATCCGTCACTTCCACGCAGGCAAACAGTTCATAGGAACAGAGTTTTATGGTAATCCCTCCTGTGTTCGTATATTTGATCGCATTATCGAGAATATTTCCCAGTGCTTCCATGGACCATTTCTTATCAAAGTACGCATAAACCGGTGCGTCTTCCTCTGCTTTTTTCGTCCCGGAAAACGCAATCGCAAGTCCTTTGGCGGCTGCTTTTTCCCGGTAACTTTCCATACCGTCTACGACCAGTTCTGTCAGCGGCTGCCGGATTGGATGCAACACAAAAACGCCTGTCTCAAGCCTTGAAAGTTTGACAAGCGCATCCATTAAAAACTGTAATTTTTCACTCTGCTGCCGCAGCTTTTTTACGGAATCCTGTGCTGCTTCCCCCAGCGGTTCTTCCTCCAGCAGTTCCGTATACAATAAAATATTTGAAAGCGGCGTTCGCGTCTGATGGGAAATATCTGTAATCAGTTCCTTGATTTTTTCCCTCTCCACGTCTATGCTTCGCACCGAAAGTTCCGATGCCGCCAGATACTGCGCCAGACGGTTTTCCAGCGATGACTGCCGCGACTCATCAAATGTGGTCTCGGAAAAGGTGCCGTTTATCGCCGCCTCAAGCATATCGGAAAGTCCATCCATTACCTGTTTCTGCCGGTGTCTGAAGAAAAGTGCTGCTGCAAGCACACTCCCTGCCGCAAGCAATATAATTACAAAATATCCGATCATACTTCCCATACATATCCGATCCCATACACGGTCCGGATCTGCTCCTTTGCCTGTAATTTATCCCGCAGCCGCTTGATGGCAACCGAAAGCGCGTTTTCATCCACGTACACCGCGCCATCGATCCAGATGCGATCCATCAAAGTTTCCCGCGGCACGGTCATCCCCACATGCTGCACAAGAAGCGCCAGAAGTTTCTGCTCGGTTTTACTTAACTCCACTTTCTGTCCGCTTACGGTAAAACGCATATTTGTAAAATCAAACTTCCAGATACTGCCCTCCCAGATCTGTGTATTTTTTGCGCTTTCTTTCTGCATCTGCGCCGTCCGGTTCCGAAGCTGGGTGTTTACCCGCGCCCGGAGTACCGCCAGACTGAACGGCTTTGTAATGTAATCATTTGCTCCCTGCTCCAGTCCGCTTACAATATCCATTTCCAGATCGTTTGCCGTAAGTAAGATCACCGGAAGATCCGAGGTTCTGCGGATCTCCTGCAGCAGATCAAAACCGCTTCCATCCGGCAGATTTACATCGAGAATCAGCAGATCTGTCTTGTTCTGATGCAGATGCTGTCTGGTCTCCTGTATATTTTTACAGCATAGCACCTGCCGGTTTTTCTCCTGTAATGCGCGCTGCAGTCCCTGTGCGAGTGCCATATCGTCTTCTGTGATCAGAAGATGCATTATTTTTTCTTCCATTGGTTTCTTCCTGTTCTGTTCATGTTGCGATTTTTGTTCTTTCAACAGTATATAACAGAGCGCACAGACTGTCAGCCTTTTTCTTAATACTATTACTATTTACCCCCACTTGAAAATCTGTGAAAAAAGGACTATAATCGCAGCCGCGTGCAATGCACACAAAATCTATGGGAAAAGGAATTGCGATCATCGGAAACTGGATGGATCGGCATGTGGGATTTGTTTCAATCCTGCAAAAAGACGAAGCTTAACGCTTATTGCTTTTTATCATTTTCAATCACACAGGAATGTTCTTTCGTCTTCTTATCATAATTGATTCCTACGAGCAGAATATTTCCTGTATATGGCTCTAACGATTGCGGATACTTTCTGTCTTTTATCTGTTGTAAGGCGGTATCCGCAGTTTTATTCCATTTCAGTTCCACAACCAGTGCCGGATAATCAGCTTTATATTCCGGTTTTGGAATATAAACAAAATCCGCAAAACCACGGCCGGTCGGCAATTCCCGGACGGGTTTAAAATAATACTGCATGGAACTTAAGTATGCGATCGTAAGTACACTGCTGAGCGAATTTTCATCATGGTACATAATCGTTGAAGAATACCCAGTATGAATTTTCTCAATCCCCTTTGCAACCTCCATTCCATCTTTTTCCAGCGTTGCATCTAATAACGCTAACGATTCTTTTTGAAATGTCATCATCTCATTCCAACTGGTACGTTTCACTGCATGATTTAACTCGTGCCGGATTTCTTCATTCGGAATAAAAACATGCCGGCTGTCCTGATCATAAGCCAGATACCCCAAATGAATCAGGTACGTAAGCACATCATCCCGATTTGCAAAACTTACCGTGTCATTCTGAAAGGATGTCACATCCACTTCTACGGATGCGCCCGACAACATCTCGATAATTGCAGATTTCAAGCCATCAAAATCCATGTTGATCAGTGGCACAATTGCCTCATAGCTTCCGGTATTTGACCAATAACTTTTATACTTTCCATTTAACATGACACTGACAACGGCCTTCGGATTATATACCTGATAATCCTCTAATAAATAGCCATCATACCAGGATTTCACCTGTTCATAACTGCATCCGTATTGTTCACACAGTCCGTGGACTTCTTCTTCTGTAAACCCGACGTAAGGAGCCATCCGTCCTGCATCGAGCATGGTAAACTCTTCAAAATTGTTGAGCGCTGACTGCGTTTTTAATTTCTTAATCGGTAAAATTCCCGTCAAATATGCTAACGCAATGTATCTGGAAGGTTCTGTGCCTTTAAACATCCCTCTGAGAAAATCAATATATGCCTCCTGCAATGTATGATTCTGTGCCTCATCTCGAATCAAAACATCCCACTCATCAATGATGACAACAAATTTATTGCCCGTAGCCGCTTTGATATAGGACATTGCCCCATAAGCAGTCCTGACCGCATCCGGAATGATCTGTCCGTATGCTTCCCTCAGTTCCTGTAAAATTCCCTCGTTGATATAATCTACAACATGATCTGTATCTTCGGCATCCATCATGCACCACTGTACATCAAAATGAATCACATCATACTTATTAAGATTCTTTTCATATGATGAAACTGTACTTATCTCATAATTTTTAAAGAGCTCTTTGGAATCACAGCCCCTGCTGTAATAAGCGGAAAGCATGTCTGCAGTCATGGATTTTCCAAAACGTCTCGGACGGCTGTTACAAATAAATTTTGATGTGGTATTTATCACCTGGTTGGTGTATTCCAGCAAACGGGTTTTATCAATATAAATTTCTGAATTGACTGCCTCTGAAAAAGCCCCGTTATCTGGATTCAAAAATCTTCCCATAAGTACCTCCAAAAAATAATCCGCTATACTATGCATCTAGTATAACGGATTACTCTTAAAAAAACAATTATATTGCCGAGTCCCGATCCCCCATACCGTTTTACTCACACGCAATATAGATGTCCATGCTTTCCCCCTTCGTCTCATAGCATGGAATCACTCCACTTTCGGTGTGAACCAGCCCATTCACTCTCATAAAAGAATCAAGTGTCTGGTATGCAGACGGTATCGTAACAAACGGATTCTCAAACCTTCCGGTTGTATTCCCACCGGAAGAACCCAGACAGCCGTACTCTTTTGCCACAAGCTGCATATTATAAATCAGGATTGAAATAAACTTTTGAGGCAATGACAACTATTACCGGTAATCCCCGGACACATCCAGATAGCTCCGCTTCCCCATGCCTCCACAAGTCCCATTTGACTGAATATGTTGGCAATACCTTTATTCCGGATAAATTTACAGATAGGTATCTTCAAACTGACCTACCGGAATCGGCTTTGAAAAATAATACCCCTGATAAATTCCGCATCCCATCTGGGTAAGCTTATCAATTTGTTCCTTTGTTTCAACACCCTCCGTGATAACGGAAAGACCAAGTGTTTTGGTGAGTGAAATGATCGTATTTATAATAGACATACTTCTCTCTATGCGTTCCGGCCGGGTTGTCCTTAAAAATCCCATATCTATTTTCAGCACATCCACATCCATATCCTTTAGCGTATTAAATGAAGAATAGCCGCTTCCGAAATCATCTATTTCCACCTGAAAGCCGGATTTCCTGAACCGTTCAATCATTTCAAGTTCCCCTGCGGTTCCGGTCATAATTGCGGTTTCCGTAATTTCCAGTTTCAGTGTGGAAGGAATGATTTTATAGGTTTCAACAAGACTGGTAATTGTTTCATATACATCCATATAGTAAAAGTCCTTGGTCGAAATATTTACGGATATATACAGATCGTCCCGCCCGTCTTTCTGCCATTGTGCAAGTTTTTGTACGGCAAGTTCCCACACAAACCGGTCAAGCCGGTAAATCAGACCTGTTTTTTCAAAAACTTCAATAAAATCCCCCGGAAAAATCAGACCGCGTTTTGGATGCTGCCATCGGACAAGAGCCTCTGCCCCCAGTAATTTTCCTTCCGATGTCACCTGTGGCTGTAAATACATGCAGAACTGTTTTTCGGCAAGTGCTTTATCAAAATCACCCACCAGCTGCTTTTCGGCAACGGTATCATGAAATATCGTGTCGTTATAGTATGCAATTGATTTATCATAGTTTTCACCCAGTGCCTTTATTGCAAGATTGGCTTTATCACACATAATGGATACTTCTTCATTCCGGTCTGTGATTTCATAAACACCGACATAAATATGAAGATGATACAGGTCATTGTTAAATGCATGCCCCATGGTCTGTATCGCATCCATAAAATCCTGCTCTTTAAATTCTTCTTTTGGGATGCATATTGCAAATTTGTCACCACCGGTGCGTCCATAGACGCTCTCTTCCCCACATTGTGCTTTAAGAAGATCTGCTTCCATTTTAAGGACTTCGTTTCCTTTTTCAAGACCAAAAAGATCGTTGACCAGTTTAAAATCCTTGATATTGGAACAGATCAGCAGCCACTCTTTATCCGGATTCTCATTTAAAATTTCCGATGTTTTCTGGGCAAAATAATGCTTATTATACAATCCGGTAAGCGTATCATGTGTTGCAAGGTATTTTTCTTTTTCAAACGCAATATGTTTCTCCGTATTATCAATCAGATTCAGGAAAAAACCTATATATTCATTCTTTTTATCAAACAGTTTTCTGTATTCGATATCGAAATAATACGTTTTGTTGTCAATAATGGTTTGACCACTCCATTCAAGGGAGGCCGAATTGTTGGTGTCATGTTCTTTTATCCAGCCCTGTACATCCTCCGAGATCCCGGAAAGGGAATCCAGTGAACTGTTAAATATTTTCAATGCACGCTCATTGGCATACACACATTCGTTATTTATATCAAAACATATCACAGCGTTATTCATTTCATTTACAACGATGGACAGTGTTTTATCTACAAGTTCACGCGAAGAACGGTACAGCGTCAGGTAACAGATCAGTATTGCTGCGCATACAAAAAAAGGAAGCGACACATCAATCGGAAATTCTGAAATTCCACATATAAATTTTGATACCGTGATCACACATATTAACACAAGTATCGGCAAATATTTCTTACGGTAAAAATCCGGTATCTGTATAATTTTGATGATAAATGATGCAATAATACAAACTACCAGACCATATGCAAACACATAGTGAAAGTAAAAAATAATGGATTTGTCGGCTACATGATACATATCAAAATTCGGGAATCGCACGGTTTCTATCGTAAATACGTTATGAAAAATTATATTTAAAAACAGTAAAATTCCATCCAGATATGCAATTATGAAACACCCCTTTTTAAACGGTGAAACCTCGTGAAAAACACGTGTATACTGCTGGGAATACTGCAATACATATATCAGCATCAGATCAAAGGAAAACCGATAAAGTGCTTCCATTATATAAGAAAATGTTTCATTTCCTGAAAAAGCAGACAAACCATTGCTAAGGATCGTAACAATTGCAAAAATGAGGCATTTCACAATGGAAGATGCCACATCACTTTTTATTTTTCTAGAATATTTGATACAAATAAGAATTGGTACTATCATCAGGCATAATAAGATCATATAAAGTTTATCCATAAAGAAGTTAAACCTCCATTTAATAATAATTTCTATAACACTCCTGTTTTAGGGTAACTCCCTTATTATTTATAATAACCTAATTTCACCAGATTGTCTAATATAATTCCATTTTCCCTATCCTGAAATATGGCAAAAAAGGACGATATGATTTCTCATATCGCCCCTTATCGCCCTCTGTATGATTTTAGAAATCTGTCAATGTAGCAGCTCTCTTCTCTAAGAAAGCGCCCATTCCCTCTTTCTTGTCGTGTGTATCATTGACAACACCAAACAGGTTTGCTTCCATCTCAACGGCATTCTTGATGTCCATGTCATAACCATTGTTGATTGCAGCCTTTGCAACAGATACGGCATAGCTTCCCTTGGAGATGATCTTTGCAGCCATAGCTTTTGCTGTTGGCATAAGCTCTTCTTTTGCAACTACCTTATTTACAAGACCGATGCGGTATGCTTCGTTTGCATCTACGTTGTCGCAGGTGAAGATCATTTCTTTTGCACGTCCCATGCCTACCAGACGGGCAAGTCTTTGTGTACCACCGAATCCAGGAATGATTCCAAGACCACACTCTGGCTGTCCGAAGATTGCATTCTCACTTGCGATACGAATATCACATGCCATAGAGATCTCACATCCTCCGCCTAATGCAAATCCGTTTACTGCAGCGATAGTAACCTGACGCATGTTCATCAGTTTGAAGAATGGCTCAGAAGCCTTGATTCCGAATGCACGTGCTTCCGGAGCTGTGAAGTTTACCATCTCAGCAATATCTGCACCAGCTACGAATGACTTGAACTCGTTGCCCTTCTTATCCGGACCGCCGGTTAAGATAACTGCTTTGATATCATCGTTTGCTTCAATCTCGCTTAAGCATACGTTTAACTCATCCAGAGTCTCACTGTTTAATGCATTTAATGCTGCTGGTCTGGAGATTGCTAATACAGCGATTCCGTCAGCTACTTCCAGAGTTAAATTCTTGAACTCACTCATTGTATAAATCCTCCTAATCCTAAATGTCTTTCGTAACAGTATATGTACCTGATTGTCACGAATCATCGACAGTTTCATATGGAATAATCGTAACACTTTGTCAAAAATTTGTCAATCCTATAAGTGTCCGTAAACGCAGAAAAACAGCCGGATTTCCGGCTGCTTTCCCTCTATGCAACCCTGTGCTGCATATGATTCTTTAAAAACAGATAATCGATGCCATCTACCACCTGTTTATTGACCAGCACAATATTCTCAATGTCTTTTGCAGTATCAATCTTACTGCTTAAATACTTATCATGCATTTTCTGAATATAATCAAACAGTGCCTCCTGGCTGGCAAACTGCCGATGCCCACATTCATTCAACACCTTCGGTGCCTCCGTCTTTAAAAAGGCGCGGAGTTCATGTTTGAGATGTTCTTCATAAGCACAGTGTTCTTTAAATCCTCCCGGATAAATCTTATTGTGCGGAAAGGTAAAATAATCTGCTACGTAATGCGTGATCTCCCCCAGATTCATGTAATACATCCGTTTCCGTTTGGGAAAACGGTTCTCTTTTCCATGGATCAATGCATCTATATCCTTCCTGAGTTTTGGAAATGTACCGGTAATCTCATGCCGTTTATAGATAAAAGATGGCTTACAATCCGGCAGGACGCTTCCAATATAAAACGACAGCCAGTGTTTTTTCAGCCCTTCGTCCTCTGTATTTGCTACAATATAACGTGCCAGTGAAATATGTGACTTCTTTCTCATGTTTTCCGTCCATCCTTTCTGAAATGGCTTTTGTGCTGTAACAATTTCCCTGTCATCATCATATATCCAGAGCTTCAAAAAAACAAGAGAAATTTTTGTAAATATTATTGGAGATTTTTGAAAAAACAGCCCGCTACTTCTCGTTCATCTGTTTCATATAAGTAATAAACTCCTCCAGTTCCAGTGGTTTTGCATACAGATATCCCTGATAGCAATGACAGCCCAGCGTATCCAGCAGATCTCTCTGCTCCCTGTTTTCCACAAACTCTGCAATTACATTTACCCCAAGTTCCTGTCCCAGTTCAATAATCGAACGCACAATTTTCTGATTCGTATGGCTTTTTAAAAGTGGGCGGGTCAGTGAACCGTCCAGCTTGACCACATCAAAATACTCTGACTGCAGGTACAGCAGGGAAGTATGTCCCATGCCGAAATCATCAATCAAAAGCTTATGTCCCTGCTTTTTGAGTTCTTCAAGTTTCCGGACAACCACATCCGTCTGCAGAAGGATATCCTGTTCTGTAATTTCAATCCAGAGCATATGGGCATCTATCTCTTTTTGTTCCATTGTCTGCCGGATATATCCCTCAATGTCCCACAACAGGGAGTGCGCGGTAATGTTTACGGAAATTTTAAAATCCGAATCATATTGTGCACGCGTCTGCACAATCCCATCCGTAACCTCATCAATGATAAACCGTTCCAGTTCCGGCAATACCTTTCCCGCCTCTGCAAGATAAATAATAAGTGGTGGATATATCATACCATATACTGGATGGTTCCAGCGCAGCAGTGCCTCAGCACCAATACAGATACCCTCGCTGTATACCTGTGGCTGATAAAGCATATACAGTTCTTTATTCTTGATCGCATGCTTTAAATCAAGCAGGAGCATACGGGAAATCATTCCGATATGGTCTCCGCGCGTCAAAAACACCGGCTGGTCAATCTGTTCTTCCTTTTCCTGTAATTCGTGTATCAGAACCTGAACATGACGCTTGGCTTTATATACCTCCATCCTCTGATTTATTTTCAGGAACGGAAGGTAAAACAATATCCCTGCCAGAATTCCCACTGCCTGCACGGCAATTCCCTTCCAGGAACCGCTGGCAAGATAGCCACCGATACCAACCGGTGTCGACCATACTACCTCATGGGTAAGAACCGGCAGGAAACCGCATACCGTTGCTGCATATGCCAGGCAATAGCACACCACCGGTGTCAGGACAAACGGAACCAGCAGAATCGGATTTAATATGATCGGAATACCAAATGTAAGCATTTCATTTAAATTAAAGACTACCGTAAATGATGCCAGCCCTGCCAGCTTTCCGGTACGTTCTTTGCGGAAGAACAAAAGCAATGCGATCAGGACACTGACCGTTGTGCCACAGCCTCCCATTGCCACATACACATCGTAAAATGCCTTTGAAAAAACAACATTTCCTGTGACACCAAAATTATGGACTGCCACTGCCTCCAGAATATGGCTTCCATGCAAACCGAAGAACCACATCAGATTTACCGCGAACGTATAGAGCAGTCCGGAAAGGAAATTACTGTAATCTGCAATATTCTGACATGCTGCATAGAAAATATGGTTAAACCACTGATAACATCCATAAATTCCGGTAATTCTGCCAATAAGCAGATTCAACCCTCCAGAACCGGCTGCAACAATACCGAGTGGAATCAGTGTACGGATTGCCAAGACACAGCCTCCCCCCATCCCCGCGGTATACTGTTCCAGCATCAGTTTATGGCATCTGCGCAGCTTTGAAAATGCCATGCAGGACAAATAACCGATAAACATTGCCGCAAAACATCCGGTCGTTCCCAGTCCTGCCACATCAAAATCTTCTGTTCCCAGATTCAGCTGTGCGCTGAATGCGGCAAGTGCCACAACCACATACATAACGACATTTTCCAGCGATTCATTTTTCTCCATTGCATAACTGTACGCAATGGTAATCACCAATGCTACAGAAAAAATACCGTATGTTCCCTCATAAACCATTGTAAGGAAATCATAAAACCATCTCCCACCCCCCTGCGTCAGAAACATCTGGTATGGGGCGACCGGAAAATCACGGACAGCACAGGCAATCCCCCCTGTCAAAACAAGTGGGATTAACATTCCCAATGCACATCGGACGACATGGGAAAAAAAGCTGTTCTCAAATTTCAGCATTCCTCTTTTTAATACTTCTTTCATACCCTCTCCTACCCAAATTGATTCTTCTTTTTTTTCTTTTATTATCGCTCACTTTCTGACGAAAAGCAACGAAAATGTACAATTTCAACAAAAAAGCACCGTACAAAAAGACTTTTTAGGTAATTTCATACGGTGCTTTTTTTATCGTTTTCAATTATTGATTGTCTGATTCTCCCAGCGACTGTAATCCTTTCAACAGCTCCCCGGCATCAATATCACTAAGTTTATTCAGGGCCTTTTCGAATTTTCCCACACCATCACTGCCTTCTGCGCAGCCATGCCCACAGGTCATACAATTATGGGTACATTCTTCCTCCATCTTATTTATATCTCCCATAGGACTGCCTCCTATTCATGTTTTGGAACGATTTTCTCAATTCCTCCCATATATGGCTGTAATGCTTTCGGAATGTTTACGCTTCCGTCTTCGTTCAGATTATTCTCCAGAAATGCGATCAGCATACGCGGCGGAGCAACAACGGTATTGTTTAAGGTATGTGCAAAATACTTCCTGCCATCTTTTCCCTTTATGCGGATCTTCAGACGTCTTGCCTGAGCATCTCCCAGATTGGAGCAGCTTCCTACCTCAAAGTATTTCTTCTGACGCGGAGACCATGCCTCGACATCACAGGATTTCACTTTCAGATCTGCCAGATCACCGGAACAACACTCCAGGGTACGAACCGGAATATCCAGACTGCGGAACAGATCTACCGTATTCTTCCAGAGCTTGTCATACCATGCTTTGGATTCTTCCGGCTTACATACCACAATCATCTCCTGCTTTTCGAACTGGTGGATACGGTAAACACCACGCTCCTCAATACCATGTGCTCCCTTTTCCTTACGGAAACATGGGGAATAACTGGTCAGTGTATATGGAAGCTTCTCCTCATCGTTGATGGTATCAATGAATTTACCGATCATGGAATGTTCGGATGTGCCGATCAGATAGAGATCCTCCCCCTCGATCTTGTACATCATGGCATCCATCTCGTCAAAACTCATAACACCGGTCACAACGTTGGAACGGATCATAAATGGCGGAACACAGTAAGTAAATCCGCGGTTGATCATGAAATCCCTTGCATAAGCGATTACCGAAGAATGAATTCTTGCGATATCCCCCATCAGATAATAAAATCCGTTTCCGGCAACCTTTCCGGCAGCATCGAGATCAATTCCGTCAAAACGCTCCATAATATCCGTATGATATGGGATTTCGAAATCCGGAACATATGGATCACCGAATTTTTCGATCTCCACGTTGCAGCTGTCATCCTTTCCAATCGGTACGGATGGATCAATGATATTTGGAATTGTCATCATGATCTTTGTCACTTTTTCGGAAAGTTCCTTCTCCTGTGCCTCTAACTCAGACAAACGGGCAGCATTTGCAGCTACCTGTGCTTTGACTTCTTCTGCTTCGTCTTTCTTTCCCTGTCCCATTAAGGCACCAATCTGCTTGGAAAGTTTATTACGGCTGGCACGCAGCTCATCTGCCTCAGACTGCGCAGCCCGGGCCTTTGCATCCAGTTCTATTACCTCGTCCACAAGCGGAAGCTTATGATCCTGAAATTTCTTTTTGATGTTTTCTTTTACAACATCCGGATTTTCTCTTAAAAATTTTAAATCTATCATGGTTCCTCCTATTAATGCATCGGCTGCAGCGGATATTTATCGGTCAGTGTTTTAATGATGGCTTTTGCCTTCTCAACAGCCGGCTCACCCTCTTTGATGAGCATGGCAATTGCCTCAGCTACCTGATCAAAATCGTCCTCTTTTAATCCTCTGGATGTAGCTGCCGGTGTTCCCAGACGGATTCCACTTGTCACGAATGGTTTCTGTGGATCGTTTGGAATCGTATTCTTATTGGCAGTAATATGCGCACTGTCAAGAAGTTTCTCCACAACTTTTCCGGTCAGCTCATATGGAGTCAGGTCAACCAGCATCAGATGATTGTCTGTTCCACCGGATACGATCTTAATGTCACGCGCCTGTAATCCCTTGCAGAGTGCCTGTGCATTCTTAACGATCTGTGTCTGATATTCTTTAAACTCAGGCTTTAATGCCTCCTCAAAGCAGACTGCTTTTGCAGCGATCACATGCATCAGCGGTCCTCCCTGTGTTCCCGGGAAGATAGCTTTATTGAAATTATACTTTTTGTTTACCTCATCACTGCAGAGGATCATTCCTCCACGAGGTCCGCGCAGTGTCTTGTGTGTTGTAGTGGTTACCACATCTGCGTATGGAACTGGACTTGGATGCAGCCCTGCGGCTACCAGTCCTGCGATGTGCGCCATATCTACCATAAGCACCGCATTCACTTCATCTGCGATCTCACGGAATTTCTTAAAGTCAATGGTACGTGCATATGCAGATGCACCTGCAATAATCATCTTTGGCTTGCATTCCAGTGCAATCTCTCTTACTTTATCATAGTCAATAAATCCCTCATCGTTGACTCCATAAGGTACCACATGGAAATACGTACCGGAAAAATTCACCGGTGAACCGTGTGTCAGATGTCCGCCGTGATCGAGATTCATTCCCATAATGGTATCACCCGGCTTTAAAATGGCAAACTGTACTGCCATGTTTGCCTGTGCACCGGAATGCGGCTGTACATTGACGTACTCACAGCCAAACAGTTTCTTTGCGCGCTCTCTTGCCAGTTCCTCAACTACATCCACGCACTCACATCCACCGTAATAACGCTTTCCCGGATAACCTTCTGCATATTTGTTGGTCAGAATACTTCCCATTGCAGACATAACCGCCGGGCTCACCCAGTTTTCCGATGCGATCAGCTCAATGTGGCTGTTTTGTCTGTCAAACTCTGCAGTGATCGCTGCTGCAATTTCAGGATCTACTGCCTGTATATCTTCCAGTGTGTACATAATATTCTCCTTTTCAACTCTTTTTTCCCATTATACCGAATTCTTCGGTGCAATGCAACCATTCCACTCCTTAGAAAACAAACGGGAGCTGCCGTGCAGCTCCCCTGTTTTTTAATATTTATTTCTTTTTTGTCTTTGCTACTGCTGGTTTTAACAATTTGTCCTTGCCAAGATGCAGTTTCATGACATACCATAATGCAGCTGCAATAAAGATGGAAGAATACGTACCACTGATCAGTCCAATCATAAGCGGTAATGCAAACTCACGGATGGAAGATACTCCGAGGATAAACAGCAGCAATACCATGATGATGGTTGTAATGGAGGTATTCAGTGAACGGGAAAGTGTCTGTGTCAGAGACCGGTTTGCCACCTCTGCCAGTGTTTCCGGTGTCTGTTTCTTCATACCCTGCATGTTCTCACGGATACGGTCAAAGATAACAATGGTATCATTGATGGAATATCCGACAATTGTAAGTATGCAGGCAATAAATGTATTACCTACAGAAATACGGATCAATGCATAACCCGTCAACATAACAAGTACATCGTGTACCAGTGCAATAATCGCACTTCCGGCGAAACGGATGTCCTTGAAACGGAACCAGATATAAAACAGCATGAAAATACATGCAACGATCAGTGCCTTGACCGCATTGGAACGCATCTCATTACTGATGGTAGAACCAATACTCTGGCTCTCGATTGTGGCTTCATCAACACCAAACTTGTCCACCAGCATCTGATTTACTTCTTCACGTTCGCTCAGGCTCAGTGTCTTTGTCTTAATTGTCACAACATTGCTACCGGATACGGTACTTGCCTGGATGGCATTATCATTGATAACCTTTGCGACTTCCGGTACAATCTTGTCCTCTACCTGCTCAACGGTATAATCTTTACCAAAATCTGCGGAGATGGATGTACCACCCTTAAACTCCAGACTGAAATTCAAAGCGCCCTTTCCGGCTGCTCCGTAACCGATCATTCCAACAAATCCGGCTACGATCACAACGAGGGAAAGGATAAAACATACCCAGCGATGCTTCATGAAATCGATGGTCTTATGTTCTTTTGCACGTCCGTATAATTTCTCGTTTCTGCATCCAACCGCATAAAATGCCAGATTTAACAGTCTCGAAATGACAAGTGCAGTGAACATGGAAACAATCAGGGAGATAATCAGTGTATATGCAAATCCCTTAACAGTTCCGGAACCAAGCCACATCAGTACCAGCGCTGCAATAAAGGTGGTCACGTTACCGTCAATGATGGCTGACATTGCCTTTTTGTAACCTGTTTTGATGGAAGTCAGTACAGACTTGCCGGCTGCAATCTCTTCACGGATACGTGAGATAATAATAACGTTCGCATCCACCGCCATACCGATACCAAGGATAACACCCGCGATACCCGGAAGTGTCAGCGTAATTTCAAACAGATAAATCAGAGCTACCGTTACGGTTGTATAAATGGCAAGACCAATGGATGCAACCACACCGGATAAGCTGTAATTTAAGATCATGAAAAGCATCACAAGGATCAAACCGATGATGGCTGCCTTGACACTGGAAGAAAGTGCTTTTCCACCCAGCTGTGCCCCTGCTACGGAAGATTCCATCTCTTCGAGCTTTAAGTTGATCGCACCTACACGGATAAATGTTGCAAGCTGTTCCGCTTCATCATAATCAGACATACCGTTGATGACACAGCTTCCGTCTTTGATTGCGCTCTCTACTTTCGGTACACTGATGAAATGATCATCATAGTAAATACCGATAGATTCTCCGGAAGAAGCTGCCTTTGTGGTTGCCTCTCCAAACACATCTGCTGCTTTTTTCTTTAATGTCAGCTGAACAACCGGCTCCTTGGTACTGGTAGAGGAAGACTGGTTATACGCTGCATTGGCAGACTTTACATCATTACCGTCCATGATTACAGAACCATTGTCAACCAGATTCTGAATGTCATAATTCAGTTTGTATTCCCCTGTGGAACTGTCATAACTGTAGTTTTCATTACCGTCCGAATCTTTCTGTACGATAAAATACAGCGATCCCGGGCTTCCCAGATCCTCAAGTACGGCATTTGCATCATAGACACCAGGAATTTCTACCGTAATACGGTCATCGCCGACCGGATATACCGCATATTCGGTACTGTAACTCTCGGCACGCTCTTCAAGCTTTGCTACCGTATCATTGATATCTTTCTTGGATGGATTCTTATCCTTGATCCGGTAAGTAATGGACACACCACCGGAAAGATCAAGACCAAGTTTAATACCTTCGGCTTCCGTCTTGTTGTCAGTTTTTTTCTGACTTGTGCTTGTCGCAGACATAATCGTGCTCGTGTAATATCCCAGTCCGATCAGACAGGCCAGGATAATCGCGATTATAGCGACGCCCTTGCTTTTTTTCATGTTTGCTTCCTTCCTATTCCTTTAATTTTCCGCTTCCGCAGCTTTTATCATGATTGCGCATTCAATACGTTTCTTCTGGAGTTCACATCCCAGATCATAGGCATCTGTGATGGTTCCGTGGAAATTGTACGAATTTGCAGCACATCCCCCACTACAGTAAAATCTGGCAAAGCATTTACGGCACTTTTCTTTTGCATAGACATTGCAGCATTTAAACTCGTCCTGCAGATTCGTGTTTTTCACGCCATCCCAGACATTTCCCATCAGAAAATCTTCATTTCCGACGAACTGGTGGCACGGATACAGATCTCCCCACGGTGTGACCGCAAGGTATTCCGTTCCGGAACCACATCCGGACAGACGCTTGTACACACAAGGTCCACCTTCCAGATCAATCATGAAATGGAAGAAGTTGAAAGAATTTCCTTCTCTGTTACGGCGGACCATCTCCGCTGCCAGTTTATCATATTCTTCAAAGAGAACCGGAAGATCCTCTTCCTGCAGTGCATATTCATCGGTCGGCTGTGCGACAACCGGCTCAACAGAAATCTGCTTGAATCCCAGATCGGCCAGATGCAGTACATCCTTGGAAAAATCGGTGTTGAAATGGGTATAGGTACCGCGGACATAATAACGCTCCTGATTCCGGCTTTCTGCAAGTTTCTGGAACTTTGGAACGATCAGGTCATAGCTTCCTGCCCCCTTCCGGAACGGACGCATACGGTCATTCACTTCTTTTCTTCCATCAATACTTAAAACGACATTGTCCATTTCCTTATTTGCAAATTCCATGATATCGTCATTTAGCAACACCCCGTTCGTTGTCAGCGTAAAACGGAAATGCTTGTCATGCAGCTTTTCCTGTTCCCGTCCATAGGCAACCAACTGTTTTACCACATCAAAATTCATGAGTGGCTCTCCTCCGAAGAAATCCACTTCAAGATTTTTCCGGTTTCCGGAGTTTGCAATCAGGAAATCAAGTGCCTGTTTTCCTGTCTCATAAGACATCAGGGCTCTTCTTCCATGATATTCGCCCTCTTCCGCAAAGCAATAGCGGCATGCCAGATTGCAGTCATGTGCAATATGTAAACACAATGCCTTTACTACCGTCGGGCGCTTCTTAAAATCAAAAATCTTCTGTTCGTAAGCATCTTCCGTAAACAGGTCTCCCTGCTCCTTTAACTGCTCTGTTTCTTCGATTGCTTCTGCAATCTCCTGTTCCGGATACCGGGATTGTAACTGGGCAATGATCTCTTCCCTGGAGTGATCTTCAAATAATGCGATCACGTCATAAGTCACATCATCCACCACATGAATGGCACCGGAGTTTACGTCTAATACAATATCATAGCCATTGTTCTTAAACTGATGAACCACTATAATATTTCCTCTCTTTCCTAAACATAATAAAACCGCGCGCTACGCACGCGGCTTTATTATGCCTTATTTTTCTTACCTTAGCATTCGGGCTGCGTAAGTAATCACTCTGTGATTACTTACACTTCTCGCAGGTCTGGTTTCCTACTGTACAGGATGTCTTACATGCAGACTGGCATGATGTCTGGCACTCGCCACATCCACCTGTCTTGATTGTGTTCTGTAACTTTCTTGTATTTAATGTCTTTACATGCTTCATGAGAATCTCTCCTTTGTCTGTTTTTTCGGATTTCCCGTCTATCTGTATTATTATAGCACAGTGGTCACCATAAGGAAAGTCTTTTTTTACAGTCACACAGCCCTTACTTCTTTTTCCACCGCACGCTTCCCAGCAGTGCCGCTGCCGTACACAAAATCAGAATCGTCAGGTTTTCTCCCTCCAGCGCAATCCAGTGCTGTTCCCGTATGCAGGAACAGACATACAGAATCCCGAAAAAAAGGCCTCCCAGCATAACTGCGCAAAAAGGTATGGCACCACATTTACATGCGCGCAGGATTTTTCCACCGATGAGACCGGAAAGCGCATACCATGCCGTAATTCCCACCCGGATCAGTTCCACCGACAATCTCATGGAATAGGAAATCCCGCACCATAACAGAAAAAGCGCCGCGGAGAGCAGACATGTGCCTATAAAGCAGCCTGCAAACTTTGCGACGTTTCTTCCTGTTTTATTATTTATTTGTTCCTGCCCATTCTCCACACATACTTCTCCGGAAATTGTCCTCCTTAGAGTTTATGGGAAATACGGCTCTTTTATTCCATTTTACAGTTCGCAGTTATTTACGGTTCTAGGGAACGGAATGACATCGCGGATATTTGCCATACCCGTCAGATACATCACGCAGCGCTCAAATCCAAGACCGAATCCGGCATGTCTGGCTGATCCGTATTTGCGCAGATCCAGATAAAACTTGTAATCTTCCTCTTTCAGCCCCATGTCCTGAATACGTGCCAGAAGTTTATCATAATCGTCCTCTCTCTGGCTTCCGCCGATGATCTCTCCGATTCCCGGAACAAGGCAGTCTACTGCTGCAACTGTCTTTCCGTCTTCATTGAGTTTCATGTAAAATGCCTTGATTTCCTTCGGATAATCGGTTACAAATACCGGTCTCTTATAAATCTGTTCGGTCAGGTAACGCTCATGCTCGGTCTGCAGATCACAGCCCCAGGATACCTTATAATCAAACTTGTCATTGTGTTTTGACAATATCTTAATTGCTTCTGTGTAGGTCACCCGTGCAAAATCATTGTTTACTACGTTCTCCAGACGATCCAGCAGGCCTTTGTCCACAAAATTATTGAAAAATGCCATTTCTTCCGGTGCATGTTCAATCACATAATTGATCACATACTTTAACATGCTTTCCGCAAGCATCATATCATCTTCGAGATCTGCGAATGCGATCTCCGGCTCAATCATCCAGAACTCAGCCGCATGTCTGGTTGTGTTTGAATTTTCCGCACGGAAAGTCGGTCCAAACGTATAAATATTTTTAAATGCCATCGCATAGGTTTCTCCGTTTAACTGACCGGATACGGTAAGATTGGTAGGTTTTCCAAAGAAATCCTTAGTATAATCCACGGTTTTATCCTGTTTTTTCGGCACATCTTTTAAATCAAGCGTTGTTACCTGGAACATTTCCCCGGCACCCTCGCAGTCACTTCCTGTGATGAGCGGAGTATGCACATAAACGAAATCGCGCTCCTGGAAAAATTTGTGAATCGCATATGCACACAGGGAACGTACACGGAACACCGCCTCAAACGTATTGGTTCTCGGACGCAGATGTGAAATGGTACGCAGATATTCAAACGTGTGACGCTTCTTCTGCAACGGATAATCCGGTGTGGAAGCACCTTCCACGGTTACCTCTGCTGCCTGGATCTCAAACGGCTGTTTTGCTTCCGGCGTAGGCACCAGCTGTCCTTTTACAATGACTGCTGCTCCGACATTAATCTTGCAGACTTCCTCATAATTCTCCAGACCATCTCCATATACAACCTGAATCGGCTCAAAAAAGGTACCGTCATTCACTACAATGAATCCAAAATTTTTGGAATTACGGTTACTTCTTACCCATCCGCCGATCGTTACCTGCTGATTTTCATATCTGATCGTATTTTTGAAAATCTCTCTGACATTTACTAATTCCATACTGTCCCTCCGTTAAAAATCTAATCTATCCCTTAGTTGTTTTTATTGAACCCTTTAGTTTTCCGATGACTCTGTCGTCTGTGTATCCGGTTCTACGGTAATATTGGCTTTCTCCACAACATACGAAATCGCCTGATTGACCACATACAGCTGACGAAGTGTTTTCTTTCCATCCTCTTTATTTCCACCACCATAATATTTATATACCGCATTTTCATCTGCCATCTGGCTGTTGCCTGAACTTACCAGATAATCTACAAATGACTTAAAATCATCATCACTGATTGTAATATTTTCTTTTTCCGCAATCCGTCCAAAGATAAATTCAATTTTGATCTGCTTGATCATCAGTTCTTTCCACTGTTTTTTCATATCATCCACGGTGGTATTGTTATTCTTTGCATACTGTTCCAGAGTCTGTGTATCATTGCAGTTGTCTGCTTCAAATTCATGCTGATATTCCTGCAGACGCGCATCCAGATACTCATCCGGAATCGTCACTTTACATTTATCCAGCAGATCATCTTCAACTGCGCTGATACTTGCCTGAGACTTGGAATTTGCGGCCTGCTTTTCGAGTACCTGCCGTACATATGCAACCAGATCCTTTTTCGTGGTGATCTTCTGCTCGGTAAATGCATCTGCTACCATGTCATCGGTCAGCGTGTCCATGGTAACCGGCTTATAAATTCCCTTGATTTTGAATTTAAACGTTGTTTTCTTTCCCGCCAGATCCGAAGACTGGTAATTCTCCGGGAATGTCACATCCGAACTTACTTCTTCCCCGACTTTTGCGCCGACAAGCCCATCACTGAATCCATCAATGTAATTTGTCTTCTGTGTGGCATCACAGTTGTTCGCCACATCAATCATTGTGTCTGTCGCAGAACCGCCATCAAATGCATCCCCGTCGAGATATCCGGTATAATCCACCTTGACATAATCATTCTTTTGAACCGTATCACGGTCTTTTACCTCAACTCCGGTGATTCCGTAATATGAAAGCAGTGACATCAGATTCTGCTCCACCTGATCATCTGTCACATCATAATTTCCGGAGATTGTAACATCAATCCCTTTATAATCTGCAAGTTTCGTCACAAGTTTTGACAGATCCAGCTTCATCTGTGCGCTGTGCGGTCCGTCAAACACTTCACTTGCCGTCTCCTGTGTTCCCTGCTGGGTACTTGCTTTTTTATCACTGTCTGTACCACATGCCCCCATGGATAATACCATCGTCATGCACAAAAAAAGTATAACCACTCTTTTCTTCATAATGTCCCAAATCCTTCTTTCTTTCCTTTTACAACTAATTAAACATACCATAAATCCATAGAAAATACAAACAGTAAACGTTGATTTTTACAGAAATCTTTGCTACAATAAATTTTAGTATATAGAGGAGGAAATCCACGATGAAACCAATAGGAATCGTATTATTAGTGATTGCCATTATTCTGGTAGCCGCTATGATTGTCCTGTACTTTCTCGGAAAGAAAGCACAGAAGAAAAAAGAAGAACAGGATGAGCAGATGAAAGCCGCTGCGCAGACAGTGACGATGCTGATCATCGACAAAAAACGAATGAAAATGAAAGATGCCGGCCTTCCTTCACAGGTAATGGAACAGGCAAACAAACTCATGCAGCGCGCCAAACTTCCAATCGTAAAAGCCAAAGTCGGACCAAGAGTCATGACACTGATCGCAGACGAGCAGATCTACGATGAGATTCCGGTCAAGAAAGAAGTCAAGGCAACCGTCAGTGGTCTTTATATCACAGGCGTACGCGGACTCCGTGGACCGCTGGAAAAACCGGTCAAAAAGAAAAAAGGATTCCGTGCAAAGCTTCAGGAAAAGTACAATGAAGCCAATGCCAAGTTGAAAGAATCCAAATCCGGTTCCAGCAGCAAAAAGAAATAATGTGTTTACAGGAAAAAACAGGAAAAGGCTTATCTTCCCCACCGGGAAGATAAGCCTTTTCTTTTCATGCAGATTCTATACCGTTGTTCCACAAATCATGATTCTTCCATCTGAAACAGCTGCATATTTCTTTCCAGAACCTCTGCAATATTTTTAAGGTTCTCTGCATTCTGACTGATATCATTGATAACCGAACCAATTTCCATCATGGAAGCTGAGGTCTCCTGTGTGCTTGCCGCATTTTCCTCTGCGATTGCCGACAGACTCTGTACCGTATCTACGATCTTATTTCTTGCATCCTCAATCTTTTGTGTCTGTTCTTCTATGGATACCATTCCATGGATGGACAAATTGACACCTTCATGCATTTGTTCAAAAACTTCTGCCGTCTTTTTCACTTTTTCGTTCTGCTCCTGCATGATTTTCTTCACATCTTCCATCGTATGTACTGCAGTTTCGGAATCTTTCAGCAGTTCACGGATAATATCCTCAATCCGCTTGGCAGATTCGTTGGACTGTTCTGCCAGCTTCTGGATCTGTGCTGCCACCACCGCAAAACCTTTTCCTGCCTCTCCTGCCCTGGCAGCCTCAATGGAAGCATTGAGTGACAGCAGATTGGTTTCATCTGCAATGGAAGCAATCAGCGATGTTGCATCCTTGATCTTCAAGGCAGAATCATTCGTTGTATTGGTCTGTTCATAAATCACATTGATGGACTCGGTTGCCCTCTCATTGATTTCTCCCAGTTCTTCCAGTGCCTTTTTGGCTATCTGTCCGGACTCATTCATCACATCTGCCGTCTCGTTCATGGATTTTACCTGGCTTGTAGAATCCTCAATCATCGTACCCATGGAAATAATGGACTCGGTTGCCCCCTGTGTCTCCTGTGCCTGACTGGTTGCACTGGTTGCGATCTCATTTACTGCGGTCTCCACATTATTTACGTTTCCTGCTGTCTTTACCGCGTTATTGTTTAACGTTTCCGACGCATCAAACAACTGTCCACTCTGCTGCCGTATCTTCTGTACAATTTCCGTCAGAGCCTCTTTCATCCGAAGCACGGCATTTGCAATGCTTCCGACTTCCCCACGATGTGCGGCACATTGTTCCAGTACCTGATCGTTTCGCAGATCCAGCTGTGCAATCCGGTTCACGGAATCTGTAATCTTTGATAACGGACGTGTAATCCGTGTTGCAAAAACAAACGCTGCCAAAGCCCCGAGCAACAGCAGCACACCTGAAATCAGGATTCCCCTTTGCTCCAGCATTAATGCCGGTGCAAGAAGATCTGCATCATCCGCCGTGACTACAAGGATAAACTGTTTTTTGCTGGTATAACATGCGGCAAATTTTTTCTCCCCCTGAAATACATACTGCACAGTCTCCGGTTTTGGGATACTTCCCCCCTGTATCTCTTTGAGCATCTTTTTGACAGCATCGTTTTCTACCGGCTGCCCGATTTTCTCAGCGGTAGGATGATACAGCATCGTTCCGTCAAATCCGACCAGATAGGCATAAGCTGTCTTGGCTCCTGCGATATCTAGCTGCTGTAAAATGTCCTGTGCAGCTTCCGGATTATCTAAAAGATCAATATTTACCTGCATGGCACTTTCCATCTCCCTTCCATACGAAATGGAAAGATCCAGCAGATAGTCGGAATAGATACTGCGGATATTGCTTTTTACCCCAGGCATAATCATGAGTGTATACAATATTACAATCACTGCCGCCACAAGAATCACTACCGCAATAAACTGCGTTTTCATAGAATGCCAGAAAGAAATTTTCTGCTGCCTGTGTTCCGTATTCATAATGATTTCCCCCTCTGTTATCATTTTTTACATTATACCACAACTCAGCATTTTTTCACAATATTTAACAATTTTTTCGTTCATTTTCGTTTGTTTTCGTGCATATTCATTACTTACGTCTGTTTATCTGACAAGTTTGAATGCCGGGTCCTGTTTCGGATTTGCCAGAATCCGGATATGGCAGTCCGCCAGATGCTCATTGTTTATCTCCAGCGCATATTCCACCTCAACCGTAATCTCTTCCTCTTTCTCCTGCACATCCACACGGTAGGCATCAATTCCCACCAGCAGGCTGCCGTATGGGGTATTATAATATGTAATATTTTTTTTATTTTTTTCAAAAATCATATGAACGTTGACAGCACCCTTTTTCGTCAGTTCCATATAATTATCACGCACTTTAATCATGTTCCTGGTCGATTCTTTCTGACCTTCCATGACCTCCTCGTACATAAAAAAATGCTTGCCATTCCGAAAATAATAATCTCCCGGGGAGATCACTTCTATCGTGTCATTCTGTTCGTTTTCCCCGATCTGCAATCCCTTGATGGACAATAATACGTCTTTTGTCATAGCCAGTTCCTTCTTTTCCTTGATATCTTAACGCACATTGGCGTGCTTCATTATCATAACCAGTTTAACGGAAATAATCAAGGAATTTCCACCGGATCTGCATTTTTCCAGAATCAAACACATCTGCATATTCTTCCTGTGTCAAAACTTCACGCAGCTCCTCACCGGAAGATTCATCCATAACCTCATATACCGATCCCTGAAAACACATATTCGGATACAGCACACACCACCAGTTATGTCCTTCTCCTTTTCCCAGTGTAATCTGCAATGCACGGTATTTGCCTGCAGGAAACGTATAATCCCCATACGTTTTCACAGGGAAATCCACATTGGCAAGCCTTGCGCTGGCACCGTATGTATAGCCGTTTTTGTGCAGCGTTTTTTCCGCTGTTTCTATAATTTCGTCCATGTGGTCCTGCACAATTTTTTCGGTTTGCGCCCGGTCTGTTACCTTTTTTAGTTTTTGCCCAAGCATATGCCCCACCGCATCCCGGACCTTTAGTTTCACATTCTGGTCGTCCTTGGCATCACTGTTTGCCAGTACATGAAACCGCAGTATTTTTTCTGCAATTGCCGGCTGCAGTGGGTCCACCCTTTCCTTTTCTGTTGCGTGCGCAGTTCCCGCAGCAAGAACCGTTAACATACATAAAATGATAAACATGCTTTTTTTCTTTTTCATTTTCCCACACTCTCTTTCCTCTGATAGTAAGAGCATTTCCATTATTTTTCCTGTTTATACAAAAACCTGTCATCCGGTACGCGGTACATGGTTTTCCAGAAGATGATATGGTCTTCTGTTTCCAGATATGGCAGCATAATCTGCAGGATATGGTTTTCCTTCTCGTCCAGCAGCCTGCCAAGCTTAAACAGTTTTCCTGATCCCGCTGATTCCTGATTCTGCAGATACTGTTCCAGATAACTTCCCAGATCCTGTGGCAGATCTTCTTCTGTCTCAAACAATGCCAATGGATCTTCCGCCACACATACATAGATGTTTCTTGGGAAAAGTCCGGTTTGTTTCAGATAAGAAAGAACATCCGCATACCGTCCGGTATCCTCCATCAGATTTTCCCCGAAGACAAGCACTTTCATATGATTGCAGTCTGCCAGTTTTTCCAGCCGGCTATCATAGGTCTGCACACAGCTTTCCATCGTCTTTCCCGTGACAGGCGCGATATTCACACGCGCCTCTTCCAGATCCGTATTATCCTTCTGGCTCAGCTTGGGAAATCCATAACCAAAAGAAATCTGTCCATCCTTTTCGTCCACAACCGCCATCATTGGAAAACAGCGGTCTTCGAGTTCTGTGGCACTGCATCCGCAAAGCAGCTGCTGCACAGACAATACCAGTGCAACATATTTTTTTATTTTACCCTTCATGCCGTTTTTTCCCCTTTCCCCACAAAAGTACAAACAATGGCAGGAACAAAAACAACGGGATTCCGATATACAACAGATAATCCCGGAACCATTCCCCATGGCTGCTTTGGTGGAGCATTTCTGCCACCCCGAAAACGGCAGCCATCACCCCACAGAGATACCATTTTTTATGCGTATCTTTTTTCCGCAGTTTCTGTACCAGTTCCTGTGCATAAAACAAAAACACAGTCACAAGTGCAAACAGCGTAAAAAACCAGATGGCGATCATAAAGGCATCCAGCCGCTTCAAAAAACTTCCCCTCAGATGGATACTGCTCATCAGCGTAATTGCCGGATATTTCATGGTCGTCAGGGAACGGCTTCCAAAACTGCCCAGCAGGATCACATACAAAACTGCAAGAACACCTATGGCAAACCACATTGCCGCATGCACGGCATGCACCAGCTTCCCCCATTTTGCTTTCTGCACATAGGAGGGAAAAAATGCAAGCAGAAACAATGGCATCAGACAAAAAAAGACTGCCAGACTTCCTTTCATCACCGACCCGGTATCTGCCTGAAAAAAGCCATACAGATATTCCATCTCCAGATCCCCCGCCGCAATCAAAAGCATTACTGCAAGAAGTACAAACAAAACGACAAACAAAATCTCATACACCCGTGCACGGCTTTCAATCCCGCCACACACAGCATACCCTGCCGTCAGCAATACCAGAATCAGAATCAGGGGAAACGACTCCCCTGCAATCAGCCCCTTTTGTATCACGTCCGAAAAGATATATGCCCCGTATCCTGCCATCCCGGTAAAATAGACCAGCAGTAACACCAGAAAAATTTTTTTCATCCATGCCGGCAGAATCCGTTCCATATAAGTGACCAGATCCGTTTCCATCTTTTTTAAAACATATGCAAGATACCACAGATACAGGCTTCCCATAATGCCGCCCAGCACAATGGATGCCAGACCGTCATTTCCCGCAAATGCCGCCAGCTGTGAGGGCAGAATCAGCGTACTTTCCCCTACAAAATCGAACACAAACAGCCGGAACACCTGCCGCGTTGATATCCGGTTATTATTTGAAAACATATCGTTCCTCCGTTACTGTTTACTCAGCCTATTTTTTCCGCAGACGTATCCGCTCCCCACGTTTTGCATAAATGGGTCTTCGCACCATTTTTTTCAGTGGTGCACGCCAGATACTGTCGCGTTCATCATGATAATCATTGACATCTGCCCCCACAAACGGCATGAGATACGGAATCCCAAAGCTTTCCAGCCGCGACAGATGGATGAACACCGTAAGCAGTGCAATCAAAAATCCGAAAAATCCAAGCCATGCGGACAGGACAATCACATAAAATTTCAATATCCGGAATGAAAAAGCAAATTCTTCATTCGGAATGGAAAAGGAACAAAGCGCGGTAAACGCAACCACAATCACCACAATCGGACTGACAAGGTTGGCATCCACAGCTGCCTGCCCGATAATCAGACCTCCGACAATTCCGATCGTATTTCCCATTGCCCCCGGCAGCCGGACTCCCGCCTCCCGCAACAGTTCAAAAGAAATCTCCATGAGAATGACCTCCAGTGCCGCCGGAAAAGGCACACCGATCCGTGCCTCCCAGAAGGATAACAAAAGCGGTGTCGGCAGAATCTGTGTGTGAAAATTTGTCACCGCCAGATACAGTCCGGGGAGTGTCATGGCAAAAAAAGCTGCCATGTAACGCAAGATCCGTGCAAACGTTGCCACACCAAAGCGATTATAATAGTCATCACTCGTCTTCAGAAAGGAGTTCAGATCTGTCGGCAGAATGAGAGCGACCGGAGAATTGTCGCATAACAATACGATTCTTCCCTCCAGCACCGCAAGTGCTGCCCGGTCCGGCCGCTGTGTCGTCTGAAACTGTGGAAACGGTGAATACCATTTCTTTTCCGCCAGCTGCTCTAAGATTCCGCTGTCCATGACCCCATCAATCTCATATTCTGTAATTTTTTCCCGGATCTGACGCAGCACGGATTCATATTTCAGATCTGCCATGTACACCAGGTCAATTGCTGTGTGCGAACGCACCCCCTCCTGTACTTCTTCTACTTTAACCCGTGTTGATCGCACACGCTTACGGATAAGAGCCGTGTTGGTTTTGATGGAATCGGTAAATCCCTCCTTCGAACCGCGGATCACCTTTTCCGAATCCGGTTCCTGCACCCCCATGCCGGGATATCCTTTGTCGGCAATCTTTAATGCATGTCCGTATCCATCCACAAAAAGGATTGCATCCCCCGTGAGCATCCCCTGTGCTGCATCCTCTATGGTATCGTACGGTGTCACATCTGAAATCCCCATCGCATTCTCATTGAGTACCTGATTTAAGTCTCTGTCCGGCAGCTCCGATAATGCCGCCAGCAGTCTCCCCAAAGCCGTCGTTTCCAGCAGCATATTGCTGACTGCCACCTCAATATATGCCAGAAAACAGCGTCTTTTTTTTCCTTTTCCCAGACGCATTTCCTTCATTTTAATATCTGCACTGTCTGCAAACAGCTGTTGAAACTGTTTTATATTCTGCTCAATATCGGTCGAAATTTTTGTATGCCCCATTTTTACATTCCTATCTCTTTTCATCCCATAAGGTGCCTGTATACCTAAAAAAAGACAGACACCAAAAGGTATCTGTCCTTACTATTTCCATCTGTTACATAAACTATTCATTTTCTGCTTCATCCTGACACTGGATTACACTTTTTACTGCCACTGCCTGGTTTTTTACATGCTTGTGCATGGCAAGCGTTGCCGCTTCTTTATCCCTGTTTTTCAGTCCCTCCGCAATCGCATTATGTTCTGCAATCAATACCGGATAATTGTCCGGATTTTTGATATATTCCACACGGTACCGGTAGATCTGCTCCCGCAGATTGTTCAATAACGTCACGAGTTTCGGATTTCCCGTTGATTCAAAAATAACATCGTGGAATTTTACATCCATCTCGGCAATCATTTTCACATCTCCGGTCTTTGTACTGTTTTCAAATTGATCTTTGACTTCTAAAAGTTTTTGCAGCTCTTTCTCTGAAATCTTATCACATGCAATCTTTACGGCAAGTTCATCCAGCGCCTCCCGGATTTCCAGAACATCTTCCATATCTTTGAGTGTCATCTTTGCAACCTCTGCCCCTTTGCGTGGCATGGTTACAGCAAGTCCCTCCTGCTCGAGCATACGGATGGCTTCACGGATCGGTGTACGGCTCACCCCAAGCTTTGCTGCCAGCTGTAACTCCATAAGCCGCTCTCCCGGTTTGAGATCTCCTTTTAAAATTGCCTCTCTTAACGTATTAAATACAACATCTCTCAGTGGCAGATATGCGTCCATATTGAGCGTCAGATCATCTGTCATGTTATCGTCTCCATTTCTGTTTGTGTGAATTATTACTTTCTCCTGTTGTTGTAGATCGTGGTCAGATATACCTGTTTTGCAAGACCGGAGCGTTTCATTTCCCGCAGCGCACGCTTTGCCGTTTCTCCATCTTCAAAAAGACCGAATACGGTAGGACCGCTTCCGCTCATCATGGAAGCTTTTGCACCCGAACGCATCATCTGCTGTTTGATCTCTGCAATTACCGGATAGTTTGGTATCGTAACCGATTCCAGTACATTTCCCATATGTGCACAGACACCGTCAAAATCTTTCTCCCGGATATCTTTCATCAGTGCATCAATATCCGGATGGTTCGTCTGTTCATCCAGCTTCAGGTTCTGATATACAAATCTGGTCGATACCGAAATGGATGGTTTTGCAATCAGCACCGGACATTTGATCATCGGCGGAAGCTGTGTCAGTTTTTCCCCGATTCCTTCTGCCAGTGCCGTTCCACGCATAAGACAGTAAGGAACATCTGCCCCGATCTGTACCCCACGCTTCATCAGTTCCCTGCGGGACAATCCCAGATCATACAACTGATTCATCGCATACAGCATGGCGGCAGCATCCGTGCTTCCTCCTGCCATCCCCGCCGCTACCGGAATTCTCTTTGTCAGTTTTACGGAAATTCCATCTGTAAGCGCAAACTCTTCCTGTAACAGCCGTGCCGCTTTATAGACCAGATTATTTTCATTTACCGGCAAAAAAGAGAGGTTGGAAACAATCTGTATCCCCGGCTCCCGGATCTTTTGAATCTCCAGAAGATCGTACAGATGAATGGTCTGCATGATCATGCGCACTTCATGATATCCATCTTCCCTGCGCCGGACCACATCCAGTCCCAGATTTATTTTTGCAAGTGCTTTGAGTGTTATTTCATCCATTTGTATTTCCTCAGTATTTTGTATACACCGATTGTACTACAAAAAATACAATCGGTCAAATTCTATTCTCCCTGTTATTCTTTCCACTTTCTTCCGAAAAAATAAGTCACAAAATAGATCACAGATGCGATAATTACAATCATTGGGCCGGTTGCAACGTTTGTATAATAAGACAGAATCAGTCCCATGACGCCCGAGAAAACGGAAAAAATTATCGAAAAGACATGGTATTCCCGCATATTTACCGACAGATTTCTGCTCGATGCCGCCGGAAGGATCAGCAATGCATTGATGATCAGAATACCTACCCACTTGATGGAAAGCATGACAATCAGTGCTACAAGTACCGCAAAAACATAATCCATCAGTTGTACCGGAATGCGCTTGCTCTTTGCCAGTGCCCGGTGAATACAGATGGCATTCAGCCAGTTAAAACAGGTGATCCAGAACAAAATCGTAACGATAAAAATAATAACAAGATACCCGATTTCCTTTTTGGTAATGCTCAGAACATCCCCGACTAAAAGACTCGAATATTTACTGAAATTTCCGCCTTTTGACAGGATTGCCAGACCAATCGCAACCGAACAGGAGGAAAAAACCGAAATAATCGTATCGGTTGATACGGTACTTCTGCTTCCGATTTTGTTTAACAGCAGCGCGAATACAACTGCAAAAATCACCATGGAAATATTCGTATCCGGAATTCCGCATACCACTCCTACAGCAATTCCCGTCAGTGCGGAATGCCCCAGGGCATCCGAAAAATATGCCATTTTTTTATTGACAATCATGGTTCCCATCAGCCCAAACAGTGGTGTGATGATCAGTATTGCGGCCAATGCCATCTTCATAAAACCATAATCCATCCAGGAGGTCCAATCAATCATTTGTCTCATCCTCCTTTATCCATGTTTCTTCTTTTCCCGCAGAAAAAATCCGTTCAAATTCGGAACTTTCGTATACTTCTTTTACCGTTCCCTGCCTGAGGACCGTCTTGTCCAGAAGCACTACATGATCCGCATATCTTGCCACGTAATCCAGATCATGTGAGATCAGAATAATCGCAAGATCATAATGTTTTTTCAGATAATCCATCGTTTTAAAAAAAAGTTCCATGCCATTCTGGTCAATTCCGGATACCGGCTCATCCAAAAGCAGCAGATTCGGCTCATCCATCACCGCCAGTGCAAGAAGCACTCTCTGCAGCTGTCCTCCGGACAGATTACAAACCTGTTTGTCGATCAGTTCTTCTGCCTCAAAAATGCGCAGATGCGCTTTGATCTTTTCATATAATTTCCGGTTTTTCGGCAGAAACACCGGATATCTCGACTCATAGCTTGCCAGCAGGTCATAGACACTGACCGGTGTATTTTTTTCGATGTTAATCGATTGCGGGACATATCCGATTTTTAAATTCTGCATCCGTCCGTCTTTGGTATCCCGAAACTCAATATCTCCCGTATGCGGGATGTCCCCCAGCATGGCACGGATCAATGTCGATTTTCCGGCACCGTTTTTTCCGATAATCGCATTCAGCGATCCACAGTGCATATGAAGATTCACATCTTTTAAGATTTCCTGCTCACTGAACCACACCCCCAGATGGTTCACCTTGATGCAGTGAAATCCACACGGACTAATGATCTTTCGCATAAAATGCCTCCTCAAGTATCTCCATGTTTTTTTTCATACCGTTAATATAACTGTCTTTTTCGTAAGTTCCGCGATTCAGCGGGTCCAGATATAATACCTTTGCATCGGACTCTTTCCGGATCGTATCTCCCATACTCTTTCCATACAGTTCTTCTGCAAGAATGTATTTTACATGCCCCTTGCGGACAGCAGAAAGCACATCCGATACTTCTCCTGCGCTGACCTGCCGTTCCTCATCGAGATCCAGCAGATAGTTTACCTGCAGTCCATAGTCCTCAGCGACATAGGCATATGCTTCATGAAACAGAATCACCGACTGACCGGAAATTTCCTGTTTTAATTTCTCCTGACGTTTTCTCAGTCCGTCCAGTTTTTCCAGATATGCCTTTACCCCATTCTGATAGGCACTGCTTCTTTCCGGATCTGCTCCAGATAATCCATCGGCAATCGTCTGTACCTGTGTCTCATAAGCAGAAACGCTCATCCATGCGTGGGCATTGACATCCCCATGGGCATGTTCTTCTTCTGTTTCCCCCTCATGATGATGTATATCGTCCTCCTCCCCGGAGAGCAAAGAAATATTCTCACAGGCTTCTATAATTTTCAGATTCGGGTAAGCCTCTGCAACTTCCTTCATAAAGCTTTCAATTCCACCACCATTGATGATAAACACATCCGCCGTACTGAGTAACTTCATATCTTCCGGTGTCAGCTGGAAATCATGCAGGCAGCCGGTCTGCGGCTCACTTAAATTTTCCAGACGCACTCCGTCTGCATCCCCGATTACATTCTCAGCCGCAATATACATTGGATAAAAGGAAGTCACAACCGTCAGTTCCTGTCCATCCGTCTGTTCCTGTGTCTGGCTGACGTACCATCCGGTCAGTCCCATTCCTGCCACCAGAATGGCAAAAAGCATGATTGCAGTATACAAATACTTTTTCTTCATTCTACTTTTTTTTCACTTTCTTTTTCTGTTCTTTTCGAAGTGTCTTTTTGGCTACCGGGCGGTCTGTCTTTTTCCAGCGTTCTTTTTTCTTCGGTTCCTGCGGTGCCGGCTGCTTTTGTTTTGCCTCTCTTTTGGCATTTTCCGCCTCGATGTACCCTTGCGGAAGTTCAATAACGGATTCTACAATCTGCCAGATTTCTTCCCGGCCCTGTTTTGACTCCGCAGAAAACGGAATAACGATCGTTCCCGGCTCTACTTGCAGGATATCCTTTATCATTTGCACATGTTGCAAGATTTGCATCTTTTTTAATTTGTCCGATTTTGTTGCAATGATGATTGGCGCAAATCCCTGATGAACCATCCACTCATACATCATCTGATCATTTTCCGACGGTTCATGACGGATATCAATCAGAAGAAAAACTGCTTTCAGCCGTTTGGATGTATGCAGATAATTTTCGATCATCTGTCCCCATTTCGCCTTAATCTCAATATTTGCATTTGCGTATCCGTATCCCGGCAAGTCCACCAGATACATTGCCTCATTGACATTGTAAAAATTTATGGTCTGCGTTTTTCCCGGCTGGGAAGAAGTACGCGCAAGCGATTTCCGGTTCATCAGCGCATTGATCAGCGATGACTTTCCCACATTGGATTTTCCGGCAAAAGCCACTTCATCCAATAGGTTGTCCGGAATCGCACTTGTAATTCCACAAACTGTCTCCAAATTCACATTTTTGATAATCATATTTATTCTCCTGCAAAAAGAATTTGGGCTGCATTATACAAATGCAGCCTTAATTACCTGATCCATATGTTCTACCGGTATGATCTCCATATCTCCAACGATCTCTTCCGAAATTTCGGCAAGATCCTGTTCATTCTCTTTTGGAATACAGACCGTCTTCATTCCGGCATTCTTTGCCGCAAGCAATTTCTCTTTTAATCCGCCAATCGGAAGTACACGTCCGCGCAGTGTAATTTCCCCTGTCATGGCAACATCTGCCCGTACCGGCTTCCCGGTGACCGCAGAAAGAATTGCGGTTGCCATGGTAATTCCGGCAGACGGTCCGTCTTTTGGAACCGCACCTTCCGGAACATGGATATGGATGTCATGTTTCTGGAAAAATTCCGGATCAATATGGTAATCTTCACTGATGGACCGAATATAACTGATTCCGGTCTGTGCAGACTCTTTCATGACGTCTCCGAGTTTTCCCGTCAACACCACACTGCCCTTGCCCGGCATCAGATTCACCTCAATCTCTAAAGTTACACCACCCACACTGGTCCATGCCAGACCGCGCACAATGCCTACTTCATTCTTTTTGTTTTTCTTCTCCGGACGATATTTCGGTTTTCCGAGAAAATCTTCCAGATTTGTGCCGGTTACACGAATCATTTTCTCATCGCCCTCGTAGATTCTGCGGGCTGCTTTGCGGCAGATTTCTCCGATCTGCCGTTCGAGAGAACGTACACCTGCTTCTCTGGTATAAGAAGAAATCACCATTCGCAGCGCTTTGTCCGTAATCTTTAGTTTGCCATCTGCAACTCCGTTTTTTTCAAACTGTTTCGCCAGCAGATGATCCTTTGCAATATGGAACTTTTCGTTTTCCGTATAACTGCTGACTTCTATAATTTCCATACGATCCAGAAGCGGTCCCGGAATATCCTGCATGGAATTGGCACTTGCAATAAACAGTACCTCGGACAGATCCACCGGAAGCTCTACATAGTGATCCCGGAATTTATGATTCTGTTCCGAGTCAAGCACTTCCAGCATGGCAGAAGCTGTATCTCCCTTATAATCGCTGCTCATCTTGTCAATTTCATCCAGCAGCATCAGTGGATTTTTGACTCCCGCCATCCGCAGTCCATTGACGATTCTTCCCGGCATTGCTCCCACATAGGTTCTGCGGTGTCCGCGGATCTCCGCTTCATCCCGCACACCTCCGAGTGAAATACGAACATATTTTTTATCCAGCGCACGGGCAATCGAACGCGCAATGCTGGTTTTTCCGGTTCCCGGAGGCCCCACCAGACAAATAATCGGGCTCTCTCCCTTTCCGGTCAGATTACGGACTGCAAGAAATTCCAGAATACGTTCCTTTACCTTTTCGAGACCGTAATGATCCTCATCCAGAATCTTCTGCGCATGCTTTAAGTCTTTGTTATCCTCCGATACTGCATCCCACGGAAGTTCCAGTAAGGTTTCGATATAACCACGGCTTACCGTACTCTCGGATGAATTTCCTGAAATTCCCTGAAAACGCTCAATCTCCTTATGAATTCTTGCTTTCACTTCCCCGGAAGCCTGAAGTTCCTGCAGTTTCTTTTCATACTCCTGTGCATCGGTTTCTGTATTGGATTCTCCCAGCTCTTCCCGGATTACCTGCATCTGCTCCCGAAGCAGGTAATCTTTCTGGTTTTTATCCACATGTTCCTGCACTTTTTTCTGGAAATCACGCTTTAAAGCCAGAATCTCTGTCTCCTGCAGCAAAGAAGAAAGCACCGCCTCATAACGTGCTGTCAGCGTGACAGCCTCTAACAGTTTCTGTTTCTTTTTATAACTGATTACAAGGCTGTTTCCCACATAATCAAGAAGTTTTAAAAGATCCGTCTCTTCCTGAACCTGGCGCATCACATCCTGCCCGATTTTGCCATGTACTCTTGCATATTTTGCAAACGTTTCCTGCACACTCAAAAGCATTGCAGACTTTGCCTGCTCCGGAAGCTGTTCATCGTCTTCCTGATCATACACGATCACACGCGCTTGCATATAATCGGCTGTCTGTGTATATTCATATATCTCTGCGCGCCCGATTCCTTCGATCAGTACACGCATAATATTTTTCTGTAATTTTACGACCTGACGAACCACAGCCAGAAGCCCCACTTCATACAGATCTTCTCCCTGAGGATCTTCTTTCTCTGTATCTTTTTGTGTGACGATAAAAAGCTTCTGGTCTCCTTTCATGGCTTCCTCGACAGCACGCAGGGATTTGTCCCTGCTGATATCAAAATGAGCCACCATGCCCGGCAAAATCGTCATTCCACGCAGTGCCACTGCCGGAATTGTCAATATTTTATCTTCCACTTGTATCTGCTCCTATATTTCCAGACGCATCCGGTCTTTTTATGAAGCAAGTTCTTCTTTTACTTCTTTCTTCGGGTCCTGCTCAATTCCAAGAATCTCTTCTCCATCTAAAGCAAGATTGTTTTCCACCATCTTTTTATCTACCACACACTTGCTGATGGAATCATCCGATGGGACACGATACATCAGATCCAGCATTACCGCTTCCATGATGGCACGCAGTCCACGCGCTCCGGTTTTGCGCTCTAATGCCTTATCTGCAATTGCTTCGATTGCGCTGTCCTCAAATTCCAATCCTACCCCATCCAGTTCCAGAAGTCTGGTATACTGTTTGATCAGAGAATTCTTTGGCTCTTTTAAAATACGGATCAGTGCGTCGCGATCCAGCGAATCTAAAGATACGGTAATTGGCACACGTCCGATAAACTCCGGAATCAGTCCAAACTTCACAAAATCCTGTGGCAGTGCACGCTTAAATGCATCCCCCACATTGATGTCAGACTTTGACTTCACCTCTGCATTAAATCCGATCGCAGAAGCGTCCATACGTGCCTCTACAATTTTCTCCAGACCATCAAATGCTCCGCCGCAAATAAACAGAATATTTGTCGTATCAATCGGAATCAGTTCCTGCTGCGGATGTTTACGTCCTCCCTGTGGCGGAACCGATGCAACCGTTCCTTCCAGAATCTTAAGTAATGCCTGCTGAACACCCTCTCCGGATACGTCTCTCGTGATGGATACATTCTCCGATTTCTTTGTGATCTTATCGATCTCGTCAATATAGATAATGCCGTGCTGTGCACGCTCCACATCATAATCTGCAGCCTGAATCAGCTTCAAAAGAATATTCTCTACATCCTCTCCCACATAACCGGCCTCTGTCAGTGTCGTGGCATCTGCAATTGCAAACGGTACATTAAGTACACGGGCAAGTGTCTGCGCCAGAAGCGTCTTTCCGGAACCGGTCGGTCCAAGCATCAGAATATTGCTTTTCTGAAGTTCCACATCATTTTCCTGATCTGCAAGCACTCTCTTATAATGATTGTATACCGCAACCGAAAGTACCTTTTTTGCCTGATCCTGCCCGATTACATAATCGTCCAGAAACGCTTTCATTTCTTCCGGTTTAATCAGATTGATTTCTTCCTTTGCAGAAGCCGGAGCTTTTTCTTCCAGATTCTCTTCCTCAATGATCTCTGCGCAGATATCTACACACTCATCACAGATAAATGCACCATTTGGACCTGAAATCATTCTTCCGACCTGATCCTGTGTTTTTCCGCAAAAAGAGCAGCGGATTTTGCCATCATTCTTTCCTGCCATAATTTATTTACTCCTATAAATGAAAAATACCTCCGGCAATGACCGGAGGTTTCCACATAACTATCTATTCGTGATCACTCCATCGATCAAGCCGTAATCTGCAGCTTCCTGCGCGGACATATAATTGTCACGTTCCGTATCTGCTGCAATTGTCTCATATGGCTTACCGGTGTTTGCAGCAAGAATTTCATTCAAACGTTTCTTTGTCTTTAAAATATTCTCTGCCGCAATCTGAATCTCTGTTGCCTGTCCTTTTGCACCACCGGAAGGCTGATGAATCATGATTTCTGAATTAGGGAGTGCAAAACGTTTTCCCTTTGTACCACCAGCCAGAAGAAACGCACCCATGCTGGCTGCCAGTCCGATACAGATGGTTGATACATCACATTTGATATACTGCATGGTGTCATAAATTGCCATACCGGCAGTAACCATTCCACCCGGAGAATTGATATATAACTGAATATCCTTGTTCGGATCTTCCGATTCCAGAAACAGAAGCTGTGCAACAACAAGACTTGCGGTTGTCTCATTTACTTCTTCCCCTAAAAAGATAATTCTGTCTTTTAACAGACGGGAATAAATATCATAATTTCTCTCGCCCCTGCTGGTCTGTTCAATGACATAAGGTACTAAACTCATAGAAAAATCGCCTCCTGTATTTATTACATGCATCCTGCGATGCACCTCAATGAACAAAAGACCGGTCTGGTATTCTCCCAGACCAGTCCTTCTCTGTCGTAGTTTTCAATATTAAGCCTCTGCTTCTGCCTCAGCTTCTTTTTCTTTCTTTGTCTTAGCCTTTGCTCTTTCTTTGATGTTGTCCATGATCAGTTCAACTGCCTTTGTGATGGCAAGTTCTCTCTTCATGGATTCTTTCTCGCCTTCGCCCATGTACTCTTTGAGCTTATCAGCTTCCATACCGTAATTCTTTGCCATCTTCTCGATCTCTGCATCTACATCTGCATCAGATACTTCGATATTTTCTTCCTTAGCGATCTGCTCTAATACGAGACTGCTCTGGATACGGGTAAGAGCTTCCGGACGAACCTGCTCCTTTAATCCGTCTACGGTAAGACCGGAGAACTGTAAGTACTGATCCATGGAAAGACCGCTCTGTGCGATTCTCTGAGCGAATTCCTCGATCATTGTCTCACACTGTGTATCGATCATTGCCTCCGGAATCTCCATCTTTGACTTGTCAATGATCTTCTGGATGGCTTCGTCTTCTTTTGTACGCTTTGCTTCATCCTGTTTCTTCTTCTCCAAGTCTTTCTTTAAGCTTTCCTTGTACTCAGCTAATGTATCAAACTCAGATACATCCTTTGCGAACTCATCATCAAGCTCCGGAAGTTCCTTTGCTTTGATCTCGTTGATCTTAACCTTGAATGTAGCCGGCTTTCCAGCCAGATCAGCAGCCTGATACTGCTCTGGGAAAGTAACATTTACATCTACTTCATCGCCAACATTCTTTCCAACCAGCTGATCCTCAAATGTATCAATAAAGGTGTGGGAACCGATCTCTAATGAATGATTTTCTCCCTTACCGCCATCAAATGCAACACCGTCTACAAATCCTTCAAAATCGATCACAGCGGTATCTCCCTGTGCAACCGGTCTGTCTGTTACATTGATGGTTCTTGCATTGTTATTGCGTTCTTTTTCCAGAGCTTCGTCTACTTCTTCATCGGATACAGAAGTATCGATCTTTGTAACGGTCACTCCCATGTATTTGCCAAGTGTAACTTCAGGCTTTACAGCAACTTCTGCCGTGAAAATAAAAGGCTTGCCCTTTTCAATCTGTACAACGTCAACGGTCGGACGTGACACAATATCAATTCCGCTTTCGTCAACAGCTGCTGCATAATTCTGCTGCATCAGAGCGTTTGCTGCATCCTCATAGAATACGTCAACTCCATACATCTTCTCGATCATGGCTCTCGGAACTTTTCCTTTACGGAATCCCGGAACACTGATCTGCTTTTTCTGCTTCTGGTAAGCTGACTCAAGTGCTTTCTCCAGATCCTCTGCTGAAACCTCGATGGTAAGTTTCGCCATATTCTTCTCTAAATTTTCAACCTGTACACTCATCTTAATTGTTTCCTCCTTATATATATCAATTCCATGTACGATCTATTTTTCCGTGATGGTACAAACAGGCATACTACGACCACCACAGTCATTTAAGCATTATAGCATACGAAATACATATTTGCCAAGTGTTTTTTTATTTCCTATAATAAAAACAGCGTATGGCCTGTCAAAAGCCATACGCTGTTTTGTTTTCCGGCAGAAAGTCCTTATTTCATCTGTTCTTCCTGCTTCATGATCATCTTCTTGACCATTTCTCCACCAATAGAACCTGCCTGTTTGGAAGTCAGATCCCCATTGTATCCATCTTTTAAAGGTACTCCAAGCTCGCTTGCAACCTCTTCCTTAAAACGTTTCATTGCGTCCTTTGCCTCCGGTACTGCCATACGGTTTGTACCGCTTGATGAATTGTTGTTACCTGCCATAGTTCTTCACCTCCTGTATTTTATATGCCTGCATAAAAAAGCCGGCCTGCACACAAGAAGGCAGGTCGGCTTTTGGGGTCAACTTGCTGTTCTCATGTGCCTGAGTATAGTGTGACCAGAACCAGAGGAATTATGAGAACAAAAAGCTGACAATTTCTGGAACCTGTTTATGCGTATACAAGTCCGGCTTTTACATGTTCTATGGTTGCATCATCGGTAAAATAACGGGCAACTGCAAGACCAAACGGTACGGCAGTTCCCATGCCGCGGCTTGTAATCACATTTCCATCACATACTACCGGGGAAAAGAATACTTCTGCTCCGGTCAGTTTTTCTTCAAATCCCGGATGACACGCAGCTTTCTTCCCATTTAAAATTCCGGCCTGTCCCAGCACACTCGGTGCTGCGCAGATTGCCGCAACAAGTTTTCCTTCTTTTGCAAACTCACGGATCACCTGACTGACCGTATCATCTTCTCCCAGATGAACCGTTCCCGGCATACCACCCGGCAGAATGATCCCGTCATAAGCGGAAAAGTCAGCCTCCTCTTTTATCGTATCTGTCATAAATGTCACATTGCGGGAACTGGTCACCTGCTTTGTTCCGTTGATGGAAATCATGTCAATTTCAAGTTTTGCACGGCGCACAATATCCACAACCGTCAGTGCTTCTACTTCTTCACATCCGTCTGCAATAAAAATTCCAAGTCTGCTCATATTTATCATTCTCCTTTTCGGTAATTGCTATGATCTATTGTAGCAATTTCTTACAAAAACGACAAGCACACAATCGGAGGATTTCCATTTGACTCACCTGCCATTTTTGTATTATACTTTCGATAGTTTATGAGGAGGGAATATCATGACTTTAGATTATTACCGCATTTTCTATTATGTTGCCCGTTATAAAAGCTTTTCCAACGCGGCAGAAATGCTCGGAAGTAACCAGCCCAACATCACCCGCTGTATGAATATTCTGGAAAATGAGCTTGACTGCAAACTGCTGATCCGTTCTCACAAAGGGATTCAGCTGACAACCGAGGGCGAGCACCTGTTCCGCCACGTTGCCATTGCAATTGAACAGCTCACCTATGGAGAAAAAGAAATTATCAAAAACAAGAGCCTCGAAAGCGGGCAGATCAATATCGGCATCAGCGAAACCGCCATGCGTCTGTACCTTTTAGACAAACTGCAGGAATTTCATAAAGATTATCCACATGTCCGTCTGAAAATTTCCAATCATTCCACCCCGCAGGCCATTGATGCCTTAGAAAAAGGACTTGTTGATATCGCCATGGTCACCTCTCCTTTGGAAATCCGAAAGCCTCTGCGAAAAACCGCACTTCGCAGCTATCACGACATTCTGATCGGAGGAAGTGCCTATAAAACAACTGCAAGCCGCAAACGCAGTTTAAAGGAACTTGCGGATTTTTCCTTTGTTTCCCTTTCTGCCGGCACCGGAACCAATGATCTGTATGTCCGGTTTTTCTACGAAAACCACCTTCGGTTTTCTCCGGATATGGAAGTTGCTACCACAGACCAGATTCTTCCGATGGTCCGCTGTAATCTTGGCATCGGATTCTGTCCGGAAGGCATTGCAAGACCGGCCATTGAGCACAAAGAGGTTTTCGAGATCGAACTCGAAGAAGAAATTCCGGAGCGCCAGATCACCATTGTGGAAGACAGTGGAAAACCGCAGAGCATTGCCGTACAGAAACTGCTGACTTATTTTAAATAAAGGAAAATCATATGGAAATCGAACGAAAATATCTTGTAAAAACATTACCGGATCATCTGGATCAGTATGAAAGTAAAAAAATAGCACAGGGTTACCTGTGCACTGAACCGGTCGTACGCATCCGCCGCTCCAACGACGATTATTATCTCACCTACAAGGGCGATGGGCTTATGGTGCGGGAAGAATACAATCTTCCTCTCACCAAAGAGTCCTACGGGCACCTGCTTCCGAAAATTGACGGGCTTTTAATTGCCAAAACCCGCTATCTGATTCCTTTAAACGAGCATCTGACCGCAGAACTCGATATCTTTGAAAAAGACCTCGCTCCGCTGACTCTGGTGGAAGTGGAATTTGATTCGGTCGAAGAAGCTGATAAGTTCACCGCCCCGGACTGGTTTGGAGAAGACGTGACAAATTCCGGAAAATATCACAACAGCTATTTAAGCCGGCACGGTCTGCGTTAATCAACGCAGCCGGTTGGCAAATTCATACTGTTGTCTGGTCCGGATCACATACCTTAAATCATCATATCTCTTATCCAGATCTCCCTCCGGAATCACCGTATCCATCACAACCGCCATCGTATCGATCATACTGTCTGTAATAACATCCCTCATGGACGTCAGAATATTATATTTTTCATCAAAACTGTCTGACTCCAGAAACTCCATGAGTTTCGGTTCCACCTCCGGTTGTGTCTGATCCGGCGTCACGGCATTTTCCGCTGTTGCTTTCTGCATAACAGGCTGCGCCGTCTCTGCCTTTGGTTCTGCGTTTTTCCCGGTTTCTTCCATCGACTCATCCACACGCTCAAACCGGTATTTCTGATGTACATCCGGATACCTGACATGATCCACTTCACTCACAAACATGGAAAGCGGTCTTGCATACACGCCAAAACTTCCATATAACGCCTGATAAATCACCAGTTCCTCTCCCGTTTCGGAATGTTTTGCAATGGTAATCACCTGATATAGTTTATTTTTAAAGTGCCGGTATTTTTCTCCCGGCAATGGTCTGCGTTCCATAGGAATCCTCCTGTTTCTTTATTCTTCCATCATCTGTTCTAAAATATGTTCCGGATGTGCACCAAAAAAGATCTGCAGCGTTTCATATTTTTTTCTGCTGCCACGGTCTGTTGCAGTTTCATATGTATGTTTCTGCTCTCCGGCACCGGAAATACCTGATTCCAAAAGCTGCAGAATCGGTCGCCGGAACTCACATTCATATAAATATGTAATCTTCGACAGCTTCTCTGCCGGCGGCAGCTGCGCGAGTTCCTGATCCGATCCAAACTGATAATAAAATGTAAGTGCCGCAATCTCCGGTTCCTCTTTTTCCAGATTTTCCTTAAGAAGTGCGAGCAGATTTTCAATTTCACTCTGCAGCAGAAGTTTCTGATCCGGGGCATTCAACGCTTTCGTTCCCAGCCGCAGAATCGTATCGTACGTGGAATGAAACTCCTGATCTTCTTTGCTGACCAGAAATTCATGATCAAAACTGTTCTGCATCTGACGAAGATCTTTTAAAAGTCTGCCGAATTCCTTTCCGTCTACCGATTGCGCAGTGGTAAGCATATGTTCCATCAGCTGTGCATCTTCCTGCACACGCTTTGTCTGCTCTCTGCATCGCCGGTAGCGATCCTCCTGCTCACTTTTTTTCTTTTTCAGTTTGTCATACATTTTCTGCCAACTGCGAAATGCCCCCATATCACAATCCACTGCTGCCAGTGCAGATTTTACATTTTCAACAAAATCATTTCTCCCAAACATATTTTTTCACCTTCGTTCAAACACTCTAACAGACATTATACCAAAATTAATGGAAATGTGTTACAATTATTACAAAATAATGAAACTGGGAGATACTATGTTAACCTCTGACGAAGTATTAAACTTAAATTATTACAAAAAAACGAGCTATACCGGCTGGATCAACGGCATGCGTTTTCTGATCAGACGGGAAGCCCCCGAGGAAGGGGACGCCTTTTTTCATGCATGGGTCTGGCCCGGTCCTCTTATCTTTTCCCTGACGGATGATTCCCTCAAAACGGATTTTACTGCGCCCTTTACAAACGAAGGCAAGCAGCAGGTCGTTGACTGGATTAACGCACAGTATGAGGATCATCCGGAAAAATGGTCACATGAGAAAAAAAATCTGTATTAACAAAACACAAAAACTCCGGGAGCCTTTCCCGGAGTTTTCATGTTTCTCATCGCGGTTGTATCCGGATGATTTTATTTGTCTTTTGTTGCATACATAAAGTACTTCATACCATAGATGGTAGAGTAAATGCCCTTGATATTTGACTTTAACATATAAATATCATTGTAGTAGTAAATCGGCATTACGGCACCGGTATCCATCAGCATATCCTCTGCCTGATGCATCAGATCCACACGCTTGGAGAAATCAGCAGTTGTACGGATCTCTTTGATCAGCTTGTTATAATCCGTCCAGTCCGGTGCAGAATCGGAAGGCTTGTCACCCTTTCCAAGCTGCATATCATTGTTACCAGAATCCGTTGTAAAGAGTTCTAACATATTGATCGGGTCGTTGTAATCTGCCAGCCATCCCTCACGGGCGATGGTAAAGTTGCCGGACTTACGGTCTTCAATAAATACATTCCAGTCTTCCGACTTAATCTCCATATTGATCCCCAGCAGTGCGAAATCCTGCTGCAGGGACTCCCCGACTGCAATATGCGTACTGTCATCGTTGGTCAGGAACGTCATGGAAATTGCCGGATCACACTTGTATGAACCATCTCCGTTATCCGTAAATGTATAACCGGCACTTTCCAGCAGCTTCTTTGCTTCCTCTACCTGGTCTGTACCTGTCTTGTCTGCATCATAGTAGCTTGTATCATCGGTCTTGAATACTCCGCCGTTACCGTCTGACATACCTGCCGGTACAAAAGAATCTGCAGCAATCTGTCCGGTCTGTCCTACATTCTCCACGATAAACTCACGATCAATCAGCAGGTTCATTGCTTTACGCATAGATGCTGCCTGCTCTACGGTCTTTCCGTCAAAAATCGGGTCGTTTACGTTAAAACCAACATAATAAGTTCCAAGGTTTGGAATGATATGGAAATCAGAGTTCTTTCCATTTAATGTTGAAATCTCATCGTTTGGAACGGTATCTACAAAGTCAAGGTCTCCACTATTGTATGCTGCATAGGTTGCAGTATCATCTGCACTCAGCATGATGTGGATCTCATCCATAGTTACATTGTCTGCATCGTAATACTTCGGGTTCTTTACATAAACCATGCTCTCGTTGTGCTTCCATGATTTTAATGTATAAGCACCGTTTGATACAAAGCCAGCCTCCTGACACCACTTACCCGGATTCTTTCCATCAGGATCCGCTTTTTCCACATCCTTCTGGTATACCGGGAAATAAGTAGGAAATGCCATCAGGTCATTGAAATACGGGCATGGATTGGTCAGTGTAATTTTTAACGTATAATCATCAGTTGCCTCTACAGCAAGTGAGCCGTCATCATTTCTTGCAATAATATCAAACAGATACGCATAATCAGCTGCTGTTTTTTCATCCGCAGCACGGTTCCAGCTGTATACGAAGTCGTTTGCTGTTACCTCTTCCCCGTTGCTCCACTGGGATTTTATCATCTTTACCGTATAAACAGTTTCATCATCGGATACTTCCGGCATATCAGATGCCAGCTGCGGAATCAGCTTGCCGTCCTTGTCGTAGGTATAAAGACCCGCGAAAGAATTCACGATCATACATCCACCATCTACGGCAGAGTTCAGTGCCGGATCGATGGATTGTGGCTCGGAAGCAAGGTTAATGCTTATCTGGTTGTCCGGTGTTTTACTTACACTGGAAGCCATTGCTTCGGTTCCGTCCGTCTTTGCAGAGTTTCCTTTTGATGAACCACATGCAGCTACGCTAAGAGCCATTGCAGCAACCAGCATGATTGATACAAGTTTCTTCTTCATAATTGTTCCTCCTGAAAATTATTTATATGTTTCACCCTTGCGGGAAAAAACCTTATTTATTCCAGCATGCAACCATATGACCATTCCCCCTGTCGGTCAGCTGCGGCATCTCCTGACCGCATTTTTCCGTTGCATACTTACATCTTGTACGGAATGGACATCCGGTTGGCATTTTCAGCGGACTCGGAACATCCCCCTCCAGTACGATTCTATGACTTTTTCTTGCTGTCTCCGGATCCGGAATCGGAACTGCGGACAGCAGACTCAGTGTATATGGATGTATCGGATTTGCATTTAACTCATCTGCATCCGCAATTTCCATCATCTTTCCCAGATACATAACTGCAATCCGGTCGGAAATATGATGCACAACCAGCAGGTCATGTGCGATAAACAGATAGGCAACTCCAAGTTTTTCCTGTAATTCCTCAAACATATTGACAACCTGTGCCTGAATGGAAACATCCAGTGCAGATACCGCCTCATCACAGACAATAAATTTCGGATTTACCGCAAGTGCACGGGCAATTCCGATACGCTGGCGCTGTCCACCGGAAAACTCATGCGCATAACGCATGGCATGCTCTGCATTCAGACCGACCAGCTCCATCAGATCGAGAATCTTTTCACGACGCTCTTTTCTATTTCTGTAGAGTTTATGCACATCTAAAGGTTCCCCGATAATATCTTCCACCGTCATACGGGGATTTAATGAGGAATACGGGTCTTGGAATACCATCTGCATTTCCTTGCGGTACGGCATCATATTTACATCTACTTTTTTGCCCATAACCGGCTTTCCGTTTGCATCAACGATCATTTTTCCGTTTTCATCATACTGTTCTCCACTGTCAAAGAGAACTTTTCCGTCAAACGTAATCTTACCTGCCGTTGGCTGATACAGGCGAAGCAGTGTACGGCCTACTGTTGTCTTTCCACAGCCGGACTCACCAACCAGACCAAGTGTTTCTCCCGGGCGGATGGCAAAGGAAATATCGTCCACCGCTTTCAGCGGAATGGTGCTAAACCCCTGATGCACCGGAAAATACTGCTTCAAATGTTCTACTTCCAGCAGATAATCATTGTTTTTCTTTTCACTGCTCATTGCTGCCGCCCTCCTGTGCTTCATAGATTTCTTTTACATTCATCCAGCAGCTCGCCAGATGGTCTTCGCCCACGCGAAACTCCGCTGGCTGCTGTTTTAAGCAGATCTTCATTGCCGACTCACAACGTGGACAAAACGCACAGCCCTCCGGCATCTGGAGCAGGTTGATCGGAGTTCCGCCGATTGGGATGAGTTTTTCGTTCATATTGTCTGCCTTTGGGATGGAGCGGAGCAGTCCTTTGGTGTACTCATGTGCCGGATGATAGAAAATGGCATCCGCTGTGCCCCGCTCACAGACACGTCCACCATACATGACAATAATCTCATCACACATACTTGCAATGACACCCAGATCATGGGTTACCATGATGATCGCCATACCGAGCTTCTTCTGCAGATCCTGCATCAGTTCAAGGATCTGTGCCTGAATGGTCACATCGAGCGCCGTGGTTGGCTCATCTGCGATCAGAATATCCGGTTCACAGACCAGTGCCATGGCAATCATCACACGCTGGCGCATACCACCGGATAACTCATGCGGATACTGTTTCAGACGGCTTTCCGGCTCATTGACACCAACCAGTGTCAACATTTCAATGGCGCGCTCACGTGCCTGTTTTTTATCCTTGTCTGTGTGGAGCAGAATGGCCTCCATCAGCTGATTTCCAATCGTAAATACCGGATTCAGGCTTGTCATCGGATCCTGGAAAATGATCGAGCACTTTTCCCCTCGGAACTTCTGCATCTGCTTTTCGTTCCACTTGGAAATATCCTCGCCGCGATAAAGTACCTCTCCTCCGGTAATTTTTCCGGTTTCCGCAAGAATCTGCATGATCGAATAAGAAGTAACGGATTTACCGGAACCGGACTCCCCTACAATTCCCAGTGTCTTTCCCGGTTCCAGATTAAAGGAGACACCATTTACCGCACGAACTTCCCCAGCATCCGTAGCAAAGCTGGTATGAAGATCTTTTACCTGTAATATATATTTATTTTCTTCACTCATTTGCTTATCTCCTTAATTCAGTTTTGAATCAAATGCATCTCTCAATCCATCGCCCAGAAGGTTCAGCGCAAGTACGATCAGACAGATCAGCACTGCCGGAATTACCAGACGGTACGGATACGACTGCATTGCTGAACGCGCATCGTTTGCCAGACTTCCCAGGGAAGTCAGCGGTGCACTTACCCCAAGGCCAAGGAAACTTAAGTAGCTCTCGGTAAAGATGGCACTCGGCACCTGCAATGCGGTCGTGATAATGATAACAGATAAACAGTTTGGCAGAATATGACGCGTCAGGATGCGGCTGTTTCTGGTACCAATACAGCGTGCTGCCAGTACATATTCATTATTTTTAATTGTAAGAATCTGTCCACGGATCAGACGCGCCATACTTACCCAGTAAAGCAATCCAAACACAATAAACATGGAGATCATATTGGTTCCGAGTTTTTCAAACATGGTTCCCTCAATCAATGGCTTTAACCGTTCCTGAAACACAACCGAAAGCAGAATGATAATGAGCATATCCGGCAAGGAATACACAATATCCACGATACGCATCATGATCAGATCCACTTTTCCACCAAAATATCCCGCAACCGAACCATAAACCAGTCCAATGATAAGTACCATGATTGCAGCGATCACACCAACCGAAAGGCTGACTCTCGTGCCGTAAATAACACGGATAAAGTAATCACGGCTTAAGTTATCGGTTCCAAAAATATGCGGAAACAGTTTCTCACCGGTACGATCCATGTACTGCTGCTCTAATTTCGAGTACTCAAACGGTGCCATATTGGCTGCGGTCTTGTCACGCTTGCCGTCCACTGTAATGATATCCGAATAGCTGTATGGTACAAAAAACGGTGCAATAATGATCAGTGCCAGAATCAGAACCAGAATCACAATACTTCCCATTGCCAGCGGATTCTTTTTCAGACGTTTCATGCCATCTTTAAAAAATGTCGTTGACTCGCCCATGACATCCTGCTGCTTCTTCTCTTCTTCCGTTGCCTTTATAAAATCGCCCTTATTAAATTTACTTAAATCAATCTGTGCGGACAGTATCTGCCGCTTTTTTAATTCTTCATTTCCCTGCATTATTCTAAGTTCCTTCCTCCATCATTATTCAAATGTGATTCTTGGATCAATCAGTTTATATGCAATATCTGTAAGAAGATTTGCAACTACCATCAGAACCGCAAGGAAAATCGTGATTGCCATAATCATAGTGTAATCACGGTTGACAATGCTTGTTACGAATTCGGTTCCAAGACCACCAATGGTAAATATGTTCTCCACAACCATGGAACCTGTCAGAATATAGGCAACCATAGGACCAACATATGTTACAACCGGAATCAGGGCATTTTTCAGCGCATGCTTAAAAATAACTTTGAGCCGATGCACACCCTTTGCCCTTGCAGTACGGATATAATCCTGATTTAGCGCATCCAGCATACTTGTCTTTGTCAGACGCGTAATATATGCCATCGGATATGCCGCCAGTGCAATGATTGGGAGCAGATAATTCGGATTGCTCGAAGACCATACCGGAATCCATGCGAGTTTTAAACAAAATACAAGCAAAAGCAGCGTTGCCAGTACAAAAGACGGCATTGCCGTACCCAGTGTCGTGAAAAATACGATCAGACGATCCGGCAGTTTATTTCTTGTAAGTGCTGCGATACTGCCCAGTATCACACCGATGATAATGGCAACAATTGCCGCAACTCCACCTAATTTTGCAGATACTGCAAACTTTCTGGAAATCTCTGTTCCGATATTTCTTCCACTGTGAAGTGAAACTCCCCAGTCGCCATGCAGCAGATTGTTCATATACAATACATACTGTTCCGGAACCGGCTTGTCCAGATTGTACCTTTCCTCCAATACCTGCTGTGCTTCCTTGCTGGTCGCTTTCTCCTTATTAAACGGTCCACCAGGAATCAGGTTCATTACGAAAAACGTAATGGCACTTACAATGAGTATTGATAATATCGCTAACAATACACGTTTTACTAGATATTTACTCATGTTCTTCTCTCCTACCTCTTATTGAGTATTTAGTAATTTCATCGTATTATCTCATTGCCTCATTAGCTCTGTAGCACGTTAAAGTGTTCCAAAAAAAAGCACGTAAACATGCCCCCTTTGACATTATTTGCGCACCAATTTACCTCAATGGATCATACAAATGATAATTCGTATTATACCTTTATAAAATATTTTGTCAATATACAAAAAATGGGTATTGTATGCTTTGTACCTTATTTGTTACAGTTTGCAGGGTAATCTGTGAACTGTAACCCCTATTTATAATACTGTCTTCTTGTCAATAAAACAAAAAAGATGTCCGGTCATACCGGACATCCTGTAGGATATGGGCTTAAGTGGACTCGAACCACCGACCTCACGCTTATCAGGCGTGCGCTCTAACCGGCTGAGCTATAAGCCCTTGTGCAAAACACGTAATATACAATACAATATTTTTTTCTATTCGTCAAGTAGTTTTCCCATAATTTTGTCATTTTTTTAAGCAAAAAGTAATTGACATCTGCACACAATGTCGTTATAGTTAGTAAAGTATCTTCTATAATAAAAGATACAAAAACTACATAAACTTGCGGGCATGGCGGAATTGGCAGACGCGCTAGATTTAGGTTCTAGTGGGAGACCGTGCAGGTTCAAGTCCTGTTGCCCGCACGAAAAGAGACTATCCTTACTGTTAGTCTCTTTCTTTGACTACAATTACAAATGAATAAGAGGTAAAGGAGATTTTACTATGAGAAAAGACATGACGATCGGAAATCCAATGAAGATCATTCTTCTTTTTTCCCTTCCGGTTCTGCTTGGAAATCTGTTCCAGCAGTTCTACAACATGGTAGACACCGTGATCGTAGGCCAGTATCTTGGGGAGGATGCACTGGCCGCCGTTGGTTCTACGGGCTGCTTGATGTTTCTGGTTCTCGGTTTCGCCAACGGAATTGCTCAGGGATTCGGTGTCATGGTATCCCATGCATTCGGTGCCAAAGACATGAAACTTCTCCGTCATTGCGTAGCACTTTCACTGCTTTTAACGGTTGTAATTTCCATGATTCTGACCGTTCCTACGGTTGCGTTTTCCCGCCAGCTGCTTCTGTGGCTGAATACTCCGGAAAATATCCTCACACTGGCAAACCGGTACATCCGGGTCATCTTTGCCGGTATCTTTGCTACCATGGCATATAACGTAGCATCCGGTATTTTACGTGGGATCGGTGACAGCCGGACACCACTTTATTTTTTGATCCTGTCCAGCGGTCTCAATATTTTTCTGGACATCTTCCTTATTGTTGTGGTAAAACTCGGCACTGCCGGTGCCGCTTATGCCACCGTTATCTCGCAGGCGGTTTCCGCAGTTTTATGTTTCATTGTCATGTTCCGCAAATATGACATCCTGCGGACCACACGCGAAGATTATTACTGTGATTTTCATGAGATCCGCCGGATGCTGTCTGTGGGAATTCCGATGGCTTTAAACTATTCCATCACAGCAATCGGAACCATGATCCTGCAAAGTGCCGTCAACGTGTTTGGTTCCAGCGTGGTAGCTGCTTTTACTGCTGCTTCCAAAGTCAGCAACATCGCCACCCAGACCATGCCGACACTCGGTACAGCCATGGCCACCTACTGCGGACAGAATCTCGGTGCTGGAAAACATGACCGCATTTTCCGCGGTATGAAAGATGCATTTTATTTATGTTTCTTTGCAGCCGGAGCCGCCGCACTGCTCTGCTGCCTTGCCGGACCTACGATGGTCGGATGGTTCATCCACAACCCATCTGAACAGACACTGCACGCAGCAATGCAGTATCTGCACATTGCAAGTATTTTTATGCTGCCTCTGGCATGGATCTTTGTATACCGTAATGGTCTGCAGGGCTTAGACCGTGGTCTGGTTCCCATGCTCAGCGGTGTGCTTGAACTGTTCAGCCGTTATGCGGTTATCCTGATCGCCACAAAGCCTTTTGGATACGTGGGTGTATGCAGTGCTGATGCTGCTGCCTGGCTGACAACCGGTATTTTACTGATTGTTACTTATATGATTTGGAAACATCGTGTCAAAAAACAGCTAAACGCAGAAAATGCCACCATGAACTGCATCAAATAACTATTCTTCCATATCGGAAAAAGGGAGCGTCACCGCTCCCTTTTTATTTTATCTCATAAGTTGTTCCGATCAAAAGGTATGATTGATGATACCTTTTGGATTCTTTTATCATCTGATTTATCCACAATAACCGTTATCTGCGGAGTCCATTTCGCTGCAGTACATCACTACACGGTTTCTCCCCATATTCTTCGCCCTGTATAATGCAGTATCTGCATGTTTAATTGTCTCCTGATAATTTTCTTCCCTGCACTCTGCCACTCCCACCGAAATCGTAACCGTTCCGGTTTCCAGTTGTAACTGTTCCACAGCCTCGCGGATTTCCTGCGCATGTTCCTCAAATCTCCGCTCATTCTGTTTCATGATGACGATAAACTCTTCCCCTCCCCAGCGGACCAGAATCTCGTCCTCGCATAATCTGGACCTCACAGCTTCCGATACCGCAACTAATGCTTCATCTCCAGCCGAATGTCCATACATATCATTAATACGCTTAAACTTGTCCAGATCATACATTGCGATCGCCATATACTCACCCTTTGCGCAGATAAACGTGTGATTTTCCCCAACTAATGACTCAAACACATTACGGTTATACGCTCCCGTCAGTGCATCATGCCGAAGGTGATCTTCCAGTTTTAATTTCAAGGCAACCTGATCCCAGTATGTTTTTTCCATTGCCACATCAAATACACAAATTCCGATATACAACGGGATTCCCAGAAGAAACATCATCACGTAATCCGGATAGTGTAAAAAAGTATTTGCAATCGCAATATCCACAAACAACAGCCCATGTCCTATAACCTCATATGGAAGCGATGCTGCAATGCCAAATGCCAGAAAAATAAACAGGATGATAAAAAATCCTACACACGCAAAACTCAGATCATCCAGATAGGTACATGCCCAGATCGTACACCACATTACGCCGTGCCCAATCGCATAACTCATCGGTACCATAATCCGATAATCTTTCGTATACTTATTCAAAATTAAGTAAATGAGAAATGGAATGATAATTGCAGATCGTGAGATCAGCGTTTCAGTGGAAAATCCACCCAGCAGATAGCAATCCGAGAAAAAATATCCGATTGATGGAATACTGATTCCGAACACAGCCCACAAATTCAAAGTTCTATAATACTCATACTTTTCCTGATAAAAATTTTGTTTATCCATAGGTATACCCTCTTTTTATCCACTTTGTATACTTCTTAGCATAAAAAAAGACCTATAGCAAACCACTATAGATCTTCCAGTGAGACACGGGGGATTCGAACCCCCGACAACTTGATTAAAAGTCAAGTGCTCTACCAACTGAGCTAGTATCCCATAATTTAATTTTTAAGCAAGCTGGGCTAGTTGGATTCGAACCAACGAATGCAGGAATCAAAATCCTGTGCCTTACCGCTTGGCGATAGCCCAACAATGATAGTTGCTACCGCAACAGGGTGGATACAGGGATTCGAACCCTGGGCCTCCAGAGCCACAATCTGGCGCGCTAACCAACTGCGCTATACCCACCATAGAGATGTTATCGTACCATTTAGAGCGCTAACATCGCTCGCAGGAACGCGCATGTGCTCGAAGGGATTCGAACCCCCGACCCACGGCTTAGAAGGCCGTTGCTCTATCCAGCTGAGCTACGAACACTCATCAATATCGCTTTCGCAATATCAGAGCGGGTGATGGGAATCGAACCCACGTATCCAGCTTGGAAGGCTGGTGTTCTACCATTGAACTACACCCGCATGTAGTCGGGGTGACAGGATTCGAACCTGCGACCTCCTGGTCCCAAACCAGGCGCTCTAGCCAAGCTGAGCCACACCCCGAAGGATAATTTCCAATGCCTTTCACATCTTAAGAAGCTTTGTTTTTGTCTCTCATTCCGTGACGCAAGAGTTATTATATAAGAGCACAAAGAAAATGTCAACACTTTTTTTACATTTTTTTCAACTTTTTTCTAAATGCCCGAATCCCTGATTTTTCGAAGTCTTTGCGCCTATAAATACTCAATTTCAAACGTTGCCTCTCCCTTTTTATCAAGATCCATAATAATATAAGATGGTCTTTTTCCTTCCTGCCTCGGATAAGAAAGGCTGCCCGGATTTAGCGCAATGACATCCTTATGATAATCGATGATCGGACGATGGGTATGCCCAAACATAACGATATCAAATCCCCTTCCTTCTGCTTCGCGCTCAATATCTTCGATTCCGGTATTAACATAATAGTAGTGTCCATGGGTAATAAGTACTTTATACTTTCCAATCTGCAGCTCCTTTTCCCGTGGCAGTGAGGAAAAAAAGTCGTTATTCCCCGCCACCACTTCCACAGGGCACCCTGCCTGCTCTGCAATATAATCCTCATACCCCTCAGCATCACCAAGATGGATCAAAAGATCTACCGGGCACTCCCGCTCTAACACTTTTAAAAGATTGTCATGTTTTGTATGGGTATCACTGATGATCAATATTTTCATAGGTTTTCCTTTGCAAGTTTCTCTTTCATGGCGCGCAGTGCTTTTCCCCGGTGGCTGATCTCATTTTTCTGTTCTTCTGAAAGTTCTGCCGTAGTACATCCGTATTTTTCCACGCAAAAAATTGGATCATAACCAAATCCATTCTCTCCTTCAATTTTATCCCCGATATAGCCTTCCATGGTCTCTCTTGTCACAAGTTCCCTTCCGTCCGGCAGCACCGCTGCAATGGAACAGACGAAACGGGCTGTTCGTTCCTCCTTTGGAACACCTGCCAGAAGGTCTAAAATTGCCTGATTTTTAATATCATAAGATATATCCTCGCCGATAAAACGCGCAGAATAAATTCCCGGCTTTTTGTGCAGGTAATCCACTTCCAGTCCGGAATCATCTGCCATCACAATTGCCCCAGGTGCCTCCTTAGACACTGCTCTTGCTTTAATGAGTGCATTCTCCTCAAATGTCTTTCCGTCTTCTACAATATCCAGTTTGATTCCTGCCTCTTTCATGGATAAAAGTTCCACATCCAAATCTGCCATAATGTCTCTGATCTCACGCATTTTTCCTGCGTTTCCTGTTGCAAAAATAATTTTTATCATCTTTTTAATATCCTTTCGCAAATGCATCCAGAACAGCGTCATAAACACCTTCTGCTGCTTTTTTCTGATAATCGGTACTGTTGAGAAGATTCAGTTCCTCCTGATTTGTCATAAATCCGACTTCGATCAATGCTACCGGAACGTCACTGGTTCGAATGATATAAATCTCATCGCCTTCCACAAGCCCCTTATCCCTGCTCTCCAGCGCCTCCGTCACATGATCCAGACAAATCTGCGCAAATGCCTTACTTCCCAACTCTTTCGTATCTGACTCACTGTACATCACCTGTGTACCGTGTGTCGAGGACATCCGCCCGCTTTTCGTTGAATTATTATGTATACTGATGAACAGATCTGCCTGAGACTTATTCGCCAGTTGTACCCTCTGGTCAAAAGTCGGGTTGCTGTCATCCGTTCTTGTATAGTAAACACCGATATTCTCATCGCTGTTATCAAAAATCGCTTTCAGCTGCAGCACAATTCCAAGGTCAATATCTTTTTCGTTGATTCCCTGTTTCGTTGCTCCCGGCGCTCTTCCACCATGCCCGGCATCCACAACCACGACTTTGTCATAGACTTCATGCGGCGTCAGAAAATCAAAATAGTAATAATTATCATCATAATCCATATCCAGTTCATAAACCTGATCCATCGTGATCTCGATCAGTCCACTGCTTCCCTTGCTCACTGCATAAGAAAGATTATCAATATGGTTGCTGCTTCCTGTCAATGGATCATTCTCAAAATAACTGACCTCTGTCTGCGGCAATTCGATACGGACAGTTTGTGTCACATAGTCATTTGAGATTGTGATATCACTCCCCTTTACTCCCGCCGGAAGCTTCAGACGCAATTGTCTCTGTTCTGTGTCATCTGCCACTTCTGTATTTTTAATTGTAAGATCACTCATTGTAATCTTCTGTTCTGCAAGTTCTGCCTCTGCGATCCGCTCCTCCTCACGCTCCACTGCCCATGTGTGGATTGCCGGAAGTTTCGGCAATAACACACACACTATGATCATGAGAAGAACCGCTGTCACGGTTGCAAACTTCATTGCTTTCTCTTCCACGTAACCCCCTGTTAACGGTCATTACTAAATGCTTTGAGACAAATATTACAATTCTCCACATTTTTTACATTTTCCCACTCAAAACCATTGGCACTGACATAACCTTCGCCGTCATCTAAGACGACATCGGCCGTGGCATCATCCGCCTCATACTCAATGGCAAGCGGATGTACTGCATCCGGTGTACTGATAAATAATACCACCGCATACCGCTCTCCTGCATCCAGTGCAATTTGTTTGTCAAATGGGATTGTATAATAACCTGCATTACTCAATTTTCCTGATGCTACCGGTGTCATATTACTCAAAGATGATTCATCTTCAAAATTTTTCACAACATAAAGCTGATACTCCGAATCTTTTCCTGTGGCATAAAAGCTCGCAGCCGTAAGATTCTGATTGGATTCCGCAGTATAAACATTTGCACCGTAAATGCTCTCTTTGTTATAGCCGAGCTGTCCTACCCAGCCGCAGAGATCACTCTGATAAATGTGATCATAGTTATCACTGTCCTCAATTCCTGTATACACGACATTGTGGGTACCAATATTCGTATCATAGTAAGAAATATAAAAAATCCCGCCATCACCGAATTCGCTTCCCCAGCTGTTCTGACAGATAAATGCTCCGTCCCCCTCAAGATCAACGGAAAAATTATCCTTGGAATAACTGTCGTCCCAGCCGATGATCACAACATCATGGTTTGGTTTTTCCGTACCGATATAGCAGTACGAACTTGTTCTGCGGTCATAATAAGGTGATTTCGACTGTGAACTTTTTAACGAGTTATAAATCGAAGTCTGCACGCCACCGTATTTAAATACTGCTTCCTTTATCTTCTCATAATCTTTTCCATCGATGATCTGCATCTCCTGCACATGCTTTACAGCCGTAAGATCCGGGTTTGTTTTGTTATCTCCATACGGATCATCCTTTTCGAATACCGGTCCTTTCCATGACGCAAGATATGCCATTCCCATCGTGTACTCACCACCATCGTCCTGTGCCAGATGAAACCCATTATTCAATGTCATATGATCCACCGAAAACTGATAATCCTGCTCCGGTAAAAGAACGGATTCCATCGCACTCAACGCTGCAAAAGACCAGCAGGTTCCATACGTTCCCTGATTGCGGATAGCAGAAACCCTCGCTCTGTCCCGCAGATCGTACTTTGTCGGAATGATCGTTGCACTCTCCGACACATCTGCTGCCTGTGCCTTATTTTCCTGAATATTCCACGTATAGGAATAGTCCAGATAATTGGACAGGTCATTCAGACTCACATAATACTCTTTGTTCTTTTTGATCATCGGGGAAACCACTTTTTCCTTCTTTCCATTGACCTCTATCATATCGTCATTCAGAGAAAAAGAAAGCTCACTGTTATGCTTCTCTACCAGAAGCGTATCCTCATTATAAATATGTGCGCTGCAGTTTAATGCATCCCGTAAAATAGATACCGGAACCATGATGTCCAGATTCGAATCCATGAAAAACTGATACTTCTCATTCGTGTATTCTTTATTGTCGATCACAACTGAGAGCAGTCCTTCGTTAACGCTCTGAGCGATCAGAGGATTCCAGGTCTCCTCCTCAAGCTGCGCCCCACGGAAACGGTTCACAGTCTGATACTGTTCGCCAAAATTATTAAATTTTATCAAAAGTGCAACTGCCAGCACACCCGTGAAGGCAATATAACGCTTCGAATACTTCATGTACCCTTAAATCTCCTTAATTGCGTTTTTTAGGAGGCTTCGGTCCTAAAAACTGGTAAAAATAAGTCTTTAACATACCGTTATAAATCTTGCGGTTTTTATCCGCTTTTCTTCCAATATACTTTTCTGTATCAGTATAGCTTGTGATCAGAAACATCGACCAAGAATCCAGTCTCTGGTATGCCTGCCCAATCTGTGTATACAATTCCGGCAGATCTGCCTTATCCTCAAGACGCTCTCCATACGGTGGATTTGTGATGATGAAGCCATATTTTTTCGGATGGCTTAAATCTGCAACCGCTCTCTGCTGAAAATGGATCATGTGTTCCACTCCCGCACGCTTCGCATTTTCCCTTGCTGCTTTGATCACATCTCCATCAATGTCATATCCCTGAATATCTACTTTCACAGTAGTGTCGATCATATCCTCTGCCTCTTTCACACACTCATACCAGAGTTTGCGGTCAATCAGGTTTGTCCATTCCTCTGCTGTAAAATCACGGTTCATTCCCGGTGCGACATTCGCTGCGATCATTGCAGCCTCGATTGGGAAGGTACCACTTCCACAAAATGGATCGACCAGAATCCGGTCCTTTCTCCAAGGGGTTAACATAATTAAAGAAGCTGCAAGAGTTTCCGTCAATGGAGCCTTACTCGTCATCGTTCTGTATCCACGTTTATGTAAAGAATCACCGGATGTATCCAGCGCCACCGTCACTTCGTCCTTCAGTAAAAAAATACGGACCGGATAAGCTGCTCCATCTTCTTTGAACCATTCCTTGTGATATTTCTGTTTCATGCGCTCCACCATTGCTTTTTTGGCAATGGACTGGATATCGGATGGACTGAACAACTTGCTGTTGATAGAAGACGCTTTTTTCACCCAGAACTTTCCATCCTCCGGAATATATTCTTCCCACGGAAGGTTCTTGATTCCCTGGAAAAGTTCTTCAAAAGTCGTTGCCTTAAACCTTCCGACCTGGATCATAACACGTTCTGCCGTACGTAGAAAAATGTTGGCACGGCAGATTGCTTCCTCATCACCTTCAAATGTCACTCTGCCATCTTCTACTTTTGTGATCTCATAGCCAAGATCATATATTTCTCTTTTTAAAACTGCCTCTAACCCAAAGTGGCAAGGCACAAGTAAATCAAATGTTCTCACTGAAATCTCCTCTAAAAATAAGTCTAAAAACCTATTCTTATATTATCTGTTCTATTTTGAACTGTCAATTGCAAAAATATTTCCATGAGAAATGGTTCTGCCCGTCTAACGCCTTATCTGCTCCTGCATTGCATTTGCACCGCCAATCACAGTATAAACCTCATACCCTTCTTTTCCCAGCTTGCGCGCTGCAAGAAGACTTGTACTCCCATACTCACAGTATAAAAGCAGCGGCCGGTACTTTGAAAAACGACAGCACCAGCTGTCCTCATCACTGTACGGGATATTTACCGCACCCGGATAGTGATATTTTCTGTATTCCTGAGGTTCTCTGATATCAACTACACGCACCCTCTTTTGAAAACAAATATTCTGGATATCTCTTGGATAAATGGTATAAAATGCCATATTTCCCCCTTTATAACAAGAAACAGATTACAGTGTGATCTGTAATCTGTCTCTGATTCTTTCCTTATTACATATTATGCAATGATTTGTTTTCCGTGCTGCTACTCTTCGTGATGGCAGTCAGAAGTTTTGTTTGTGGATTTGTTTGTGGACTTATTTGTTGACTTATTGGCAGATTTGTTCTGACCACTCTTATTCTGTCCATTGCTGTTCTCATAACTGTTCTGCTCGTAGCTGTTTTCACTCTTGTTTGTACCATCCATGTTCTTTGCCATGATAAAATGTCCTCCTGTTTTGTGTACAAAATTTTCTTCTTTTTCTGCATGTAAAATTACTTTGTCACATGCATTTTTATTATTTGAAGAATCACACAAAATATACATTTTTTAAATTGCTTTTTAAATATAGATAGGATATACTAACGTTGTGATACAAAAACGTATCATAGTTATACCCCTTATTAATTATTTATACTCCCCTCAGAAAAAGCCAGATGCGGTTGCATTTGGCTTTTTCTATTGATATTTCACACACAAAAAATCCATCGGAAAAGTTTACATCTCTTTTCCGATGGATTTTTTTACATCTGATAATATAATAAATTATCTCTTAAATCCTGATTTAATTCTCCGCCAGCACGCTTATACTTATCATAAACTGCAAGGATACGTTTCACACTTCTGGAACTCTGGATATCATATCGGTTCAGAAGTTCCTGATACATTGGGTTTGCCTTCAATTCATTTCGAAGTTCTTTCGAGAACGGACAATAAGTCATCAGTATCTGTCTGGAAACCTTGTTCAGACGATAGCTTCCTCTTGACTCATATTTGATCCAGTTCTGGTAATCCTTTACAAAAACTTCCCTGTAATTATTCTTTGCGCGGAACAATGCATTTTTCAGCTTTTCTTTTGCATCAGCAGACAATTCAAAATTTTTACGGTAAAACTGCATATAATCGCAATACTCCGCCGTCAGGGATTTTTCACGGATATCATTCCAATGTACACCCTGGATCTTTCTGCAGATCTCCCAACGATATCTACCCATAGTCTCGATCATCATATCTTCAAGATCTACCGCAGTAAAAACAGGGAACATAAAACGTGCTGAAGTGTCGCGCTTCACTCCCGCTGTCTCCTGCCACATCATTGCCTTGGTTCCCGCATTTGGCATAAGAATAATATCCGGCAATACCTCTTTCATAATATTCTCATGGTTAATTCCTTTGTCCGGATCTGAAAATAATACTTCTCTGTAAAAAACAGAAAAATCGATCTTACGGATCTGATTGATAACTTCCTCTAACCGCTCTGCTGTCACAAGCATCTTTTCTACAGAATTGATCAGATCATACTCTCCTAAAATCGGACAGAATGTTGTTATTTTTCCATAAGTTGCACGGTTTCCAGAGGTAAACATGTTCTGAATCTCATATTTTACTTTCAGCTCCCGGTTATCCTGAAGTTGTTTCATCTGTGCTTCCGTAATCTTCTTTGTTTTCAGTTTTTCTAATAAATACTGGCTATAATCCAGATCAAATTCATTCTTGGAAGGCTCTTTCCGTCCTTCATAAATTGCCTTCAGCCACTCATACATGGTATACACATGCTCTGAATTGCATAGATCCAAATGTTCTGTCAGATCGTACAATGCATTGGCATTATCCTCACCAACCATCTGCACATCCATAAAGCCAAAATTAAGGAACATTTCCAGAATTGGCGTTATCTGCCCCTCTTCCTGCATTGCGCGCATAAATACCTTATAATATACATCATAAAAAACAGGCGTCAGCTGTTTTCTGATGCGGTATGCCTCATCATCCGTTGATAGCATATCCGGCAGTTCCCGGTATTCCCTGATCTTATTGCGTACATCCTCGATCTGTGATTCATCAAATCCCGCATAGGTAAGAATATGTTCTAAGCAGTCTTCGCTTTCTTCCTCATCGCTCTCAAACTCTTCTTCGTCTTCGCCAAAAACTCCAACAGATGCCACTTCCTCTAACCCATTGCTTCCAAATTCATAATTCTGGTATTCACTCCAGCGGTAATCAATGACTCTCTGATCATAAATCTTTAATTTTTCTACCAGTTCAATGATCAGTTTCACTTCTTTATTGATTGGTTCTAATTCTTCATGATTCAGCCCTGCGCGAATCGCCAGATCAAAGAATAACTGGAAAATATCTTTTCCGGATTCACTGATCAGCAGATCCTTATTATATAGAAGATACGCAACCATCTCACTGATTCCCTGCGCAACTCTTCGCATCTGTGCAGAAGCCTCCATAATTGCACCAACGCACAGACTATCATCCTTTTCCAGCAGATTCAGATATTCTTCCAGATAATTTGTCACCAGACTACTGCTGTTGTCCATCTCCCATTTTTCCGCTTTATGACGCATTTCCAGAGAATGGAAATAATCCATTTTAGAAAAAGGCTGTTCTTCTAACTGATACTGGTTACAGATTGTTTTATAGTCATTATAAAACGTCTCTATAAACGTATGAAACTGTTTGCATCTCACTTCCAGACCAGCGTATACCTGGAGCATCTGCTGTCTCTGCTCAATCGCTGCCTTCAAAAAATATCTTCGGATCTTTGCATCATTTGACAAAATCCCCTGCAGATCCTCCGACGATTCACATGGAAAAACAGCCAGTGCACTGTCCTCCGCTGCGATATAATCACAAAGGAATCTGTCATTCTCCAGAATACCAACAATGCCATTCTGTTTCAATTCCAGTTCAACAAATGCATACTTCTGGATAACAGAGCCCTCCTGTATAAAATACCATTCTTTTACTTTGTCATTCTTTTTTGCAACGATCTGACCTTTTTGTACTTTCAATACTTCCATGCAATCTACCTGCCACTTTCTTATCTATTCACGATTTCCAATTTTTCTGATAATCTCATCTAAAATACAGTTTGCAGCATCCTGCTTACTCATTCACAATTACGCACATATCCATGGAGAACCCACATAAAATTTTTCCTTACTTATTATATCGTTTTCTGTGACGTTTGTCGCTACTTTTTTTATATTTCCTGCGCACTCCTGTGTTATTTTACGCTACTCTCCGCTTTGCTTTGAATTTTAAATATTTCATATTCCTGATAAACCTGCAGTCAGCTTCATAAAATGCAAGTCCGGCTGCGACCGTTACCAAAATATTAAATGGAAGTGCAATATACCATGTACTTGCCATAATTCTACCACCAAGTTCAAAATGATAATATACCATCTGTACCAGAAAAATATGATATGACGCCTGTCCGATCCATGTCAACGTATTTCCGATAACTCCCGGTAGTTTTATATGATAATATCTTCGGAACAATAAAATAATAATCGGAAAAATATAAAATGCAATCGGCATCGCTGTTGTTTTCCAATAACCAAACAAAATGATGTCCCAATTAAATCCAAACACAGCAACAATATACCCCAGTCCGATCAAAAACATACTGATAAGCTGATACTTTTTCACTCTGTGTTCCGGATATAAATAGAGGTAACAGCCAAACGCGATCAAAAGTAAATATCGTCCAATGTTCAGGCGATAATAGTATTTATCCATATCAAATATTTTTACACCGATCTCGAACAATAAATTTGCTGCGCCTGACAATGCGATTCCCAGTCTGGCATTTTTCTCTACCAGCTTATATATAATAGGAAAGATTACCAATAACTGGATCATGATAGGCACATAATAACTACCGGGACCATATGCTCCTAAAAGGAAAATCCGTGGTGGATTAATATGCTTGTCCTCGATCACTAAAAGAACAATTTCAATGAGACACACTGTAAAAAATGGCACAAGAAAACGAATCAGTTTTGGTTTTATCATCTCCCACGCATACATTTTCTTTAAATTTCCACCTGTTTTTTTTCGGTTTGACATAGCAAAATTATAACCGCTAATGATCATAAAAACAGGAACTGCCATATTGATCAGCATTGTAAAGAATGGAGAATCCTTATCTGCCCAATCATAATGTGTAATAATTACCATAATAACACAAATTGCCTTCAGGTAATCCAAAAAATCAATACGTTTCTTTATTTCTTTTACTTCACTCATAAGTTTTAACCACTATCCTCATTATTCTGTTGCATAAGGAAAGTCCTTGAAAATAAATTTCAAGGACTTAGATACGTGCGCGAGAAGATTCGAACTATTTACGTAATTTAAAACCCAGTAAAATCAAGGGTCTGCGTCTTTCAATTTCCAAAGTAAACAAAATGTTCACAACACGTTATCATCCTATGCGATGTCTGCAATCTTTTCTGATAATACTCTTAAATCAAAAATTATACAAGTATAAATTAATATCACTCATCTTTCTTTCCACAAAAGCAAAGGCAGCAAATCATTTCTGATCTACTGCCTAATTCTTTTCGTATTCACTTGTCGCCTATGCCATTGCAGGCTCTTTCTTCTTAATAACTGCTTCCACAGCAGCCACGCTTGTTTCTGCAACGTCTGTAATTTGATCTAATGTATAACCTTTTTTATACATATTCAAAATGAATTTTTCTGTAGCTTTTTCCTCAATGCCTGTACTCAGATTACACATAATTCTCACATCCTCTCTTAATTCATTGCTGATTGGGATATTATACTCATGTTCTATGATATCCAGTTTTTCCTGCTCCCTCAATTCGGTCGAAAGAAGTGCCCCAATCAGACGGTGCATCTCATAGTTTTCGTCATGTTCTGGAATATCATTCGTAATCCCAACTAACACGATATTCAACAGATCCATATTGCCCTTCCAGTCATATGGACTCAGCATCTCATCCTTCGCAAGATGTATATGGCTTAAACTATTATAATCCATATTCATACAAATCCAAATGCTGAATACCTGTTTTATGTCATCATAATTCGTGTTTACAAAATCTCTCTCTTTTTGTGATGATACAAGCCTGCTCACATAAAAGATTGCCCGATTTAATATCTTATATTCAGTAGGTTCATCCTTTTGAGCCTCAACATTCACAATAATCTGGGAAAGCCCATTTTTCATGCGAACATAAAAAATAATATCGAATCTGACCAGTCCCTCATTGATTTCGGCGTTCTCTGTGTTAAGTCCGACGATTCTCTGTCCTGTGGCATCTGTTTTTTCTATATTAGACAATCCCGGTTCAACTGGTACAATCCCAACTTTTGGCTCACCCTCAATGTATGTTACTACATCCTCCGGCTTCATTCCCTTGAACTCATCAACCGTTTTTACCAGAATGTGAGCTAAAATATTCTTTTGTGCTAATATCCTTTTAACACGGGCATCATACTGTGCTTTGTCTCCCGCTGCATTCACAGCATTTGTTATTTCGGTATTCAAGTCGGCATTCCTCCTTTTGTACTGTGCATAGCACCTTTCAGTTTCCTCAAAAGGCTCTCTGCCTCAATATCATTATAAGTGAGAGTCTGCACGGAATCAACTGAATTTTCCATAAACTTTTTGCAAGCTTTCCATCAATTTTATTCCAATCCTATTCTACCATCGAAAGATATTTATATATCGTCACTCTCGAACATTTCAACAGCCTCGCGAACTCAGCCACATTGATTTCCCCATTTTTATATTTCTGGTAGTATTTCCAAAACTTGTCAGGCAAACCGTCAACCGTAGTCGGAGGTCTCCCGATCTGTTTTCCCTTAGTTCTGGCATTCTTTATACCCGATTTCACTCTTTGAGAAATGATATTGCGCTCCATCTCAGAGAATACGCCCCACATCTTGATCATCCCTTCCGTCATAGGGTCGAGTTCTCCTTTTGAGCAATCGACCACGAACGAGCCACCGATGTTGAGGATCAGCTTCTTATCCCTCACCGTCTGTAATATCTCGCATAAGTGCTTCGTTGACCTGGTAAGACGGGACACCTCTGTTGTGGCAACGGTATCTCCCTCAGTCACAATATCCAGCAACTTGTTAAATTCAGTTCGGTCATCCTTCATTCCGCTCTCATATTCCCAGTAAATACACTTTTCATCTGTGACGCCCAATGTATGCAGTTCCCTTTTCTGACGATTGATATCTTGCCGTTCCTCATTTGTGCTGCAACGTGCATATCCGTAAATCATGCAATCCTCCTAAGTGTTAACAAAAAGGTATCCTGAATATCTTTTACAGAAATCGGTATCTTTTCCTATTTGTATACTGTCTTTCTCAGTGTACAGGAAACCAACTGTTTTTGTTTACAGTCTGTTTTTATTCTCAGAGCACCCAACCGATTGTGATTACCAGGTGCTCTGATCAGTGTTCCTTCTATATTAATCCTTCTTAAAGCAGATTCCGAGACCGAAGTTTGGCGTGTTCACTAAAATAAATAACAGAGTCTGTACCGTGCACTCAGCAACCATCTCTTTATATGCATGCATCAGACGATCCAGCTTAACCTGTTCTTTAAAAAGATAATAATTCCAAACCCGATCGATCAGCAGCTCACTAAATCTCGAATATGCTTCAGTCATCTGTTCCACATAAGCATCGCTCTCAGATAAATATTTCTGCATGTCTTCATATGCTATATCTTCCTGTTCCGTCAGCTTATCAAGCCGAGTGACTTCCAGATAGGCATTGTAAATAGCGTCATCCGGAACAGAATATATCGTTTTCCCGATTAAATTTTCAAAGTCAGTGTCTGTAATCCCGCATGCTCTTAAGTCGTACATTAACCGTTCCCGATTAGTCTCTTCCTTATACAAAAGTGACGGCGAATTGAGCCATTCTTCCGTGATCGTGATCGGAACCGGAAGCTGAATATATCCGGCTTTGACGAGCTCGTGGTTGTCTGCTGTGATGTTTAATGCGTTTCTCATTGTTTTCATACTGTTTCTCTCCTTCGTTTACTAAGTGTTATGTTTTTTTGTTTTTACATACATAATAAGGCTCACATTTCTGAAAACTCGTCAGGTATTTCATATTTATTTTAAAAAGTTTATGTTCCATACCATTTTAATCAGATTGTTAATTTCAAAAAGCTTATTTGTCTGTTAGTTACTCGTCCATATTCTAGTACGAACGCGAGGAAGGACTCAAAAGTTCCTAACCCTCGTTATCGTACGAGCATTCGTACCATTTTTAGTTTCGAACACAAAAAGAAAGGACTCACTGATATAAGTGACATGGATTGACACTATGGACAAAATTGAAAAATGCAAATCACTGCTCGAAAAGCTCCGGGCAACAGAAACTCTCGAATCACGCATGGATATTCTGCAAGAGCTCTCAAACGAGGAGCAGTTCGAATTGGACACGTATCTTTGTTATGGAGAAAGAGGCGTTGAGGGAACAGTGTGCTTCCCTTACCGAAACGGAAAATACTTTAACCAGAAACCGACCGAGAAAGCTCCGTGGATTAAAAACAGATTCAGAGATCTCGATAATCTCTCAATTGAATCAGTTCAAAAGTATGATAATTACCGAACTCTTAATATTTTGAATCCGGGCAGCACGGAACGTCGAAAAGAATATTTTCACTATATTAATGAAATGTATATTGATCTTGACTCAGTTCACAAGGACGGTATTCCAGAATCGGAGCAGACGCAGCTTCTCAAGTTATTATACGACTTCCTTTTGACCGCCTTTGATAATGACGTCCTCCCACGACCGACTTCCTTCTTATTTAGTGGACGTGGATTCGCTCTTCACTATGTGCTCAAGGAACCGATCCCGGTTGATTCTGAAGAAGCGATCAGTTTTGCCGCTTTATACCAATGCGCATTCGATAAATTAGAACGTTTGCTTGAAAACGGTGCAAGCGAAGCCGGTACAGATGTTGACCGCGTGGTTCATGGAATCAGCCGTATGGGACGAGTTGCTGGAACTTTGAACACTAAAGCTAAGCGATTCTCGCGTTTTGTGGACATTACAGGTCATTATTTCACAATGGACGAACTGGTTGCTGGATTTGTTGATGACCCGGAAGACTTCGAAATCCGAAAAGCCCTCAAACGCTCCGAAAAAGGCATTACCAAAGCAGCGATGGTTAAATTCTATGCAAAATTAGAAGCGAAAGCATTGAAAGGTCAGAAGCTTTCAGAAAAAACACTTGCAAAGATTACCGAAGCCAAGCATAAGGAGAGCCAGTATGAAGCATCCGCTGATGCATTAAGCGACCAGCAGTTATCGCAATGGTGCCATATCGCGTTATATGGATTGTGGCATCTGGATCAGTTTCTTTTATTACGAAAATGGGTTGACGGCAGTGGCAGATATAAATACGGATTAATTTATTATAACCTCGCACGGACACTGTATGACCCAGATCAGGCAGAATACTTTCTTCGCAGAAACGTGGAAAAAATGGAAGAACCACTTGATGAAAACGCAATTGAGAGAATCCTTGAAGGAACAGAAGATGTCATTTCAAAAATGGACTTTCCTCTTCGATATTCCTACGATAAAATCTGTAAAACATTAGACATCGAGCCTGAAATTGCTGAAAAATGCGGTCTGGTATCGGTGAACGCACGCGCAAAGAAAACTGAAGAGAACATTAATGCTGCAGCCGAACGCGATAAAGCGATCATGAGGATGCATGATGAGGGGATTTCTGCAAGACAAATTGCTAAGATTTTGAAAAACGAGCATCCGGAGTGGCATATCTGTAGTCGTACCGTAGACAGAACTATTGCTAAATTCAAAGGCACTGACATCCAAAGTTTAAATCAAACTATATACGTAGTTCATAATCATAAAAATGTATGTCTTTCTACAGCGGACATGTGTACGTGCTCAGGGGATGCAAAGGTGCGACAACATTCAAGTAATGAAGAAATTAAAGATTCAATAAAAGGAGCTCTGGTTGGGCCGAAAGCATCCCAGGATTCGATACTTGCCGAGCTGAATTCCGAGAATCCGATTAATGAAAAATTGGATAACGAATTTAAGAAATATATTCTTTCGGTACTGAAAAATGGGGAAAATGTATTTCTTCACGGAATGGGCGGTACCGGAAAAACGTATTTGCTTAAACAGTTTATAGAATATTGTAATCAGGCAAATCGAAACGTAGCAGTCGTAGCCACTACTGCAGTTGCCGCAACGAATTATGAACATGCGGCTACAATACATAGTTTCTTCCATTTTAATACCGGAATTATAGAAGAAAACTCTGTAAACCTCATGCAGATTCACACATTGGAAAACGTTGATGTTCTGATTATTGATGAACTCAGTATGGTCAGATGCGATTTGTTTGACACAATTTTGTATACGATTGAGGAAGCCGAACGTCTGTATAAAAAGAAGATTCAACTCGTTCTGTGCGGAGACGTCGGTCAGCTTCCATGTGTTGTCACAGAGGATGAGGCAACCTGGCTGGTTCATAAATATAACTCTCTACATTATATGTTCTTTGAGTCAAAGCGATACCAGTCTCTGCCTATAAAACACTTTTTATTAGAAAAGAATCGGAGAACAAATGCTGGGGAATCTCTGTATGCCAAAATTATGAGACATATCCATGATGGTGATAACCGGGTGTTATCTTTATTGGATGACAGAGTTGTATCCGAAAAGTTGACACCACCAGAAGGCATCCTCGTTCTCGCAGCACACAGAGCAACTGTAAATCAGATTAATAATAATACCATCAGTAAACATATGACAGATCCATCCTTTCAGAATATGAATGCAACCGGAGCCTCAGACGCATCCGAAGGTGAATACCCTGTTCCGCTCCAGCTTCCGGTATTCGAAGGGATGAAGATCATGTTCGTTTCCAACAAACCAAAACGAGGCTACGTGAACGGAACTATGGCTGAAATCATATCAATTCAGGCAGATGTTATCACGGTATTGGTCAACGGGAAACAGATTAAAGTTAAACGAGAGCAGTTTGTGTCTTCCATTGATAAAACAAAATCCATCAAGCAGTTTCCGTTTGTCCCAGCATATGCAATCACGATTCACAAATCTCAGGGACTGTCTCTTGATCAGGCACTTATATATCCGGACTGCTTTGCTTCTGGAATGTTATATACCGCATTGTCGAGACTCCGCTCCATGGATGGCTTATACCTTGCTTCCTCAATTTCTGAAAAATCTTTAATGACTTGTCCGGAAGCAACAGAGTATATGCAGCATTTAAACCTCATTACAGCAGAAAATTATCAATCTACACAGGGAATGCACTAAAAATGCATTCCTTTGTAAATCACTCGCACATATTTAAGTTAACATATAAAAATACCACAAAATGTCGCCAGTTGTCTAATCGTTTTTTCCTATATCAGACAGGTGCATTTGGAAAGGAACAGTTTATGAATAATAACTTTATAACGCAAAACATGGAAAAACTTATCAACAAAGTAAATGCATCCCCGCAGATTGAATCAGAAGATTTCGCACAATTGATGTCGGAAACCTTTAACGGCTTGAACTGTCCGGTCAAATACGAGCACGACTTCGCTATGAGGCGTCACTCAGTGTGGGTACCAGATTGTCCTCAAATCGCTGACGACATCACATGGACCAATGCAACCGAAGTCGCTCAAGAGCTCACCTGGTTCTTGAAAAAATATAAAGATTATGAGCATACTATCGATTATCTTTTAAACCAGGCTAAGGGATTCGTCAATCAAAAACCGCTTGGCGAGGAAGAATTTATTTCAACTTTATACGAAATTGTCGAGCATATACCCGTTCAAACACTTCAATACGATTATGATGATGAAACTGGTATTCATAGGATCAATTCGACGCTTGCAGGATATCAGTATTCCTTCTCCTGGAATCGTATTAAATTCGCGATTGCTTGTTTAAACGCCATGATTGATTACCTCTGCGATCACAGCAAAACACGAAACGAAAACCTTGCAATTTTCATGATTCGAAATCACCCTGACCGTCTTTCCGAATGCAAAGGCACCCTTCGCTTGACTGCGAATCATGAAATCAAAATCGGTAAGTATGCATATGATTGTACACACCGTCAACCGATAGAGTCGTTAGATGTGTTGATTAAATATCTTGGTTATCCGGATGACTTAGCAGAGAAAGCCTTGCTTGGTGATGCAGATTCTGTCAAGATTTTTAACTGTCTTAACGAAAGCAAATGTTTGCCATTATTTCCTCTTGAAACTTTAAGCGGACAACATGAATCATTCTCAACAGCTGCCGCTGAAACAGATATCCGCTGGATTCCTGATGAAGTAAAGGAAAAACTTGGTATTAGCAAAGTTTTAAACCACGGAATGCTCACTTTCGAAACACCTCAATTTGTTGAAACTATTAATTTACAACATATAAACGCTCAGCGTGAGCGATATGCATTAAATTCTAGCAGCTACTTAGGATTCCGTCCTTTGCCAAATACTGCAATCAAAGAATTGTATATTACCAGTTCTGTAGCAGATACAATCCGTCTTATAGTTTTCTTTTTTAATATCAATGAACTTACTGGAAAAGTGTTTGTGAGCATCGGTTCTAACTCGCGGATTGACGCAGCACTCGCGGCAATTAATTCAATGTATGAGCAGGCTCCAACTGTGAAAGTATACTGCTGGTTGCGTAATAAAGATTCTATTTCAGCTATAAATGAAATTCAAATGGCTTATCCGGATGTTGATATTATCGGACGCATCAGAGCACAGCCAGATCACTTTGATTATGACCCGAAGATGTTGCTTCAGGTCGTTCCCGAACCGTATAAAGCAATGTATTTAAAAAACAAGAAAAACGGGATTTAATTCCCGCTTTCTCTTGAGAATACCACAACACAATCATAATATAAGTTAAATTGGAGGTTATCCTTATGGAAAAATGGCAAAAAGACGAAGTATTAACCGCACTTGACAAGGCAACGATTGATTATGCAAAGATTAAATTCTGTGATGTTGCTCGATCGTTAGGTTATAAATATATTAATACCATAGATGTTATAACGCTTACCAATAAATTTTTAGCTAAACATCCTACTTACTCTCCTGTCAGACACGTCGCTGACATTAATCATATCATGCCGTGGGAAAGCTGGTTTGCAACTCTGGTGTTCTATGAATATCTGGATGGGGACAGCGATGAGGACGAATATGACGGCGATGACGAGTTATAAGCTCTCTCCTAAGCCTATAATCACAAACTCAAAAGACAGCATATGGAGACCCATCATCAGGTCTCCAATGTCTGCCTTCCACATGTTTATTCTATAATCCCAGCCGGATATAAGTCCCCATTCGGTAAGCTTGTTGTCTCAGTTTCTGCATTCTCTTTTCTGACCTCTTTCCGCTCACCCGGATTCAACTTAATGGTGCCAACAGACGATTTCGCATATAAAGTGACATCTCCTACATTTTCAAGAAACAGTGGCATCCCTTGTGTGTGCTCCGAATAGAACTCAATATTCTGAAAATGTGGGAAATATCTCAAATCAATCCGTCCGTGATCCGCTTCAATTAAATAGCTGTCCTGGAACATCCCTACATGCACGTCCCCACTGTATTCGCAAGGTTGGTCAGCTCCTTCTGGAATGCAATATAAGGAATGAAAGTAATAATGACTAAAGTTCGAAAGCACCAGCAGTACTTTACCTGGCTCGATTACCGGTCTTAAATCCTTATCCTTGTATTCTGCCTTTATTTTCTCATAATCAGAAATCATATCCGGGTACTGATCTTGTTTATTCCAGTCACATGAATTTAAAGGACAATGGTACTCCGTATTCATAGTCAAAATCACAAGCTCGTCTTCTTCATTTACGTATGTCTCTCGGATCTTGGAGGTATGACAGAAAATGGAATCCGGCAACCGGGTATGCCCTGTCACGATTCCATGTGCGAGCGCATATCTGCCATTTCTTTGAGATAAATGGTCTTCTATATACCAGTTGTGCAGCATGACTTTTCGATCCTTTGAACTCAGATTCTCAATATAGGATTCCAAAATCTGGCGTCCAGTCTGTACATAGTCTGTATTCATAAGCGGATTATTATGAATTCCGATTTCTATATCTTTTCCGTCATAATTAAACACCAGCTTCGTGACCACGCCGTAGTCCATCACTTTTCCCTGAACGTTATACTTTTCGGAATATACTGCAATCTCTTGTTTCAGTATTTTCTTGTCTGCTGTTTCCTGCTGCTTTTTTTCCATATATTATCGTTCCTTTCCTTATTGTCGTGGTAATCATTTTGTCCGTATTTATCGCAAAATGGCTTTTGCCGCTGCGGTAAAATCCTTATATTTCAAGGCTTTGCGGTATCTAAAACCCCATTCTTACCAACGATTTCACTTTGTTTAGATTCTATGACTATTCTCTAATCCGACCTCAAATGGCTTTATCCGCTGCGGACAAAGCCTTATTTTTCAAGGCTTCCAGATACCTAAAACACCTTTCTTATCAGTGATTTCACTTTGTTTGCGATTCAATGACCATCCATTAATCTGTCAATAGGTTTGTCCGCTGTGAACAAAGCCTTATATTTCAAGGTCTTCAGATATCTAAAACACCTTTTCTACCTATGTTTTCGCTTTTTTCAATTTTATGCGTATATAGATAATCCGACTACAAATAGCTTTTAGTGCTACACTAAAAGCCTTATTTTTCAAGGCTTTGCGGCACTGATAAAAGTACCGCCAATCTAATCCTGCTGTGTTTGTGCCCGAATTAATGCTTCCATCCGTTCTTCAAAGCTCATTTTCGGAACCGGAATCTCTTTATGAACTCCTCCCGATTGGAATGCCTCTTCAAGTTCCATTTCCTCTTCTGTATACTCTCGGAATCCAAACGTATAAGAATTGAGTGTGTCTATATTAAGATCCATAACATCCCACGCACTGTCTTTCTGCATAGCTTCACTGTACGCCTTTAAGACCACTTCCCGAATTTTGCTTTCAATCAATCGGCATCCGAACTTCGAGTTAGCACTCTCAAATAATTCAGCCATTGCCTCCTCTTCCAAATTAATATCGCAGTGGAACTGATCAGCGATGTCTTCGCATGCCTTCTTAATAATATTTAAGATTGTCTCCTGATCTAATGGATGATAGTTTTCAATATATGAAAACCGCCCGATCAGCTCATAACAACCACCTGCTGAGATCATGTCCTCTCTGGTGATCGGAGCCGCATGTTCAGCTTCCATAATTTCGTCACTACCCACTGCTCCAAATCCAATCGGTTCCTTGCTATCATTTTCTCTCTTTTTTCGGAACTGATCAAAAGACCCCATCCCAATAAACAGCAGCTTATTCGTGTTAACGTAGCCCTGTTTCGTTTCAACACGTGATCCCTCAACCAGCGTAAGCAGATTGTGCTGCACTTCGAGGTGAACGTCTCCGTGATTAGCGTTGTAGGATGGTGTGCAGATCTTATCGAACTCGTCCATGAATACGATTCCAATAGGCTCCAGTCCGCATCCGAGAAACGGCTCCACAATGCTCGACGGCTCAGCTCCTCGATATCCGGTCGCAGTCAGGTTGCTGACGTCTGAGATGGTGAGCCGGAGTGCCGGGATGCGCTTTTTAAAGTAATCCTTAAAAGCTCTGTAAGTCTCTGTTTTCCCGCTTCCAGATGGAGCTGCCAAAATCATATTATTACAGTTTCCGTGGGTCGGCATTTCCATGCCTGCATCCGGTATACTGACATTTTTCAGGTAATTGTATACATTGGCGACCACAACCGCTATGTTTTCCTGCCCCATGACTCTGGATCTCATGTACTCTAATAACTCCTGATATGGATTGCCTTCGAGCCATTCCTGAATCTGCCTCTTGGTCTGCTGATCAATTAGAACAGCATTTCGTTGTCGGATTTCGTTTTTGATGTTGTTATTCTGGTTACTCATTTCTTCCGTTTTCGGTACATTCTGATTTACTTTCTCTGTCATACGCTTTCATCCTCTCTTCACATGTGTATCGAGTATTCGCAAGGATTCAATCCTCACGCTGTTTACACATACAACAAGGCTCAAAATTTCATTTGCTCGTCAGAAATCAGAACATTTTTTACGTATTTCAGTTTATTTTTGTTATATTTATTGCAAATAGTGCTTTCACACTACCATTTCTCACCGCGTGCCAGAGTCTCCTCTCTCTTTTTCAACATGTACTGCTCAAACTCATCTGCTTCCTTTTCAAGTGCCGTCCTGTCTGGAACAACTGCCGAATCGAGCATTTCTCTCAATACTTTTGCTTGTTTGCCGAAAACAAAAACTACATTATGCTTGCGTCTTGTGATTTTCCAAATCATTCTGTTAATCCTCCCCAGTAATCTATCTGTCTTTCGAAAACCATTTTCATCATGACGATTCAGATTTCTTATAGATACATCTTCATCAGTGCCGCTCTCTCAAGGCTCTCCTGTACCAGATACTTCTGCTTGTAATCCTCGTATTTACTCATCCCATCTCCGGCGCCGTTCTCCTGAAACCGTTCTTTAACAGACATTACATAGATTTCCACAAAGGTTTCAAGACAAAAGGCGCCCAACATAACCGGATACTCTGGATAAGCCTCCTTATAGACGCAGCCGCAATCCACGTTAACATCATTTTTATGATAACTAATGAGACCGGGACGAATATTATAGGTTAACGAATCCCCGGCTGCCAGTGCAACCGTCGGCGTATGTCCGTGCACAACGATCTCATCACTCTTATAATTGCCATATTTTCTTGCATACAGGTTTGTATAATATTGCTCTAATTTTGGTACTCCCTCATCATACTCATAAAAAGCGTGCACGATCCTGTAATCCACTGTCTTCCCGGATACTGTTTCAACTGTCATTTTCCGGTTGTATGGCAGATGGGAAAAGAAATCAATATATGGTTTCAATCCATCCGGTGTCAGTTTTCCCATCGCGTCCATCCACCTTGAAAAATCATAATAGGTTTCAGGCATTGGTTCTCTGGCGGAATAACTACCGGCGTCATCATACCAGTCCATAAACTCCTTATACCACTCAATTGCCATCTGCTCGTGATTACCTCGGACCGCCTTATATTTTCCGTCTAATGTGATGTTCTCTAAGCACCAGTCCAACACCTTGTCGACGTCCGGTCCGCGGTCAATAAAATCGCCGACGAAGATGATCTGTGCATCCTGATCCTGTGACTCGATTTTATTTAATAATGCCATCATGTCCTGATAGCAGCCATGTATATCCCCAATCACATAATGCATCCATTCTCACCCGCTTTCTGTAAACACTGTTATAGCCGTCTCTTCTTATTTTGTATACGGTCTGAACACCCTGTCAAATATCCTGTAATTTGTGTCGTCGCTTGGACTACAATAAACTGCAAACTCAATATTCTTAAACGCATACAGATATTCGTTCAAAACATTTTTGGATGCCTGTGCAACTACATTCGGATTGTTCATAAAAGCTCCACATCCGAACGCTCCGAGAACAATCGTTTCAACTTTATTGCTCAAAGCCACGTCTAAAATCCTCCGAAGCCGTTTCTCATGAATCGCTAACAGTTCTTTATCTGTAATCTTGATTGAGTCTTTTCCGTCACCTGTATTAAACGCATTGCTTGGTTTCTCTCTTAAATTCGGAGCCGCACAGGTAATAACATCAACCGTATACCAGTCCGCTTCATCCATCAGCTCCGGCTTTACGGTATCACTTTTAAAAACTAAAACATCTGGCGTGTAAATGATATCATCATTGTGGATTGGATTATATTCTGCCCGGTGTGCCATGTAGAATCCACCCCACGCATCCGGAGCATTCAGGCACTTAAACAACCCGGAACATCTGCATAAGCACTCTTCCTGAGCATTTGCACCACGCTCCACTCCGCCACCCGGATTCGAAGCCGATGCAAAGTTGTGTACTGCTGTTTTCGTTCCTCGGTATCCCGATGCTGCTTCAAAGGTTCTCTTTTTTGATACCGTGATCCGTGCTTTCTCTTTGTATCGCTTCTTATCTGGTTCCGCAATCGCAGCCCCTTCCAAAATCAATTTCTGACCTTCTGCAGAGTTATGAACAGATTCCCAGATTCTGTCATTATCTTTGCACATGTTCATTGTGTCCTGAAAGACATTTATATTCTCTGTTCTTCCCATTGTAAATCCCTCTTTCTACGATCTTATGAATCCTTTTCCTGAAATGCTTTATTGTTCCGTATTAATTCATTAAACGATGCCGGAGTGTAATTGTTAATGCAGGCACCGGCATTTAAGGCACGCTCTCTCGTTTTCATAAACTCATACACCTCATCCCGTGCCCCATGGATGTGCCCATAAATAAGCCATGATCCATGACGGCTTTTATACCATTCTGCCAATGGATAATGACACAGGCAGATCTGTTTGTCTCCGTCTGTGACATGCTGCATTTTTTCAACGCTCTCAAGATACTTTGCAGCGTTTTCGCAGTCCAGTGTGGCCTTGTCATGGTTTCCGATAATCAAATGCTTATGACCCTTGAGCTGTCTTAAGTACCAGTCCGGTGTCCGTCCTGACCGGTAACAGAAGTCGCCCACGATATAAACATCATCATCTGCGGACACTCTTGAATTCCACAGCTGAATCAGGCAGTGATCCATTGTGTCGACATCTGAAAACGGTCGGTGATCAAACAGTATTACATTTTTATGTCCGAAATGCAGATCACTAATATATAAATTCATGATACACCTCCCTCGATTTATTCATTCTTATCTACCAGTCTAAATTGTTTTATTATCTCTTCCTCGAATGCCAACGATTCCGGTGTCTCCTGTACCGCTCTCTCATACTCAGGCTCACCTGGTTCATAGGGTCTCCCGGTTTCGTCCATAAAAAACCTCAGATTCTCACTCTTCATCATCATCGCTGCCTTCATACTCAATCAGTTCTTCATAATCGTCTTTGCTTCCTACTCTGCGCAGATAATCTTTCCCGCCATCAACAGCAACCGCACCGCATTTACAGAACTTAAAGTCATGTCTGCTGGTACTCTCAATGATCTCTCCACATTTTTTACACTTGATCCGGTTTCTAATAATCTTTTTCATGATGTTACCCCTCGCTTTCTATCTTTATTATTAATTATAATTGGATTTACTGTCTGCCGCCACATGAAATTATGGTGCTGTTTTTTTCGATATTCTTCAAAATGGTGTATGTTTTCTTCGATATTTTAAATTTTGGTGTATGTTTTCTTCGATATTTCTCAAAATGGTGCCGTTTTTTTCGATATTTTAAATTTTGGCACCGTTTTCTTCGATATTTTAAATTTTGTCACGCTCTCATTCGATATTTGCATTTTTGTCACGCTCTCATTCGATATTTCGAATTTTGTCACCGTTTCCTTCGATAAGCGCTTATCTGATTCGATAATTGCGGATTCCATTTTGCAGCACCAAAACATCATTTATCCTATTCAGCATCCATTGTGTATTAATGCTCCGTAATATATTAATATCCTCGTCAATGACGAGGATATTCTCAATACTGATATTCAATAATTTGCTTAAGATCAGGAGGTTTTCCAGACTAGGCAGCGATTTCCCGGAAAGCCATTTATAGACAGCTTGTGGATTCTCAAATCCCATGACTTCCTGGATATCTTTCACCGTATACCCATTGCTTTTCAACAATCTCCTAATGTTTTCTCCTGTTTCTTGTTGCTGGATTGACAAATATATCGGTTTCATAAGCGCTTCCCCCTTATTTATCTGCCGTTTTAATATGTAGTAGAAGCATTCTAGCACCTTTTGAATGAATCCGCCAGTATTTTATTCTTCTTTCTCAGACACACGGATTCCCAATGCCTCGCTCGCCCAGTCAATATAAATTTCTGTGATAATAAAGGATTTTATATCATCGGGAACCTCATTTTCGTAGCCGAAATATACCGTTTCTTTATCTTTACGAATGTTTATCATAAAATAGTCATCCGCTGAAGTTATCTTTAAAAAGTCTCCCAATGTCTGTCCCATAATGTAATCCTCCTGCTATATCTGAATGAAAAGTGGTTTCAATAAATGTCTATTTTCATTCACTAAGTTTACAACCGATGAAAGCTTATGTCATTCAACTGATGGTTTAAAGTGTCTGGCATATAAACAGCTGATTCTCATATGCATACTGTATCTTTGTTTTCTACTTTTTTGTTTACAAGTTCGAACATATGTTCTATAATGTATTCGTATTAAAATCGAAAGTTCAGGGTGGTGATCACGATATGCAAAAACCAGTGGATGTCATATGCCAGCATTGTGCAGATGGCTCAATTATCCCAATTAAAATACGAGTGCAGGATGATGAACAAGTCTATAATGTATATAACATTAAATCCTACACCGCAATAACTTCAGACAAAATCATGTTACCGAGCGAAGTAATGATAACAACTGATCTCATGCGATACGACTGTAAAATCGAAGTGTTTGGAATTCAAAAGAGAATTGTCCTACATTACAGTAAATCTCGTGTAAAATGGTATGTATATTTTTAGGATTGAATTTATGAAATCATTGAGTAAAAGATATAAAGAAATCATCTAGTGTCCGTCATCTATGGTCTCTGATCCCTATTCATTAATAAATCCCAAAATATATGATATAATAAAAACAATTTTTTCGATTCTCCTCGTATGTCTTGTAATTCTTTTTGCGTGTTTCTGCTACTCTCATTCTGACACAGATAGAAGATGCCATATCCAAGAAGCCCCGCCACAGAAAAAACAAATATCACCGCTAATAAAAGTTGCAGAGTCAGGCATTTCCATTCCCATACACGCCTTCTGCTTTGATTCCGTCTGTGTCTTTTCTTTCGCCTCTTCCGCAGCGTACACTCCCTGTTGTGTTTTCTTTGAAGAAAAGGCGGACATACATGCCCGCCTTCTCCATGGTTATTTTCTCGTTTTATTTTTTAACTATCGTTTCTATGAATTCAAATTTTCTCTGCGTTTCTTTACGGTAATAATCAATCCCGTTCCGGAAAGAATTGATAGTATAAACAGCCATACACTCGGTGTGTTGTCCCCGGTTTCAGGTGCAACATCCTTCTTATCAGTTCCACTCGATGGCTTGTCATCAGAGGAATTGCTATTGTTATTATCATTCTGGTTGTTATTACTGTTATTAGAGATATTTGCTTTGGTGGTAAATGTGGTGCTTGCAGAACCATCCGTCCAAAGGATTTCAACTGTATGGTTTCCTGCCGAAAGTGTATTCAGGTAGGAAGCTTTCAGTGTGATAATGGTAGAGCCTTCCTTTGCAGTGTAGTTGCTCTTGTCTATCAAATTTCCGTCCACCTTAACTCCGGTAAACTTGGAGAAGTCTCCGTTACCCCGGATGGTGATATTACCATCACTGTCATGCGTCCAACTACTGTTTGCTCCATCAATAATCTGATAGGTGTTATTCGGTGTGTCAGGATTATCGGAACCGCCCGCATCCTGTACGGTCAATGTTGCAGAATTACTCTCTACGTTTCCTGCGCTGTTTGAAACAACACACTTATACTTAAATCCGTTGCAGCTTATATTGACTGTGGATGTGGTATAGCTCGTTGCCGTTGCACCGTCAATGTTTACCCATCCTTTCCCATCATTTCTGTCTATCTGCCACTGATAGGTAAGATCTGTACCGCTTGCTGCTATGGTAAAGGACGCAGTCTCACCTACCTTCACTGTCGCATTTCCAGGCTGTGTGGTTATGCTTGGTGCAATCACATTCGGCACATCCGGTGTCTGGCTTTCCTGTTTAAAGGTAACTTCTATGGTGTGATCAGTATTCACATCACTAAAGGTGTAGCTTGTGGTTGCTGTCACTTCCGAACCATCCACCTTTACGTCCGCAATATAATATCCTTCGTTCGCCTTGATTGTATATGTAAGCTGACCTGCGGCAGATACCGTTGTCGTGCCACCGGGAGAGATTGTTCCACCGATACCTGCCGTTGCGGTAATCTTGTAGCTTGCTGTACCGCTCGGAGGCGTTATCGGCGCTGTATCCGCCGTAAAACTCCAACTTCCACGGAATACCACGGTTGTGCCGTTTAGGTTGCCGGCATCCCAGCCCGAAAAAGCCCATGTGCCGTTTTTACCATCCTTTTGTGCCTGAATGCGTGTTGTGGAGGTATATTTCTTATCCACAGCCGCCTTCGCCTGTTGCACACTCGAATAGGAGCTGCTATTTAGCGGCAGCGTTGCGCCTGTCGGGAATACAGAGCCCCAATTGTATTGCACCGTATAATTTTTTGTCACCGGCGGCTCGGGGCGTTCCTCAGACCTTTTATAAATATAACGAATCGTCATACCACTGTTCGGGACAGCATTTTCCATCCCCTCCGCTTTAACAAAAGTGTAGCCGTGCAGTTCCTGCGGCGGCTGCCAATCAACCTTTTTGCCTACCGGAACAGTAAAGGTAGTCGGCATGGTGTTTGGAACATCTGTGCCATCCTCCAGCTGATATTGGATGGTGACATTGACATAGCGCTGCTGCTCCGTATCATCATCAGCCAATACCTCGCCTGTCGCATGATCTACAATCTCAAAGCCGATGGTATCGCCGGATTGCAGAATGGCATTCTCCGGAATCGTGTAAACCAGAGAGCAGTTGACAAGGCCGGAATTAAAGTCGCTGCCCTCGTAATCCAACGCACCCTTTGTCCAGAATTTGCTTTTCTCTTTCCAAACAGGGATGTCAAACTCCTGCGTAGTGAAAACCTGCTCCCCATCTGTCGTGACCGCTTTTTCGCCGTTGGAATGTTCCACCCACAGGCGCAGGGTCACAGTCTTCGCTTGGGTATTCGAAAGATTTTGTATAATGGTGCGCAGCTCAACCTGCTGCCCCTTCATGCTGCTATAATCAAAGCTGTTTTTACTGCCGCCGCTTAATAGACGGCTATTCCTGTCATTTTGATAGCTCGCATATGCGGAGGAATTCGCTGCCTCAAAGGCAGAAGGATCTTTTGTGGGATTTCTGTAATCGCCGATATACTTTTTCACCTCAGGAACAGCCACATAAAGCGCAGGGGGATTTGTAATGAGCTGACTCATGACCTTTATGCCCTGTAGCTTGCACACATCGCAAAAATCATTCTGAAAGGTCTCTCGCATCAGACAATCCCTGCTGGAATTATAGGTATAAGGATAGTAGTCAAGATGCGGGCAGGTATAGGTATTACGGAAGCCAAGCAGCTGCTTCCACTTCACTTTCGTGGGATCTTTTGTTGCAGTCATATTCAGTGATGTAGTGTAATTCCACTCATCTACAGGAACAGTGCTATAATTATATTCATCTCCCAGATGGAACAGACCGTGTCCCAGTTCATGCCGCTGGGTAAACGCAGAATATGCGTTTCTCGCTGACGCAACAATATAGTGAATACCATATTGTTTATTATCATGAGAGCCACCGAAATACTCACCGCTATTCGCCAACACAACGAATTGGTTGATATTTTCATACACATAATCATACTGTCTATAATTATGATCCATCGTGTTTTCGTTTGGATGCGTTTCATTAGGAATATGTGCGTCATGAATCTTCTCAATAAACGCAGGGCCTATGATGCGCTCCAAAACATGGTTGCGCCAGTTCCCTTTGTTAGTAGAAATTCCTCCTTTGGCGGTCGCAGCAAAAAATGTGCTGGTACCGCCATAGCCATCCACCGATGCCGTGCAGAGTGCATAGACATTAAAGCGATCCGCCATGCTGCGATATGGCTCTATCTGCAATACCTCCCCCCACAGCTTTTTTACATCCTCGACAAACTGCTTTTGCTGGCTTTTGGTGTAGCCCTCGGCGCAGTACACAATCACCATGTTCTCCTTATCGCTGCGAGGCTTCTGGATTGTATACACCGGTACGGTTACATTTGCATATGCAGGATCCTCAGTGTAGAGGGTACTCATCTCCAGCTGTAGATACTCATCCGTGTTCACATTCCAGTCACCATTCACATCCTCTCGCACAGCGCCGGATATGCCAATGCTGTCATCCGGCGCATCCGGTGCGGAAACAACATAGGGGTCCTGTGCGCTCTGTCCTGTGCCGGATGATACGGTGTAATTTTCCGTATTCAGATAGAAGGCAGGACGAACGCCGTAATATCCCTTATAGGGTGCGTCACGCAAAATATTCCCTTGAGGGGTCACAAATCGCATATCATGGTTACAGGTTGTAATCGGTGTACGCAGCCAATAGTTCCATGCTACACCGCTTCTGTTTTTTGCGATATGGTAGCCGTTCAGGTTATCATTAACCGTTTTGAGCTGCTGAACATCCAGCAGAAAAACTCTATCCCAAATATATTCATAATGGGCACTGTCATACCCATCCGCTACCGTATCAATTGTGGTGTTATAGGGAAGATCAACACCGGCTGCGTCGATATAACCTGCCGTATACTCCGGATGGGAAACGATAGAACGCTGCTTCACCGTTCGAATCGCTCCCAGCTCATCCGAACGAAAGCTGCGAAGGAAGCCCTCCTTTTGGTCATATGCTGCCGTTTTAGGATAGACAGAATCCTCTGTTGGCGGATTTCCGCAAAGCCATTTCACTTTTCCTGCTTCAGCGTTGGAATTGAGCCAAGAACGTATGTTGCTGTCTCTCCAGTGGTTAGAACCAAAATTATCTCTCCAGCTATTGCGCCGGTGCGAGCCTGTTTCGGCATTTTTGTTGGTTTTTGCATCATAGGGCATGTAATCACACAATACTCTATCCGAAAGCATCAATGGCCCATTGCTATCCTTCGCTACACAACGCCACACAATTGGCACTCCCCCATAAGTACCCATCTGAATGTAGTTACCAATTTCGATGGTTGGCTTGTTATCTGCCTCGATGGTTGGCTTGTTATCTGCCGCCCTAACCTGCAAAGGGCATAGCACCAAAATTACCGCAAGCAGCAGAGATACCGTTCGTTTGCCATATTTATGTTTGATAATATTCATAAAGTCCTCCTTTTGTCATTCTCTCCTGAGCGTCATTCACGGTCAGTAGGCTTCTACCCCCCCCATTTTTGACATATGTCAATTTATACAATTGCTGCATCATCGATATTCACCTCATTTCTACTTGAGTTATTGCAAAAAATAGGTCTTTCTGCGATAACCCCTTGTGCCAAATGCTGAAACACCTTCATAAAGATGTAATAGCTTATTTATTTTAGAAAAGTATCCGACAAAAAACTCTACACTTCCGACAAAAAATATATATATTTCTCAAACCATATCATGGCGATGTACATTTGTCAATGATGTGACACCTCAAGATCACCACAGTCCTGATACTTCTTATACATGTCATTGATATAAATCGTAGGCGAAATATTCCTGCCTTCCTCTCGTAAGATGATGCCATCAAGAGTCACATTCACCTTTTCCACGGGTTCTGCCACAAGCTCCATTCCTTTGAACTTCTCAGGCATATAATCCATAAACTTTTCTTTTACTACTTCCTTAAAAATCTCGTAATTCATCATATTACGGTTCCTCCTTAATCTAAATTGTCATACAAAATCCCTTCATCCTCGGGATTTTTGTGTTCTCTGTAACTGTTGTCTTCTTCGATTCCCATATCAAAAGTGGTATGAGATTTTCTTTTCTTTCTGTAATAATTCTTGAGAAACATGCACTTTCTACAGTCCTCACAGAATAATTCTTCCGGCGGAATGCCAAGTGCCTTTGCAATCCTGTTCAACGTTCCCATCCTTGGAACTCTTGAACCATTTTCGTATTGGGCAATTCTTACATCACCTCTATTTTCAAAACCACTTTTCTCGCCCAGTTCCCTGAGTGTCATTTTTTGTCGTTTTCTGTAATATCTGATTCTTTCTCCTACCACTGTTTGTCCTCCAAATCAAAAAAAGCAGGGAACATAAGTCACTGGCTTACATTCCCCGCAAGGTTAATTGTTACTGTTTATTCTTTTTCTTTCTTCCACGAAGTCCTATTGCCCTGTCAATTCTTAAAAGATTTACTTCACTTTGCAAAACATCTCCTTCGATAAAATTTAGAAATTCATTCACTTGAATATAATTGTAATTACATAATGAAAACTGTTTTCCAGCTCCATAATTATTTTTTACATTATGCATTATTCTCTTTCTAATATCTCTAGATACATCATATATAAATCTATTTCTTGCTTTTGTACCTGCTTCTTCACAAGAAATGCCTTGATTTATATAATCAATCTTATAGCTGTCATATATTTGTTTTGCTTCATCATTTCCCTTTAATACTACATTCACCTTTTTTTCCGCAAGAATATTAGCGTATTCTAGTACTGCTTTCTTTACAATATTTTCTTTGTCCATCATTCCACCTATTCCACCTATTATAATACGCACATTATAGCATTCATCACCAATATTATATAGGTGGAAATGATGGAATTGTGGAATTAATTTTCTTCTAAAGTATCTATAATTACCCTAACCACACCAATTATAATTGCTTTCAATACAGTATCCATAACTATCAGCTCCTTTCTAAAAAATAAAAGGTACTAATTACAGAACTATATTTCCGTAACTAATACCTTTTCATAATAATATTATATAATTGATTATCTTGACTTTAACACATTAAAAATCATCTTCATCTTCATGTGATAAATCCCATATCATTTTAGCTTCTCCAACTTCCCTTTTTAATATTCTTTTTCCAGAGTTAAACAAATCTCTCGGTGTATCACTCATGCTTGCCTGTTTTGAGCGATTACAATGCTTGCATATACACTGTAAATTCCATTCAGAACTACTTCCTCCAAACTTTTGTGGAATAATATGGTCTATATCCATATCACCTTTTCTGAACTTCCTGCCACACTTCTGACATGTATACCAGCCATTGTTATTATCATATGCATCATTCTTATTAAAATAAGTATCTCTGTATCCCATAAATCCTTCTCCTTTTATAATCCTCTTTCATATGCTTCTTGACATAAAATATCATATCTGTAATCATTTTCTAACCCCTGCTTCTCCATATTGTTAATAGCATTTAATATGTATTTATCGTCCTTGTTTTTTATTTGTCTTTTAAAATTCTTTTTTGTATTATCAATATCCTTTTGAAGAGAAGTTTGTAATCCACTAGATAATGCATTTATTTTCTGTTGTGTGTTCATCTCCTTGTAATCATCATTATCACATGACATACCTTCTTTTGCCTTTAAATAACCTGTTCCCAATAAAAATGCACCACCCACTAAATATTCAAAAAAACTCATTTTGATATACCTCCTTTCACGCTATCTAATGTCTACATTATATAATTCGTACATCAATTATGCAAGCATTAGATTTTAGATATAATATCTAAAAATAAAGGAGTGTCTATATATGGTTCGTCTGCGTGTGCTTGATATACTTAAAGAACAAAATCACTCAAAATACTGGTTATATAAACAGATGGAATTAAGTTATCAGAATTTCAACAGAATGGTACAAAATGAAACATCATCTATAAAATTTGAAAATCTTGAAAAATTATGTTCCATTTTAAATTGCTCTATAGGAGATTTATTTGAAATAACCAACAATACTACAACGGACAAAAAATAAATCCATCTTTGCCAAAACAAAGATGGATTTTTATTTTTTGCAGTAAATTTGCAGTAAAATACTAAAAACAGGGGCTTCCAAATCGCTGGAAGCCCCTATTTATCTAGCTTTTACTTATCCATGCTCTTCATTGTCGGGAAGAGCAGAACATCTCTAATTGCAGGTGAATCTGTAAGCAGCATAACAAGTCTGTCAATACCGTAACCGATACCGCCTGTTGGTGGCATACCTACTGCAAGTGCGTTAAGGAAGTCCTCATCTGTGTGCTGTGCTTCCTCGTCGCCGTTTTCTGCGTTCTTATCCTGCTGTGCGAAACGCTCTCTCTGGTCGATTGGGTCGTTAAGCTCTGAGTATGCATTACACATTTCCCATGTGTTAATGAAAAGCTCGAAACGCTCAACCTTCTCTGGATCAGATGGCTTCTTCTTAGTAAGTGGAGATATTGCAAGAGGATGATCCATAATGAATGTAGGCTGGATTAAATTCTCCTCGCAGTACTCCTCAAAGAAGAGGTTGATGATGTCGCCCTTAGTGTGACGCTCCTCGAACTCAATTCCTCTCTCCTTAGCAAGAGCCTTAGCTTCTTCGTCAGTCTTAATTGTATCAAAATCAACACCGGCATATTCCTTGATTGCGTCATTCATAGTAAGTCTTCTGAATGGCTTTCCAAGGTCAATCTCAGTGCCGTTGTAAGTAATCTTAGTTGTACCGCATACATTCTCGGCAAGGTGTCTGAACATACTCTCTGTAAGTTCCATCATACCCTCGTAATCTGTGTATGCCTGATAAAGCTCCATAAGTGTGAACTCAGGATTGTGTCTTGTATCAACACCCTCGTTACGGTATACTCGTCCGATTTCGTAAACTCTCTCAAGACCACCAACGATAAGTCTCTTAAGATAAAGCTCTAATGAAATACGAAGCTTAACATCCTCGTCAAGTGCGTTGTAATGAGTCTCAAATGGTCTTGCAGCAGCACCACCAGCATTAGATACAAGTGTTGGTGTCTCAACTTCCATGAAGTCTCTGCCATCAAGGAACTTTCTGATTTCCTTGATAATCTTTGATCTCTTTACAAATGTTTCCTTAACCTCAGGATTCATTATTAAATCAACATATCTCTGACGGTATCTCATATCAGTATCTGTGATTCCGTGGAACTTCTCTGGAAGTACCTGTAAACTCTTAGAAAGAAGCGTAATCTCCTCAGCGTGAACTGAAATCTCTCCTGTCTTAGTTCTGAAGATAAATCCCTTGATACCGAAGATATCACCGATATCAGACTTCTTAAAGTCTGCATATGCTTCTTCGCCAATTGCATCTCTTGAAATATATGCCTGCATTCTGCCCTTAAGATCAGCAATGTTACAGAAAGATGCCTTTCCCATTACTCTCTTGAACATCATACGTCCGGCAAAGCTCACATTAATTGGAGAAGCGTCCATAATGGCTCTTCTCTCATTGTAATCAGCAGTAACTGCTTCTCTTGCCTGCTGCTCATCTAAACCTTCAGTATTAACTGCTGGTCTGTCACCAAGAAGTTCCTTCTCATGTGCTTCATAGATGGCTCTGATTTCATCTGTGTGATGTGTTACATCATACTTTGTTATCTGGAATGGATCCTTACCTGCGTCCTGAAGGTTCTTTAACTTTTCCATACGAACCTTAATCTGCTCGTTAACGTCAGGCTGCTGTGCAGATTTATTATCTCCCATGAATGAGTATCTCCTTTTCTATATGTTACTGAAAATTAGTCGTTCTTTACAGATACAACTGTATATTCAATCTCTCCAACAGGTGCTTCTACCTTAACAGTGTCACCCTTCTTCTTTCCAATAAGAGCTGCACCAAGTGGTGACTCATTAGAAATCTTGTTATTAAGGCTGTCTGCCTCTGATGAACCAACGATTGTGTACTCAATATCCTCATCGAATTCTACATCGTGAAGTACAACAACGCTCTCCATCTTAACTACATCTTTATTCTTATCGTTATCCTGAATAACCTCACAGTTAGCAAGAATTGCTTCAAGCTCTGCGATTTCTGTTTCGATATCTCTCTGCTCATCCTTAGCTGCATCGTACTCAGCGTTCTCTGATAAATCGCCCTGTTCTCTTGCTTCCTTTAACTTCTGGGCAACTTCCTTTCTTCTGACAACCTTAAGCTCCTCAAGTCTTGCTACTCTTTCGTCATACCCCTTTTTAGTAAGAAACTGTTTCTCTGCCATGTTCTTATCACCTTTCTATATATCTGCTACACTAATATGCTTCTGCTCTACTAGAGAATAAAACCCCACAAGCGTCACAATATTATAAACTATCAATCTGTGTCTGTCAATGTAACCCTTCCAGTATCCTGTCCACAAGCCCATCAAACTGCTCCAGATTAGTAACCTGGTTAGCTTCATTTCTTAATGCCGCTGCGTGCTTGATTCCTGCCGTATACCATGCAAAATGTTTTCTCATCTCGCGGATTCCTGTAAACTCGCCTTTTATCTCACACAGTCCTTTGGCATGTCTCTTAATCATCTGGCATATTTCTTCAACGGATGGTGGTTCAATTATTGTACCATTATTCATATATTCAGAAACCTGTCTGAATATCCATGGATTTCCTCTTGCTGCCCTTCCAATCATTATTCCGTCACAGCCTGTCTGCTTCATCATATTAACAGCATCTTCGCCGCTTTTAATATCGCCATTACCAATAACTGGAATCGATACTGCTTCTTTGACCTGTCTTATTATATCCCAGTCTGCATGTCCTGAATAATACTGCTGCCTTGTTCTTGCATGGACTGCAACGGCAGCCCCGCCTGACTCCTCAATAACATGTGCTATCTCAGGCGCATTTATACTATTCTCATCAAATCCTGCCCTTATCTTGATTGTAAGTGGCTTATCAAGTGCATCAGCCATCTTCTCGACTATTCTTCCGACAAGCACAGGGTCCTTCATAAGTGCCGAACCTTCGCCATTATTGACTACCTTTGGAACAGGACATCCCATATTGACATCAATTATATCGAACTCTCTTTCAGAAAGTCTCTTTGCTATATCTGCCATGATATCAGGGTCTGAACCGAAAAGCTGCAATGCAAGCGGACGCTCCCCCGGCACCGTCTTCATCAGGTCTTCTGTATTCTTATTGTTATACAGCACAGCTTTGGCGCTGACCATCTCTGTACACATAAGCCCACAGCCCTGCTCCTTGCATAAAAGTCGAAATGGCAGGTCTGTTACTCCTGCCATCGGTGCCAATGCAATATTGTTCTTTATCTCAACATTTCCAATTCTCATAATTACTCCATGCCTAAGAAGAATACCTTGAAGAACATCTCAAGTGATTCAAGAAGTTCTCTCTTCTCATACTGATACTTCTTGACGAGCATACCGCATGCTATCTCGTCATACAGTAAATCACCCTCGTCTGCTGATGATTTGAACAAAAGATTGCCCTCCGCATCGAATTCCATATCAAGTATTCCGCCTACTTCCTCTGTGAAAAGAACGCACATAATCTTTAACTCGTTCTTTACATCATCAGGAAGCTTATCGAAATCAGGGTTAAAATAGTATTTCTTCTCATAAGAATTAGATACACATAAAACTACATTTTCATCAAACATATCCATATAATCCTCTCACAGAAACCTCTCCGGTTCTGATAATCTTCTCGCCCTCGTCTGTCTTAATGATAAGCTCACCCTCATCATTGATTCCAATTGATTTTCCAACAATTTCCTTGTCAGCATATATTGCCTTGACGTCGCCGCCCTTATTGACAAGCATTGAATTATAGTCTTCTTTAAGCCCAGCCAGATTCTGTGTCTTAACAAATGTATCATAGTACTTTGCAAAGCTCTCTGAAAATGCGGCTACTATACGGCTTCTTTTCAGATGGTCGCCAGTCTCAAGATACAGCGAAGAAGCTGTTGCCTTGATTGAATCATCAAATTCTGTCGTATTAACATTAATTCCCATACCGATAACTACATAATGTATGTAATCCATCTCAGCACTCATCTCTGTTAATATTCCACATACTTTCTTCTTATTAAGAACTATATCATTAGGCCACTTTATTCTGCACTCTGCGTCATGTCCGTCCTCTGTAAGAACCTTGTGGATTGCCTCCTGCACAGCCATGGCTGCCACTATTGTAAGCATTGACGCATTGACTGGTGCAATATCCGGTCTTAAAAGAAGGGACATCCATATCCCGCTTCCTGCAGGAGACACCCAATTCCTGCCACGTCTTCCGCGGCCGCCTGTCTGGCTCTCTGTTATATAAAGTGTCCCATCTGCTGCATTATCTCTTTCTGCCGCTCTCTTAGCTTCGTTGTTGGTAGAATCTGTCTCGTCATAATACACTACTTCGCGGATAATCCCGGTTGTACTGCCTGTATCCACACAGGTAAGCTGACTCATTATCTCGCTTGATGTAAGAATATCAGGATACTGTGTTATATGATATCCCTTATTCTGGACTGCCTCTATAACATAGCCTTCTTCTTTTAACTGGTTTATCACCTTCCAGACAGCCGTTCTTGAAACCCCCAGCATATTACACAGTGCCTGCCCTGACACATATCCATCTGATTTTCTCAAAACATTTAAAATCTTAGTCTTCATACCATTACCCGCCATGCTATTACTGCCATAAGCAGAAGTCCTAACGTAACAACTGTAAGAATAACTCCTGACACCGTTCTGTCACTCATGAAATTCTTAGCTGCTGTAAGTCCGTTAACTAATGCTCCAAGCATGAATTCCACAGCGAATAATATTCCGCTTCCGCTGCGAAGGAAAAGTATAATTATGAATACTACTCCTATTGCAAATGTGAGTGCTATATTGGCATAGTCTATGAGCATCTTGCTCTTTCTGTACGCGCCACTCGTTGTATAATACATAACGCCTCCATAATAAATATCTGGTGAATTACTATTTCATGCTGTGTCGTCCTGATTTTGGACTTTCACATGTCTTTCCACTGCTCTAACGTCCAATTCCGCGTGTCGGCTTCCCGATTTTGGACTTCCGGCATGACACACGCCACTCTAACGTCCAATTTACTTATAAGCTCCAAGTGTAGCTGCCATTACAGCCTTGATTGTATGCATTCTGTTCTCTGCCTCATCGAATACAACTGACTGCTCTGACTCAAATACTTCATCAGTAACTTCCATCTCGTCAAGACCGAATTTGTCATGAATCTCTTTACCAATCTTAGTCTTAAGGTCATGGAATGCAGGAAGACAGTGCATAAATATTGCGTCCTTAGAAGCATTGTCCATAACTGCCTTGTTAACCTGATATGGAAGAAGTGCCTTGATTCTTTCAGCCCATACTTCATCAGGCTCGCCCATTGATACCCATACATCTGTGTATAATACATCTGCGTCCTTAGTTCCTGCCTTAACATCTTCTGTAAGTGTTACAGAACCACCGCTTATCTTTGCCCATTCCTCACACTGTGCAACAAGTTCCTTGTCTGGGAAATATTCCTTAGCTGTGCAGGCTGTATAATGAAGTCCTAACTTAGCGCAGACAATCATAAGTGAATTACCCATGTTGTATCTTGCATCACCCATGTATACGAACTTAACGCCCTTTAATCTGCCAAGCTTTTCCTTGATTGTAAGCATATCTGCGAGCATCTGTGTTGGATGGTATTCGTTAGTAAGTCCGTTCCATACCGGCACGCTTGAATATTTTGCAAGGTCTTCAACTATCTCCTGACCGAATCCTCTGTATTCGATTCCTTCAAACATTGTACAGAGAACTCTTGCTGTATCAGCAATGCTCTCCTTCTTGCCAATCTGTGAACCGGTAGGGTCAAGATATGTAACACCCATACCAAGGTCATGGGCTGCCACCTCAAATGAGCAACGTGTTCTTGTACTTGTCTTCTCGAATATAAGTGCAACATTCTTTCCGATAAGTGGCTGTTCTACAATGCCCTTTTTCTTCTTATCCTTAAGCTCTGCTGCTAAGTCTATCAAATATAAAATCTCCTCAGGTGTGTAATCCTTGAGTGTTAAAAAGTCGCGTCCCTTTAAATCCATGACATCCTCCTGTCTGTATGGCAAATTCGCCTACATTGAATAATTAATAACTTTGTTCATTCTATCGCAATTATAGTTCTTCGTCAAATGCGTTGTTTAATTTGTGTAGTTGTAAGACGGTCGGTTGTGGGAGATAGCGGATAGCTTCCGTTAAACTTCTCTACATAATAATAGGCACTGGGCGGTTTGGGGTTTCTTCTCCTGTCGTTAACGCTGGCAACGCACATCCTTGTGCGCGCCAGCTCACGCGTCCGTCCATGGACGCGTGTACACTCATTCTTTCTACATGCCCAGTACCTTTATTATGCGTTCAGTTTAAAGTCAGCTTTCCGCCATCCCCCACAACCTCCCTTTCTCCACACTTCTCCAAATTCAGGGCAGAGTAGCTTTCCTCTCCTACACCTCTCCGGACTGGTTCGCCTTTCGGCTGCCAGTTTAAAAGGCTGCACAACCACTCTACTTTCCATCAAAATTCATGGGAGGGGCTTTGCCCCGTCCCATGAATATTCCGCATCTGCCACACCTTCCGTCCGCCAATAAAAAAGGTGGTGTGGCTTTTCTGACTGCAAACTATGCACATAATAAAAGCATTGAGCAAAGTCACTACCTAAGTGTACGCGCGTCCACGGACGGACGCGCGAGCTGTCTCGCACACGGATGTGCGTTGACAGCGTAACGAGAACTTAAACAGCCTTCCACGCTCAATGCTTATTATTATGTAGCGTAGTTTGTACGGAAGAAAACCACACCACCTTTTTTATCCCTTAATGGAATATATGATCTCCAATTATTACAAAATCTGAATAGTTGTTAACATCTACAGTATATAATGCCCTGAATGATGTATAACCACCTATATTATTAACGCCTGATAATGCTTCAAGTGCTGCCTGCATGCATTCTGTGTTTCTTGGACCATTTGCAAGTCTTGCTGCAAATCTGTCTGATGGATTACCAGCGCCATCTGATACACCAGAGAACTGTGATCTCTGATAAACAACACCCGAAACTGTCCCCGGATAATGTCCGCTTCGCACTCTGTTAAGAATAACATTTGCAACAGCGAGCTTTCCTGCATATGGCTGATATGCAGCCTCCCAGTCTATGATACATGCCATAAGCCATATATCATCATCTGATACGCTCATAGTTGGGTTATATGTTATATCTGTTCCTGATATTGTATTAGCAATTATCTTCTGTCGTCTTGCTTCCTCTGCTGCAGCTGCTGCTCTTTCAGCTTCTGCCTCTGCCTCAAGTCTTGCTTCTTCTGCAAGTCTTGCAGCCTCTTCTTCTGCTTCAATAGCTTCAATCTCTGCTATTGTATATCCTGCAAGAAGATTATCTGTTCCAATCTGTTCTGCTATAGCCTCTGCTTCTTCTCCAAAACATAAGCACTGTGTCTGTACATAACCTTCGCAGTTTCCTGAACTAACTTTAGTCCATTCCTTTCCGACCATATCAACATCCACAAGTGTGTTAGTATATAATCTTCCCACAACCTGCGCTGTCTCTTCGTCAGAAGTGTCATAAACATCAAGATAAGGATCAGTAATTGCTACTGCCTTGTTCTTGTATGTTCCTGTTTCTTCATACCCAGTCACAAGAACCTCTTCTGTATTAGCTGAATAAGATGCAACCTTAATTCCCGTGTCAGTATTCTGTGTTTTCTCATAGGTAGTTGCCACTGCTGGAAGAACCGGTGTCATAAATAACACAATCGCAGCTCCCACATAGCAAGCAGCTTTGCTACTTCTAAGTTTCATATTATACTTCCCTTTCCGGCGGCTTATTTAGCTTCGCCTGTAAATTGTTACAGAAATGTTACAATTTATTACGGAAATATAATAGCAAAGTTACAGTAATTTGTCAAATATGTTAAAACCCGCTCTATGAGCGGGTTTGCGGGTTTGTTTATTAAATTCATTTTACAAAATATAGTATATGACCATATATATAGTTGGTTATCTACACACTTCTCTGTCTGACAGCTTCGTATGTAAGAATTGTACATGCTATTGCCGCGTTAAGAGATTCAACCTCTCCCTGCATCGGAATTCTTATAAGTGTATCTGCCTGCTTAGTGATATCATCTGTAAGTCCATTCCCCTCATTACCTATTAGAAATGCGGTTCCTTCCCTGTAATCTTCACCAAGATATGTATTCTTTCCGTCAAGATGTGCAGCATATACCTTAATTCCTGCATTCTGACACTGTGAAACTGCATCGCTAAAATCCTGCACATAAACAAATGGCACTCTGAATATAGAACCCATTGTTGACCTTATTGTCTTAGGATTATATATATCCACAGTATTAGAACTCATAACAACTCCAGTAACGCCTGCACCTTCACCCATCCTTAATATAGTTCCCAGATTACCCGGATCCTGAAGATTCTCAACAAGAATCAGCAACGGATTGTCGGTAAGCATATCTGAAATACTGCTGTCCTTCATTCTTACAACCGCCATAATCCCCTGTGGTGTCTGTGTCTGTGACATTCTGTCAAATACATTATCGGCGACAATCTCAATATTGTCAGAAGAAATCCCCTGCTTCTTAACCAGCTCATGCACATACTCAGGATTGTTACTATGAAATCTTTCAGACATATATATCTTCACCAGCAAATCTGCTGGCACCTCAGATACCATGCGGACTCCCTCTACAACATATTCTTTATTCTTCTTTCTTTCCCTGGCCTTAGAAAGCAATGATATAACATGCTTTACCTGTGAACTGCTCGTACTGGTTATCATTATGAGGTTACCTTTCTGCCATGCATTACTTAGAAAGTAACGCACTTATATTAAATTCATAATCATTAATATCCTTAGTCATGGCAAGTGCTTCATCAATATCATAATCAACAAACTTACCATCCTTGTATGCTACAAGTCTGTTACTCTTTCCTTCAGCAAGAAGATCAACCGCATAAGCACCCATAATAGACGCATACATTCTGTCCTTACATGTTGGTGAACCACCACGCTGCATGTATCCTAAAATTGTAGCTCTTGTCTCAATACCTGTTGCAGCTTCAATTCTTCTTGCCATTCCTGTAGAATGTCCGATACCTTCAGCATTAATAATAAGATGGTGTTTCTTGCCCTTCTTTCTTCCTTCTATAATATGATTAATAAGAGCCTGCTCATCATTATCATATCTTTCCGGAAGGAGGATATCCTCTGCACCATTGGCAATACCACACCACAATGCTATATATCCTGCATTTCTTCCCATAACCTCGATAATACTGCATCTTTCATGTGATGTAGATGTATCTCTTATCTTATCAATAGCTTCCATTGCTGTATTAACAGCAGTATCAAATCCAATAGTATAATCTGTACATGCAATATCAAGATCAATTGTTCCCGGAAGTCCGATAGTATTAATTCCCTGTGCTGCAAGCTTCTGTGCACCTCTGAAAGAACCATCTCCACCGATTACAACTATACCGTCAATTCCATGCTTTCTGCATACTTCAGCACCTCTCTTCTGACCTTCTTCAGTCATGAATTCCATGCATCGTGCTGTATAGAGGACTGTTCCACCACGCTGGATAATATCAGCAACGCTTCGCTTGTCCATATCAATTATCTCATCATTAAGAAGTCCGTTATAGCCCTTCTGAATACCCTTGACCTTAAGTCCCTTATTCAAAGCAGTTCTTACAACTGCACGGATAGCAGCATTCATGCCTGGAGCATCTCCACCACTTGTTAATACGCCGATTGTTTTAATTTCCTTTGCCATAACTTCCCCTTTCTTATCTCTTAATATTACTTTCTGCTTTATGTTACCACATTATAAAAGAAAAATCTTCTTTTTTTGATAATTTTTTACCAATGTTAATTAAAATTTATGTTGTAGCAACATTTTTCTCACCATATTTACTCTTAAGAATATAAAGCAGGTCTGATGTCACCTTCACGCACTGACTCTGTGGAAGCGCTATTCTCTGTTTTTCTGCCACACAATATATTGTGACTGTGTCTTTACCGTCCGATTCTTTGAAAATATCAGTAAGCTCATCCCTGTGTGTCTCATACTCAGCAAGACTGTCAAACCTAAGCCACAATCTTCTTGGAACACTGTCAAAGCTCACAACACTGTCTGCCGTAAGTCTTGCTGGTTTGTCGGCATCTGCCTGTATTCTTCCCGTAACAAATACCTTGTTGGTCGTATCAAAAAGTCTTTTATATTTTTGATAATTTCTTGCAAACATGATTACCTCAACGCTTCCAACAAAATCTTCTATTGTAAGGTACGCCATCTGCTGGCCTGAACCGGTAGTAATAACCTTAATGTTACTTATAAGGCCACCTATCGTCTGCTTTGAACCGTTCATAAGCTTTGCCTGTCCGGTTTCCTCATCAATAAGAAAATCTGTACTTCTCGCAGAAATATGCTTCTCCCACATACCAGTATATTCATCCAGCGGATGTCCTGTTACATATACACCGAGAACTTCTTTTTCCCGTTCAAGCAGATCCTCCTTTTCAAACTCCTGAATATCAGGCACTTTCATTTCAAGGCTCTGTTTATCCTCTTCACTTACGAAATCAAATAGTGACATTTGTCCTGAAATAGCATCTTTATTCTGCTTAACAGCACTATCAATCATTCTCTCATAGACATTCATCATGCCCCGTCTTGTATTACCAAATGTGTCAAATGCACCTGCAAGTATAAGATGTTCCACTGTTCTCTTATTAATTACCCCTGCCATCCTTGTAATAAAATCCTGCATGGAGTGAAAATCGCCATTATTGGTTCTTTCTTCAATAATTGCAGTAATTGTAGGTCTTCCCATACTCTTTACCGCATTAAATCCAAACCTTATATTCTTACCTTCAACACCAAAATCAGCAACTGATTTATTGACATCAACAGGAAGAATACTAATTCCCATCTCTCTTGCTGCAAGAATATATTCTGCGACCTTACTTGTTTTATCAGTTACACTTGATATCAGCCATGCCATATACTGTACAGGAAAATGTACTTTCAGATATGCAGTCTGGTATGCCACAACCGCATAGCATGCCGCATGTGATTTGTTAAATGCGTATTTTGCAAAGTCCTTCATCTCATCATATATCTTATTGGCAGTCTGTTCACTTATGCCATTCTTAATACAGCCTGGTACTCCGTTAGCCTCATTACCGTATACGAAATTCTGACGTTCCTGCTCCATTACATCAAGCTTTTTCTTAGCCATTGCTCTTCGCACATTATCACTACCGCCCCACGAATATCCGGCAAGGTCACGGACAATCTGCATAACCTGCTCCTGATAAACCATACAGCCATATGTCGGCTCTAAGATTGACTCTAACTGCGGGCATTCATAGGTTATGTTTCCCGCGTTCTCTTTTCCTTTAATATACTGTGGTATGAAATCCATTGGTCCCGGTCTGTAAAGCGATATACCGGCAATTAAATCCTCTAAACAATCCGGTTTTAACTCTTTCATGAAGTTTTTCATTCCGCCACTCTCTAACTGGAATATACCTGCACATTTGCCCTGACTTATACATTCAAATACAGCCTTATCGTTATATGGTATATTATCCACCGAAAATGCAGGGTCAATCTGCTGTTCACATTTTTCAGTCTGTTGGATTACAGTTAAGTTTCTAAGACCTAAAAAGTCGAATTTTAACAGTCCCAAATGTTCCAGAGTAGGACCTTCAAACTGCGTAACCTTAACATTATCTGCTCCAACTGCAACCGGAACATACTCTCCAACATCCTTCTGACTGATAAGAACACCTGATGCATGAACTGAAGCATGCCTTGGCAGTCCTTCAAGTCTCTTTGCTTTATCTATAAGATCCCTCACTGTCTCATCAGCTTCATATAATGCCTTAAACTCAGCATTTGGCTTAATGTCCCTGTCTGCGTCACCATTCATTGCACTGTCAATCGTAACACCAACCTTCTGTGGTATCATCTTCGCAATGTTATCAACCATCGCATATGGAAGATCCATAACCCTTCCGACATCTTTAATAACGGCTCTTGCTGCCATAGTTCCAAATGTGATTATCTGGCACACACATTCTTTACCATATTTTTCTATAACATAATCAATAACCTTCTGTCTGCCTTCTGGTGCAAAGTCCACGTCAATATCGGGCATGGACACACGCTCAGGATTCAGAAATCGTTCGAATACAAGATTGTATTTAACAGGGTCAAGCGTTGTTATTCCAAGACAGTATGACACAAGACTTCCTGCCGCCGAGCCTCGTCCGGGTCCAACCGGAATATCATGTGTCTTGGCATAATTAATGTAATCCCACACAATCAGGAAATAATCGACATATCCCATTGAATAGATAACTGACAGCTCGTAAGAAAGTCTCTGGAATATATCATTCGAATCCTCTGCCCTTTTTATAACAACATCTTTTCTGTCTGCAACTATTGATGCTTTTGCCTGCTCTATAATATCTTCAATGCATACATCTGCGGTCTTGTCCGGATATCTCTTCTTTAATCCCTCATAACATAAAGCATTAAGATACACCCATGAATTCTTTCCATATTCTTCAGGCACATCAAATGCTGGCAGCTTTGTAACTCCGAATTCTATCTCAACATTACATCTTTCTGCTATCTTATGAGTGTTCTCAACTGCTTCCGGTACGTATTTGAACAATTCCGCCATCTCTTCCTCTGACTTTAAATAGAACTGTCCACCCTCATATCGCATCCTGTTTTCATCAGAAAGCTTCTTACCTGTCTGTATACATAATAATATATCATGTGCATCTACATCATCTGCATAGGTATAATGAACATCATTCGTACATACCAGTTCAATTCCGGTCTCATTATGCATACGCATAAGCTGTGGATTGACATAATGCTGTTCTGCTATTCCGTGATCCTGTAATTCAAGAAAGAAATTTCCCTTTCCGAATATATCCTGAAGTTCAAGGGCAGCATCTCTTGCAGTCTCATACATGCCTCTTGACAGATATCTCTGCACCTCACCTGCAAGGCACGCACTCGTAGCAATAATTCCCTCGTGATATTCCCTTAGCACTTCCTTGTCTACTCTCGGCTTATAGTAAAAGCCTTCTGTAAACCCCTTTGAGACTATCTTCATAAGATTCTGATATCCGGTGTTATTCTCTGCCAATAATACAAGGTGATTATATTTATCCTCACTCTGTCCTGCGCCTTTATCAAACCTTGACCCCGGAGCTACATACACCTCACAGCCAAGAACAGGCTTGATTCCTGCCTTCTTAGCCGCCTCGTAAAATTCAATAACACCATACATCACACCATGGTCTGTTATTGCAAGGCTGTCCATGCCAAGTTCCTTTGCCCGTTTAGTAATCTCTTTTATCTTACTGGAGCCATCCAGCAATGAATATTCAGTATGCACATGCAAATGTGTAAAACTCATAACATATCCTCCCTATGTAAAAAAATATAACATATTTTCGTTTATTAATCAGCAATTTTATGATATTCTATATTTAATTATTAATGTAAGGGAGTTGTATTATGTTAATATCTGATATTCCCGTAGGCGGGCCAATTTCAATTGAAATATCCATAGATAATGTCAGCTACGAGATGCCTTCCTCTGTTGTTGCATCCAAGAATGGCTACATTCTCATAGCGCCTTTTACATCAAAAGGTGCTGTAATAGATTTTCCTTCTTATAAGGATATTTTATTTAATCTTTATACCATAGACCCAGCAACAAAGAACCGTGTAGTCTGGAAGAATATTAACATAGAAACTATCACTTATAAATCAACCGGTTTCGCATCTGCTTACTACAAAATCTCGACCAATGTTTTTGCCAGCATTGCCTCTGAATGCGACAGAAGATTTAATCAGCGCATTTCAACCATGGCTTTGGGACATATCTCATCAGATACCACAGAAGCTGATATTCCGGTAACGTTAATTGATGTCAGTGATAAAGGACTTTCATTTTCGACCAGCAACGAACTATTATATAACTATAATAATACGTATATAACATTTTCAGATCAGGCAAACGGAAAGCAGTTTAACTTTCATTTTAAATGTTTTATCATACGCAGCCAGTTGTATGGAGAACGCTACATTTATGGATGTATTATCCCAACTCCGTCCCGTGAATATCTTACATATGTTTTTCTTAAAAAAATTGAATTCAGAATCAGTTCTGCTAAAGAACAGTCTGAACAGACCGCTCTTAAAGATGCTGCTGACGTTGCTTCACAATCTATTGAAAGCACTTCGTCAGGATATCATTCACACATATCTGAAAAGAATAAGCGTTGATATAAGGGGCATATCACAATGTGATATGCCCCTTTATTATTAATCATCTTCTTTTTCTTTAGCTGTATCATCAGATTCATTATCGTCTGAATGACTGCCAATATTCTTCCATATATCGCTTTCCGGCTCACCACTAACTGTCGATGAATAGCTTCCATCTTCATTAAATGTTACGCTTTCTGCCACTTTCTCTGATGTTGAGAATAATGAAGTATCAACCGGTTCAGGTATTCCCTTTGCCTCTCTGAATATCTTCATGAATTCCTTGCCTGTGATAGTCTCATGGTCATACAGATATCTTGCAAGCTGATCCATTACTTCTCTGTTCTCTCTTATAATCTGCTTAGCCTCTTCATAACATGACGCAATAAGCTTCTTTACCTCGTCATCAACCTCTGCCTCAGTTGCCTGTGCACAGTTCATAGATGCTCTTCCGCTAAGATATTCATCTTCAACTGTTGATAATGCAACAAGTCCGAATCTGTCTGACATACCATATCTTGTAATCATTGTCTTGGCAAGGTTAGTTGCTTTCTTGATATCATCATAAGCACCATTAGTAACTGAACCAAATACAACTTCTTCTGCAGCACGTCCACCAACAAGTGATATAAGGTCTGTCATAAGTTCATCCTTAGTCTCAAGATGCTTCTCTTCCTCTGGGAAGTTAAGCACATAACCAAGTGAACCATTAGTATGAGGTATAATAGTAATCTTCTGGACCGGATCAGAATTATTCTTGATAGCTCTTATAAGGGCATGTCCAATCTCATGGTAAGCAACAACCTGCTTTTCCTTCTTGCTAAGAACTCTTTCCTTCTTCTCCTTACCTGCTACAACTGTATCAAAAGCACCAAGAAGGTCCTTCTGGGTAACAACATTTCTTCCATTCTTAACTGCCGCAATAGCAGCTTCATTAATGATATTGGCAAGGTCTGAACCAACAAGACCGCTTGTTGCCATTGCAATCTCATCAAAATCAACTGTATCGTCCATAAGCACATCCTTAGAATGTACCTTAAGAGTCTCAATTCTTCCCTTCTTATCAGGTCTGTCAACGGTAATTCTTCTGTCGAGACGACCTGGTCTAAGTAAAGCCTTATCAAGTACTTCCGGTCTGTTAGTTGCTGCCAGAATGAATATTCCCTTAGATGAATCAAAACCATCCATCTCTGCAAGTAACTGGTTCAATGTCTGCTCACGCTCGTCATTGCCACCGCCATACTTGGAATCTCTGCTCTTACCAATAGCATCAATCTCATCAATAAATATAATACATGGAGCCTGCTTAGTTGCTTCCTTGAACAAATCTCTTACTCGTGATGCACCAACACCAACGAACATCTCTACAAAATCAGAACCTGCAAGTGAGAAGAACGGTACATCTGCCTCACCGGCTACAGCCTTAGCAAGAAGCGTCTTACCTGTTCCCGGAGGTCCTACTAAAAGTGCACCCTTAGGAAGCTTTGCACCAATCTTGGCATATTTCTCAGGGTAATGTAAGAAATCAACAATCTCTGTAAGTGATTCCTTAGCTTCATCCTGACCTGCAACATCCTTGAATGTAACACCTGTCTTTTTCTGGACATATACTTTGGCGTTGCTCTTTCCAACGCCCATTCCGCCCATCATTCCACCATTCTTAGCAATTCTTCTATATACAAATGCAAAGATTATATATATGAATAAAAATGGCAGTACATATGCAAGCAGAAATTCTACAATTGAAGAACTCGAATCCGGAATATATCCTTCAAACTCAATACCCTTTCTCTTAAGAAGTGGTACAAGAGTATCATCATTAACATACCCTGTATAATATGTGTATGAAACTCCTGCTATGCCAGACTGTTTCTCCTCTTCAACAGGTGTAATAAGAATTCTGTCCTGCTCTAATGCTACTTTCTTTACCTTATCTTCATCAATCATCTGCATGAACTGGTCGTAGCTTATCTCCTTGTAAGTTGCATTCCTAAACATATTGCTAAGAAGCGTAAGTCCGATAAATGTTACAACTGCCGCTATAATAATGAATATTATAAGGTTAACATTCTTTGGCTTCTTGTTATTATTGTTGTTATTATGATTATTGTTGCGGTTATCGTTATTATTATAACCATTGTCATAACCGTTGTTGTTATAATTATCCATACTCTTCTCCTGATATGATACTGTACTTATCTTAAGCATTTCCAAATAAGTCTGTTTTCATTATAAAGAAGGAAAAAATATAAATCAACCAAAATCTAAGTGTTTAATAAGATGTTTATATTTACTTTATATTCTTAGTTTTTTTCTTTAAACTATGGAAATTTGTAATACAGGGCTGTATAATATTGCATATTTTTTTGATTACACATTCAGATTGGAGGAAAAGATGGCTGTTAAATATGTATTTGTAACAGGTGGTGTTGTTTCCGGTTTAGGAAAAGGTATCACTGCCGCATCTTTAGGCAGACTGCTTAAAGCCCGTGGTTTTTCTGTAACCATGCAGAAGTTTGACCCTTATATTAATATTGATCCAGGTACTATGAACCCTATCCAGCACGGAGAAGTTTTCGTAACTGACGATGGTGCTGAGACAGACCTTGACCTTGGTCACTATGAAAGATTTATTGATGAGAGCCTTAATAAGAATTCTAATGTAACTACCGGTAAAGTATACTGGTCTGTATTACAGAAGGAACGCCGTGGAGATTTCGGTGGAGGCACAGTCCAGGTAATCCCTCATATTACTAATGAAATAAAGAGCCGTTTTTTCAGAGATTATTCAACTGATGAAACTAAGATTGCAATTATAGAAGTTGGTGGTACTGTTGGAGATATCGAGAGTCAGCCTTTCCTTGAGGCAATCAGACAGTTCCAGCATGAAGTCGGACATGAGAACGCAATTCTTATTCACGTAACACTTATTCCTTATCTTAAAGCATCTGGTGAGATGAAGACTAAGCCAACTCAGGCAAGTGTTAAGGAACTTCAGGGAATGGGAATCCGTCCGGATATTCTTGTGTGCCGTACCGAACATCCACTTGAGGCTGGTATCAAGGATAAGATAGCACTTTTCTGTAATGTACCTAAGTCTCATGTACTTCAGAACTTAGATGTTGAGATTCTTTATGATGCACCTCTTGCGATGGAAGAAGAACATCTTGCACAGGTAGCATGTGAATGTTTACACCTTGACTGTCCAGAACCAGACCTTGATGAATGGAGAGCGATGTGCAAGGCCTGGAAGAATCCTACTAAGAAGGTAACTGTTGCATTAGTCGGTAAATATATCCAGCTTCATGATGCTTATATCAGTGTTGTAGAAGCATTAAAGCATGGTGGTGTATATAATTCATGTGATGTAACTATCAAATGGATTGATTCAGAAACTGTAACTCCTGAAACTGCTGATGAGCTTCTCTCTGACGTATCTGGCATATTAGTTCCAGGTGGATTCGGTGACAGAGGTACAGAAGGAAAGATTGAAGCTATCCGTTATGCCAGAGAACATAATATTCCATTCTTAGGATTGTGTCTGGGAATGCAGCTTTCAATTGTTGAATTTGCAAGAAATGTTATAGGATATGACGACGCACACAGTGTTGAACTTAATCCTAACACAACTCACCCTGTTATACATCTTATGCCAGACCAGGAAGGCATTGATGATATCGGCGGTACATTAAGACTTGGTTCTTATCCTTGTGTACTTGATAAAACAAGCAAGGCTTATGAACTCTATGGCGAAGAGCTTATACATGAACGTCACAGACACAGATATGAAGTTAATAATGATTACAGAAAAGTTCTTACTGAGAATGGTATGATGCTTTCAGGAATATCTCCTGACGGAAGAATTGTTGAGATGATAGAATTAAAGAATCACCCATGGTTTATTGCCACACAGGCTCATCCAGAGTTAAAGTCAAGACCTAATCGTCCACATCCATTATTCAGAGGCTTCATAACAGCAGCACTTGAATATCAGAATAAAAACCATTAATTATATTATATATGCATAACAAAAAACATCACCTGACGAATCCGACTTTCGTATCAGGTGATGTTTTTTATTGCTTTTGCTTATAAAATTATTATTTATTAAGACCATTAAGAATCTTCTTAATTCTCTTAACTTCATCGTCTTCTAACTTCTGTGATTCACAAATAGAAGCAACCATATCAACAGCCTTTCCGTTGAACCAGAAATCAGCTTCTTCCTTTAAAAGCTGTCTTCTATATTCTTCTTCTGAACGAAGTGGATGAATGAAAGCTGCCTTTCCTTTACGGTATGTATCAACAAATCTCTTGTCCTTCAACTTACCTACGAAAGTAACAACTGTTGTTCTTGCGTAATCCTTACCATAATCGTCTCTTAACTGATCAATAAGTTCCTGTACAGGAATATCCTGTGGTGCTTCCCATATAAGCTTCATAATTAATGCTTCACATGGACTTAATTCATTAAAATGATTTCTGCTCATAAACCCTCCTTAGGCTTTTCCATAGATATACATATTCTATATTATACCGCCATTATTAATATTTTTCAACTGTATAATGAATAGTTGGATATATATTTCACAATTGTATTACCGATAAACTGAATCCATCAACTTCCTTTTCTACAATAGTGAAATTCTGGGGAAGTCCGCACATATATGCTTTCATTTTCCCTTTCTCTAATCTATAAACTATTTTACCTAAAATGTCAAGCACACCTTGGCCTGTAGCCTTGCCATATGCCTCTTTTAATGTCCATATTCTGAAGAATCTTTCATCACTATCGCACTCTTTAATCCATTCTGCTTCTGATACGTCAAAGAAGCGTTTTGCCAGATTCTGTCTACCTTTGCGGGCTTTTTCAATGTCAATTCCTACCGGTCTGTTGCCTATTACACACGCTACATAATTAGACGAATGTGAAATATTGAAAAAAATTTCACAATTTGATGAAAAATAAGGTTTTCCTTGCGAATTATATGCTATTTCATAATCAAAGTACTGATTATTTGCTTCAATCACAGAAATAATATCCACCTTCTCATATAGATTTTCATCTGTTTTATAATCTCTTTCTCCTGTTTTTATAGACCATTTTCCTACCGCATAATTAAGAAGTAGGCCTGCCGTCACGGTTTGCAGCTTATTTTCACGCATTTTCATCTTATCAGCCTTAGCTTTCCTGTATTCCGGAATAAGCGAATAGGCCTTTTCATATAACTTTTCATCAGTTAATGCATCTGTCGTTGTCACAAATATCATCATAATCATTCACCATCTATACACTTATTGTCTGTGCATCTGCCATATAACGCTTTGAGAACACGAATACTATATCACCTGATTTAATCAATGTCTCACCATTTCTTAACACTGCTGCAAGAATAAGTCCTCTCGGAAGACTAAGCTCGCATACCTTCTTTTCATTCCAGTTGTGGTCCTTAGTTATAATAAGCTTAATAAACTTAAGTTCCTTCTCCATAAGGTAATCTGTAGACTTCTTAATAAGGCTGTACTGCTCAACGAAACCTGCAGATAAGATACCTGTTGGAATAGCGACCATTCCGACGCCAAGAAATGTAATGATAATACTGAACATTTTTCCAAGCACTGTCACAGGATAGATATCGCCGTAACCTACTGTAAGAAGTGTTGATACCGACCACCATATTCCTGAAAATGCATTCTTAAACACTTCCGGCTGTGCCTCATGCTCCAGACTGTACATGCACAGTGATGATGCTATGATAAGCATCACAATGATGAATACAGAGGATAATATCTGGTCCCTTTTTCGCCTTATTACCTCTGTTATAACATTTAACGCATCATAATATGAATTGACACGGAATATCCTTAGGATTCTTATAACCCTGAACATACGGAAAGCAACTGCTCCTGCCGGAAAAAATACAGGCAGATAATTGGGCAGGAACGATAAAAGGTCAACAATACCGCTTCCTGAGAAGATGTATTTTATTCTCGCAATACCTGTACATTTATTAGGATACAGATATTCTGCCGTCCATACACGCAGTATGTATTCAATTGTAAAGCCGATAACTGTAATCCACTCTATAACATCTAACACAGGCTGGTACGGAATTGACTGTTCAAATGTATCAAATATCGCAATGAACAGGTTGATTATAATTGCAGCAGTTATCGCAATATCAAATGTACGGCTTGCAACATCGCCCGCATATCCAATCTGGATAATGTCAAATATACGTTTTTTCTTATTATTCACCGTATCCCATCCTCCTACTTAAGCATATACCACGGAAGCAGCAATGCTCTTATATATTTTGCAAATGGCACATATGCCGTTATGTTAATGAATACCGGACATAATATAAGACACGCTATAAGAAGCACCGGTATTATTGAAATCATTGCATTGGCTCTCCTTACAGGTATTGCCACAAGCCATGCAAATAAAGTAACCGCTATTACATACACAACCATATGAAGTATATCTGCTACCCCCTTAAGTTGTCCTGCCACCGCAAGTGTTAACATTGCTGATACTGCAAAAATTACACATGATATGAATGCATACAACGGCTTTCCTGCCACACGGTACATACGAGGCAGTGTTATAAATGTTCCGGAATTCTTATCAAGATAATATTCCACGATTCCAAAAAGTCCGCCTATATATACAAGAATTATAAGTAATGCCCTTAACGGAAACTCTCCTGTCTTATCTTCAAGCTGTGTCCCATTATCCTGTACACCATCCAGCACCTTAAAATCAATTCTGAATGTGTCATCTCCGGATATGTATTCCTCGTACCCTTTTCTTATCTCTTCCTCTGCCTTTTCTGAATGCTTTTTAAATATGTCTACAGAATCAACATAATTAACTGCAACCTCGGGCGAATATGCCTTAAACATAGCAGAAAAGAATATCTCGTCAGTCATTGAGCTGACAAAATCTGACCTGCATATGATAAGCTCTATAATGTCTCTGTAGCTGCCACTGTCAAGCTTATCCTTAAGCCCGGTACCAACTACATAGCCACACTCTGTGTATTTATTCATTATATCCTGCTCAAGCTTTTCCTGCGATTCTGCTTCGTAGAATTGAACTGAATAATCGCCATTTACAAGATAATCTCTTGTCATTATGGCAATCTTATCGTCATCTTCAAGCACTATCCCAACCCTTACAGGCTCTTTCTCCTTAAGAGACGCTGTATTCGTAATTATTAACGCTGCAACAGGCATTGCAATAAGCACCACGACAATCACAGGATTCTTTAACTGCCTTTTAACAAGCAGATACAGCCAGTATAACAATCTCTTCATTATCTGTCTCTCCTTATCTTAACCGCCAATGCCCCTGCTGCCTGAAATATAATTATCCACATAACATTTGTCATAATGGTACTGATATCCACAGTTCCCTTGATTATCTGACATGCAAGTGTGAATAAGCCGTTAGTCGGAAGATACATGCCAATAACCCTCACACCCGGTGCAAGAAATGCTGATGAAACAATACATCCGGATGCATACATGCATGCCATTCCAAGGATACACACCGTAATAACTGAATACACCGTGTCGTCAACTACTGAGAATATACAGTTTATAAATGAAACTGCCGCATACACAAGCACCACAATCCCCAGTATGCAAGCAATGAATTCTCCAACTGTCGAAACTGCCAGAACTCCTGATATTGCAGGCACCCCCAGCCTCATTACATTAATTATAATAAAAAGCACTTCAAATATCACTATATACACAAAGCCAACTCCTGCGGTTCTTGCAATTCCAGTATCAAATGCTGATATTCCCGCACCTTTAAGGCTCTTTGCAAGCGACCTGCTCTCACCCTTCATATTACCGGCACATGTTATTGTGCTAAGTAAAAGCAGCATCACAATTGCTGTGCATACATAGAACTGTACTGTACTCAAGCCTTCTTTAACCGATATATCCCTTGTCTTAAAGTATATACTTCTGTTAAGCGCATAAGAAAGATATATGTCATTAAGCTTATTCTCATGTGTTCCCCGCAGTCCCCTGTAATTCTTAAGCACTCCATTGAACAAATCGTCAAATGTATATATCCCCGCTTCTGCAGTTGCAAGGTCTGAGCCTCCTGCTCTCACCATCTCACGGAATATCATTGATGTATTATTAACGCCCGCTGACGGACACACAACCTCAACAGGTGTATTCTCGCCCGACATAATATCACTTATCATGTTCTCTGGCACAATAATAGCCATAACATAATAATTATTTCTTAATCCATCTATAGCCTGCTGTCTGTCAGTATATTCAAATGTACAGACATTCTTAATTGTGTCTATCTCACTGACATAATTGAATGCCATCTTAATATATCGAAACTCTTTATTATTATCTGCCGAATCAGAGTTTTCTGTATCATCATAATCAGGATACACAACAGCAACCTTCATCCTCATGTCGCTGTACTGTGCCGTTGCAATGCCTATGCATGTACTTATTGCAATAACAAGCACTGCCGTCACTATCGTACCCAGAATTATCTTCGGTATAGATAAAAATGCGGATTTAATCTGCAATTTTAATAATTCCAGTTTCCTTCTCATCTAATCCCCCAATTAAATCTATCTGTGAATAATCTCTAAAAGCTCATTGCCGGTAACCGGATGGTCAAGTTCATTAAGCTTACCATTCTTTAAAAGATACATTCTGTCAGCAAGCTTTAATTCACCTTCTTCGTGGCTTGTTATGATGACTGTACCTCCGCTTTTCGTGTAAGCAGACAGATAATTCATAATATCCTGTTTACACACAATATCTAATGAAGCTCCCGGCTCATCTAATATAAGTACGGGTGGATTCTTAGCCAGTGCACAGCATATGCTCAAGCGCTTCTTCATGCCTCCTGACAGCTTATCAACACGTTTGTCAAGATATTCTGACACTCCTAACACTGCAGGAACACCGCCCTGTAAGTCTGCGTCCATGTTTCTTCCTGTATCACAGTACCAGAATTTAAGATTATCCCTTGCTGACAGCTTCTCCATAAGTGGATTCTCCTGCGGCACAAAACCAATATATTTCTGAAACATCTTCGCATCTGCAAATGCATCTCTGCCATCTATCTTAAGACTTCCTCCATCTGCCTTAAGACTTCCTGCCAGTATCTCCAGAAGAGTAGATTTGCCACAGCCGTTGGCACCGACTATGGCAATATACTCTCCGCTGGCAGCATGAAACGAAGCGCCGTTAAGCACTATCGTTTTCCTGCCATATGATTTTCTAATATTCTCCGCCTCTATAAACATACATATATCTCCACATTAATTCTGGACTGCTGTATCAAACTGGCTGTAATAAAGCTTGTGATAGAATCCGTTCTTAGCCAGTAATTCTTCATGATTACCCTGCTCTATAATATGTCCGTCTTTCATAACAAGAATAACATCCGCAGACTGGATAGTTGAAAGTCTGTGGGCTACAATAAAGCTTGTTCTTCCCTCCATCAGCTTTGCAAATGCATTCTGTATCTTTATCTCTGTTCTTGTATCAATAGAAGATGTAGCCTCATCAAGTATAAGCATTGGCGGCTTTGCAAGCATAATTCTTGTTATACATAAAAGCTGCTTCTGTCCCTGTGAAAGGCTTCCACCATCCTCGCCTATAACTGTGTCGAATCCGTTAGACATTCTCTTGATGAATCCATATGAATGTGCTGCCTTGGCTGCTGCAATAATCTCTTCCTCTGTAGCATCAGGCTTACCCATTACGATATTCTCTCTTATAGTTCCTGACTTGAGCCATGTCTCCTGAAGAACCATACCAAAACCCTGTCTTAAAGACTTTCTGGTCATCTGTCTTATATCAGTTCCTGATACATCAATGCTTCCACTGTTAACATCATAGAATCTCATAAGAAGATTAATAACTGTTGTTTTACCACAGCCTGTAGGTCCTACAATCGCAATTCTCTGTCCCTTCTTGACATGAAGATTGAAGCCCTCAATAAGCTTCTTATCTGGCACATAAGAGAAGCACACATCATTAAGGTCAACTGTTCCATCAACCTCATCAACAACCTTTGCATCTTTTGTATCAGGAATCTCAGGTTCTTCTTCAATAAGTTCAAATATTCTGGCTGCGCAGGCAAGTGCGTTCTGAAGCTCAGTGACAACGCCTGATATCTCGTTAAATGGCTTAGTATATTGGTTAGCATAACTTAAGAAGCTTGATAACTGACCGACTGTTATACCGCCATTGATAGCCGAAAATGCACCAACAATCGCAACACTCGCATATACAAGACTGTTTACGAATCTTGTTGAAGGATTAGTTATAGATGAGAAGAAGATTGCCTTTAAGGAATACTTCTGAAGTCTTTCATTAATCTCATCAAATTTTCTTACCGCCTCATCTTCATATCCGTAAGCCTTAACTACCTTCTGTCCGCCAATCATTTCATCAATAAGTGTCTTATTTACAACTGCATCTGCACTATCAGACTTCAACATTTCAGAAATAAATTCTGCAAT
>ENA-OOZX01000017-OOZX01000017.1-human-gut-metagenome-genome-assembly--contig:-NODE-17-length-193736-cov-39.118804_pt1 | contig 193736 bp, 148 predicted proteins | sample MGYA00241048_ERZ501412 | MGnify/ENA primary metagenome ERZ501412 (study PRJEB25962, sample SAMEA2042518) | human gut metagenome | biome: human gut; feature: human-associated habitat; material... | reverse complement strand
TTGACAAATGCTTCAGCGGAGTCGTTCAATGCTAAAATCAAAGCTTTTCGAAGCCAGTTAAGAGGGGTGGCTGATCTGAAGTTCTTCATGTTCAGACTGGCTAGGCTATACGCTTAAAAGAAAGCTTGCCAACCCGGAAAATCCGCTGACCCGAAAATCCGCTGACCCGTGCTTCTGCTTCTGTTATCTTATGGTGAATTATACAAAACAAAAATCGCAATCATCAGTTTTCCAATGATTGCAATTACATCTTGTACTCGAAGCGGGACTTGAACCCGCACAGCCGCAATGGCCAAGGGATTTTAAGTCCCTCGTGTCTACCGATTCCACCATTCGAGCATCCTCGACGAGAGAGAGCGGAAAACGAGACTCGAACTCGCGACCCTAACCTTGGCAAGGTTATGCTCTACCAACTGAGCTATTTCCGCGTTTTGTTTTAACGGGTGCAAAGATAAGCCATTTTATAATACCAACCAAACTTTACACCCATTTTTTTATTCACAATCGTAAAATTCCCTCTATTTCGGTCAATTCTGCATCAGTAAAGGCCAAATTATCCAACGCATGAAGATTATCTGCCAGCTGTTTTACAGAACTTGCCCCCACAATAACAGAGGTCATCCGTTCGTCTTTCAAGACCCATGCCAATGCCATCTCAGCCAAAGTCTGCCCACGGCGTACAGCCACCTCATTCAGCCGAAGTGCTTTTTCCACTTTATCTTCTGTCACTTGGTCTACTTTCAAAAACCCAGTAGCACGAGCCGCACGAGAGTGTTCCGGAATACCATGCAAATATTTATTGGTCAGCAATCCTTGTGCCAAAGGCGAAAATGCAATAAAGCCGGAGCCTTGTTCAGCGGCCAACGGCAATACCTCCTCCTCCACAGCACGATCAAACATACTATAACGATATTGGCTGATCAAACACGGCACACCGGCACTTCTCAATATTTCATAAGCCACCTTTGCCTGCATAGGCGGATACTTTGAAATACCCACATACAATGCTTTTCCTTGCTTCACTATATCAATCAACGCTTGCATCGTTTCCTCAACCGGGGTCACGCCATCATAACGGTGACTATAAAATATATCAAAGTAATCCAAACCGGTACGGCACAGGCTTTGGTCGATACTGGCCATTAAATTCTTACGCGAACTGTTTCCCCCATAAGGTCCATTCCACATTTCGTGTCCTGCTTTTGAGGAAATAATCAATTCATCACGGTAACCTTGGAAATGCTCCTTCAGAATTTTACCGAAATTAATCTCAGCACTTCCCGGAACAGGACCATAATTATTAGCTAAGTCAAAATGTGTAACCCCGCTATCAAAAGCATATTTAATCATATCGGTTGCTACACCAAAATCGTCCACACTACCAAAGTTATGCCACAAACCTAAAGAGATACGAGGTAAAAGCAAGCCGCTATTTCCGCAGTATTTGTACTGCATTTTGCTATAACGGTCTGCCGAAGGTTGATATTTCATGCTATTACGTTTTACAATTATTTCTATCTACCTAAAAGGCTTCGTTCAGCCTGTTCCATGACTGAGAAATTAAATCCGTCCACTACTTGCCGCATCAAGCTTTCGATCCTGTCATTACACAAATTACCGATACTACCCTCATGAGTATGATGCACCTTCTTGTCATGGGTGAACTTGCCGGCTTCTATGTCCAGGCCAACCTTTTTATAAGCATCACGGAACGGCATACCTTCAGACGCCAAACGGTTGACCTCTTCCACACTAAAGATATAAAGGTAACGGTCATCATCCAGAATATGTTCGTTGATTTTAATTTTGTCCATAATATAGGCAGCCATTTGCAGACATTCCTTCAACTCCCGGAACGCAGGCAAGAAAACTTCTTTTATAATCTGCAAATCACGAAAATACCCCGAAGGCAAATTATTCATTATCATCATAATCTGCTGAGGAAGAGCCTGCAGCTTGTTGCATTTAGCCCGTGTCAATTCAAAGACATCAGGGTTCTTTTTATGAGGCATTATACTGGAGCCAGTAGTACATTCATCCGGAAGTTTTACAAAGCCAAAGTTTTGGCTACTGAACATACAAGCGTCAAAAGCCATTTTAGAAACTGTCCCGGCAATAGAAGCCAAAGCAAAAGCCACATTACGTTCCATCTTACCACGCCCCATCTGCGCATACACCACATTATAATCCATCGAATCAAATCCCAACAAGCGGGTGGTCATCTCACGATCGAGCGGAAAAGAAGAACCATACCCGGCAGCAGAGCCCAACGGATTGCGGTTGCACATTTTGAATGCAGCCTGCAGAAACATCATATCGTCCACCAGACTCTCAGCATACGCGCCAAACCACAAGCCAAATGAAGAAGGCATCGCTATCTGCAAATGAGTGTAACCCGGCATTAACACATCCTTATATGTATTGCTTTGAGAAATCAGCACATGAAAAAGTTGCTCCACCTCTTCGGCCACTTCTTTTAATTCCGCACGAGTAAACAGCTTCAAATCCACCAACACCTGGTCATTGCGTGAACGTCCACTATGAATTTTCTTTCCGACATCTCCCAACTTACGCGTCAACATCAATTCTACTTGCGAGTGTACATCCTCTATACCATCCTCTATTACAAACTCTCCCTTTTCGGCAGAAGCATAGATATTCTTTAATTCCGCTAATAGCATTTCCAATTCTCCGGCTGTAAGCAAACCGATACTTTCCAACATGGTGATATGTGCCATTGAGCCCAATACATCGTGTTTAGCCAGATAAAGATCCATTTCACGGTCACGTCCTACAGTAAAACGATCTATCTCCTCATTTACCCGGACATTTTTTTCCCAAAGTTTCTGTGCCATATTTGTCTTTATTTTTAATAAGGAATCATCGATAACATCTCAGCCAGTTTATCCACACCATCCTGTAAAGGTTTAGCAACCATCGCCTTCATAAACATATTCACTTCTGCACGAATAGTTACTTTCAGTTTTGCCTGCCCAGCCTCTACAGGCAAAATCTGAATCCACAAATTCATAGGGACCGGAGATTTTTCACTTTCGAATTTAACACATTTATAAGGTTCACGTTCTATAATACGCAAAGTAATGCTTATGCCTTGTACCGTAAAACTTAAAGAGTCACTGTCGAACTCCATACCTTGTACCTTGTCGGCCAATTTATCACGTACAGATTCCAAGTTACTTAAATCCGACAACTTATTAAACACCTGTTCCTGACTATAAGGAACATATTTCACACCACTCTCAAATTGTGCCATAATACCTGCTCTCTAAAAACACGAAAAGAACAATCCGGAAATCCATAAAAATTCCCGAACGGTTCTCTTCATATTATATTTGTTTTAAAACTATAACTTATTTGCCTGCCTCCCAATGAGCCGGATCCTTTCTCCAATTATCCAAAACCGGAACATCCTCTTCATTAATATATCCGGTCTTCAAGGCTGAATCCAATACAGCTTCATAATTAGTCAGAGTAACCAAGTTCACTTTTGCTTCCTTAAACGCTTCAATTGCCACTGGGAAACCATAAGTAAATGCAGCGACCATACCAATCACTTCACATCCGTCACGACGGATAGCTTCAACAGCTTTCAAACTGCTGCCGCCAGTTGAAATCAAGTCCTCAATAACTACGACTTTCATACCAGGACGAAGTTCACCTTCAATCAGGTTTTCCAAGCCATGGTCTTTTGGAGTAGAACGAACATACACAAACGGCAGATTCAACTCTTCAGCCACCAAAGCTCCTTGAGGGATAGCCCCTGTCGCCACACCGGCAATAGCATCTACCTGACCGAACTTCTCCAGGACAATACGGCTAATCTCAAGTTTCACAAAATTACGAAGAGAAGGATACGAAAGAGTTTTGCGGTTATCACAATAAAAAGGCGACTTCCAACCGGACGCCCAAGTAAAAGGATTAGCCGGCTGCAACTTGATAGCCTTAATCTTCAGTAATTTCTCTGCGAATAATTTTTCTAAAGTCTTCATAACTCAACTATATCTGATAAATATTGTGCAAAAATATAGAAATACATCGAGATAATGAAAAATCGGACAAGGTATTTTTCTAAAAAATAGTTGTTGTTATCAGGATTCCCCTGCCAATGCCAAAGTAAGCACACTGATACGTAATCCGGGTATGCCACGAAAGGCATCAGCGCAAGAAACAACCGTAGCCCCTGTTGTCAGCACATCATCCACCAACAAAAGATGCTTTCCTTCCAAGCTATCAGGGAAAATACAGGCAAACAAATTTCGCACGTTTTCCCATCTTGCATATTGTCCTTTATGCGTCTGTGTGTCAGTATACCTGCTTCTTATCACAACTTTAGTATCCATAGGAATACCTGTCACCACCGAAACTCCTCTTGCCAGGCATTCGCTTTGGTTATACCCCCTTAAACGTTTTTTACGTTGATGCAACGGAACAGGAACAATCAAATCTATCCCATCAAAAAAATGAGAACACATAAGTTCAGATGCCATCATCCGCCCCATCACTTCACCCACTTCTTGATTACCATGATATTTCAGTTCGTACAACAACTGTCGGACATTTCCTCCCTTTGCATAATAAAGAAAAGAGGTGGCATGCTCCACCGGTATTTTTCCCCAGAAATTACATTCTACAATATTATCTTTCCGTAAATGAAATTGAGTACGCGGAAGCCCCGACAAGCATTTCAAGCAAAGCACTCTCTCCCCTGATATAAGCTGCCGCCCACAAAGCAGACAACTATGAGGGAAAAATAAATTCCAAAGATCAGTCCAGATAGACATCATCTTCTCCGGTTTGTTTCACACAACGGCAAACAGCCTCCATTTCAAATCCTCTACCAACTGCAAAACGAATCAATTTCCCATTCCGTTCGTATTCCGTACATGCTTTCACACTTCTTCTTTTCTGCTCGATCAAACCAGATAGTATCTCCATATATTCCCGCTCATCTACCTCCTCCAATCCTTTGGCTATAACATCCGCAGGGATTTTCTTCATGCGCAAAGCCTGGCAGATTTTCACTCTGCCCCATTGGTTAAAGCGATATTTATCGCGAACAAAAGCCGAGCAAAAACGCTTCTGGTCAATGTATCTCTCATCCTGCAAATGCCGAACGATTTTCTCCATCATTTCCGGAGTGGCTCCCCATTGTGATAATTTAGCCTCTACATCTGCTACACAACGCTCCATTAAAGAGCAATAAGCTTCTGCCTTATACCTCAAATCATTCTCACTTAATTCTCCCTTCATCTTATTTCTCCGCTTTTATCATTCTATCATTTTGAAAGAGATCTTTTCTCAATTTTATATTTTTGTATTCCAAACCAGCCAACATATCCACCGTTTCCCGACCGTATTCCTGATTAATTTCAAAATAAAGCCTTCCACCAGACACTAGCATATCCCTACCCAATTCTGCTATTTTCCGATAAAACAGCAACGGACTATCATCCGGCACAAACAAAGCCAATTCCGGCTCCCATTCCAAGACATTAGCACTCATATCCGCCCTCTCCTTTTCTGTAATATAAGGTGGATTGCTGACAATGACATCAAACCGCTCACCTGCAGGAGAAGCAAGCAGCACATCCCTTTGCTCAAGAATTACACGAACGCCGTTCCGCCTGCAATTACGTTCCGCAACTTGCAACGCCTTTTCTGAAACATCCCATGAAACGACCTCCGCCTCTTCCAAATTCTTAGCCAAAGAGACAGCGATGCAGCCGCTCCCCGTACCAATATCCAATATTCTAACCCGACCATACTTATGCTCCCGTATAATCCAGTCTACCAACTCCCCTGTTTCCGGACGTGGAATCAATACATGTTTATTCACTTCAAAAGTAAGGCCATAAAATTCTTCCGTACCTATTATGTATTGAATAGGTTCCAGTTTTTGCAGACGAACCAGAATATCATCCAGCTGTTTCCGCTCATTCACCGAAAAAGTAGTATCTTTGCCTGCATACAATTCAACAACAGACATGCCGAAGACTTGTGTAAGCAGCAATTTAGCCATAGGCACAAGTTCTGAATCAGGGTAATATCCCTGCAAGGTTTGTTTTATGTAAGATACAACAGGATTCATAGTGTCATTTTATATGCAAAAGTAAGAATTTAAACAAGATCGTTATGACAAAAGATGAAAAATATATTTCCCGTTGCCTGCAACTGGCATACAACGGACTTTGTAACACAGCCCCTAATCCGATGGTAGGTGCTGTCATTGTATATCACGACACCATTATTGGAGAAGGCTACCACATCCGTTGCGGAGAGGCACATGCCGAAGTAAACGCCATACGTTCCGTTAAAGACGAAAATCTTTTGAAGGAATCAACCATATACGTAAGTCTGGAACCATGCTCCCATTATGGAAAGACCCCTCCCTGCGCCGACCTGATTATAGAGAAGAGAATCCCCAAAGTCGTAATAGGCTGCATAGACCCGTATTCCCAAGTAGCCGGCAAAGGCATCGAGAAACTGCGCAAAGCCGGCATTGAAGTAACCGTAGGCGTCTTAGAAGAGGAATGCCGGCACCTGATAAGACGCTTCATAACATTCAACACGCTCAAACGCCCATACATAACCTTAAAGTGGGCAGAATCCGCTGATGGCTTTATCGATATAAACCGCACAGGAGGAAAGCCGATCATACTTTCCAATCCGCTGACCAGCATGCTGGTACACAAAAAACGCGCTGAACATGACGCTATATTAGTAGGACGACACACGGCATTACTTGACAATCCCTCCCTATCCACCCGGAATTGGTACGGCAAGCATCCCGTGCGTCTGGTAATAGATAAAGAATTGACATTACCCCGAGATTTGGAACTTTTCAACGGCAAAATAAAGACATTCGTGTTTACCCGGGAATCCCCCTGTCAGCCAAACGCATTAACAGAATACATATCGTTGGATTTCAACAAAGATATCCTGCCGCAAATAATGGAAGTATTATATCAGAAAAAAATACAATCACTCCTAGTAGAAGGCGGAAGTATTTTATTACAGTCTTTCATAGACTCCGGCTTATGGGATGAAGCCTTCATAGAAAAGGCTCCACTACGCTTAAACAATGGAATACAGGCACCTTCTATTCAAAAAAAACACTTTAAACTGAATAAAATATACTTTGGAAGAGAAATAATGCATGCCGTCCATTCACAAATTCAAAGATAAAATGTGGCTGATTGACCGAGAAAAAGGGCTGGTTTATCTATAAATTAATATAAAACTTGTCCCAAAACTTCTATATAGAAAAAAATCTTCCTACTTTTGCGACTTGTAACAATAGACTCATTTGCAAATGAAAATAAAGTTTTTGACTGTCATCACAAGTCTGCTTGCTGCGGCTTTTATGATTACATCTTGCTTGGACGACAACGAAGTAGAAACAGAATATAGTTCAGAATCAAGCATTACCTCTTTTGCTATAAAAGATAAAATTGAAACTCAATATACCGAAAAGGTTAATGGCAAAGACACAACGCTGACATTCACCGTTGATGGTACCAAATACCCTTTTGCCATCGACCAAGGCACAAGACATATCTACAACGTAGACTCCCTGCCAGTCGGTACAGACATCAGCAAAGTCGTAGTCAGCATAAAATCAGACGGTATTGGCATTTTTATTGTCGCTGAGGACAAAGATTCGTTGTGGAATGATACCGACTCCTTGAATTTCGAAAAGCCTGTCCAATTTAAAGTTATGGCGATGAGCGGAGTCTATGGACCTATTTATAAAGCCGAGATTAATGTACATAAACAAGTTCCCGACTCATTGCAGTGGAGCCATAGAGGAAGTAGTTTCGACAACACTATCCAAGCACAGAAAGCAGTCACATTAGGGGATTATATTTATGTTTTCGCACAGCAAGACAATGGCGCCGCTGTTACAAGCACCCACATCAATGACGGAAAAACCTGGACGCCCTTACAGGCTTTACCTGAAAATATGCAAAATGCGGACTATTCTTCTGCCATGGCATGGGGAAACCAATTATACATACTTGCCGACAATGACCTGTACTGCTCCTCTGACGGAAAAAGCTGGAGCAAGATGGGCACTAACACCAAATTCGAGAAGCTGATTGCCGGTGTTCATTCAGAACATAACTGCAAATTGTACGCCATAGACACCAACAATCATTTTATGGAAAGTACGGATGCTCTGGTTTGGGATACTAATGGCGAGGTTCCGGCCAATTTCCCGAAAAATCAGTTATCATACACAGCTTACCCGTTGGTAACCAATAAATTCATAGACCGTATGGTACTAATGGGAGAAAATCCCATTGCGACCGACACGACCTCTACTGTATGGACCAGACTGACTACAGAAGACAGTTGGGCAGATTATCCTACAGCCGCATACGATAGTTTTTATTGTCCCAAGCTGGCTAATATAGCCATGATTCATTACAACGACCAATTATACGCTTTCGGCGGTCCGGGTAAAAGTTTCGGTAAGGACATTCCCGCTTTCAGCCGATTCTACGGATCAACGGATCAAGGCGTTACATGGAAACCTGTTTCAAGATATGTATTCTTCCCTACAGAATTCACTGATCTATACAACCAGGCAGACGGCAACTATTCTTATGTTGTAGACAAGAATAACTTCTTGTGGATTATATGGAGCCGAAGCGGAGAAGTATGGAGAGGACGAATCAATAAGTTGGGATTCGATTCCAAGGAATAAAGTCAAAGAGAGTCATATAAAATAGATTGCGACATGCCATATAGAGAGCAAATAGACAAAAGCCGTATACCTGCCCATGTAGCCATTATAATGGATGGAAATGGAAGATGGGCTAAACAACGTGGACAGGCGCGCAGCTTCGGACATCAAGCCGGTGCAGAAACTGTACACATCATAGCAGAAGAAGCGGCTAGACTGGGAGTCAAATACTTGACACTATATACTTTCTCTACCGAAAACTGGAATCGTCCGGTAGATGAAGTCGCTGCTCTGATGAGTCTTCTGATGGACTCCATTGAAGAAGAAACTTTCATGAAAAACAACATCAGTTTTCGCATTATCGGTGATACGGCAAAGTTACCGGTAGAAGTTCTGGAACGATTGAACCAATGCATTGAACGCACCTCAATCAATACTGGTATGTGTCTGACACTTGCTTTAAGCTACTCTTCCAAATGGGAAATAACAGAAGCGGTAAGACAAATAGCGGCCAAGATTCAAAACGACAAACTAGCCATTGAGGACATCGATGACAATTTGATAAGTGCACATTTAAGTACAAACTATATGCCCGACCCGGATTTGCTTATACGTACCGGAGGAGAAATCCGCCTTAGCAACTATCTGCTTTGGCAATGTGCTTATTCCGAACTATATTTTTGTGAAACGTTCTGGCCGGACTTCCGCGAAGAAGAATTTTGCAAAGCCATTTATGATTATCAGAAAAGAGAACGCCGTTTCGGCAAAACCAGTGAACAAATATAAAGTTAGATAAAATGCTATATCGTATTTCACTTATACTATTAACGCTTACATGCCTATTTTGCTTTTCAACAGGCAGTTACGCCCAAGAAGCAAACGTAGAAGAAAACGACAATCCAGTCATACTTTATTCCGGAACGCCCAAGAAGTATGAAATCGGCGGAATCAAAGTAGAAGGCGTAAAAAACTATGAAGATTATGTATTGATCGGACTTTCAGGACTATCGGTAGGACAGACCATTGTTGTTCCGGGAGATGACATCACCACAGCTGTAAAACGTTATTGGCGACACGGACTGTTCTCGGATGTACAAATCCTAGCTGAAAAAATTGTTGGAGACAAGATCTATTTAAAAATCATCCTGGCCCAACGTCCACGTATTGCCGACATTCGTTACCACGGCGTAAAGAAAAGCGAGCGTGAAGATTTGGAAGCCAAACTAGGTTTGGTAAAAGGAAGCCAGATTACTCCCAACTTGATAGACCGTGCTAAAATATTAATCAAGAAACATTTCGATGAAAAAGGTTTTAAAAACGCCGAAGTGACCATCGTAGAGCGTGATTTGGCTGACAATAAGGACCAAGTGGATGTTGATGTGATGATTGACAAGAAAGAAAAGGTAAAAGTCCACAAGATCACCATTGACGGCAACACCGTGTTAAGTGACAAGAAGTTAAAACGCGTCATGAAGAAGACGAATGAGAAAAACAAACTTGTCAACCTTTTCCGTACCAAAAAATTCATTGAAGAGAAATACGAAGAAGACAAACAGCATATCATCGACAAATACAACGAATTAGGTTACCGCGACGCACAAATTGTTGTGGACAGTGTTTCTCCGTACGATGACCGTACCGTCGACGTGTACATGAAAATAGAAGAAGGTGACAAATACTATCTGCGCAACGTGACCTGGGTAGGTAACACCATTTATGCTTCGGACTGGCTGAACGAACAGCTCCGTATGAAAAAGGGAGATGTTTATAACCAGAAATTAATGACCGAGCGTCTGACCGGTGATGAAGATGCTATCGGTAACTACTACTATAATAAAGGATACGTTTTCTATAACCTTGACCCCGTAGAAGTAAACATAGACGGCGACTCCATTGATTTGGAAATGCGTATTCAGGAAGGTCCTCAGGCCTCTATCAGCAAAGTGCGTATCAACGGTAACGACCGTTTGTATGAAAACGTAGTACGCCGTGAGTTAAGAACCAAGCCGGGAGACCTGTTCAGCAAAGAAGCATTGGAACGTTCTTATCGTGAGATAGCCCAAATGGGACACTTCAACCCTGAAAATATCCAGCCGGATGTACAACCGGACCCGACCAACGGTACGGTAGACATCAACTGGAACCTGGAGTCCAAAGCAAACGACCAGGTAGAATTCTCGGCAGGTTGGGGACAGACCGGTGTTATCGGTAAATTAAGTTTGAAGTTCACGAACTTCTCTATGGCCAACTTGTTCCATAAGAGTGACAACTACCGCGGATTCCTGCCACAAGGTGATGGACAGACATTAACCATCAGCGGACAGACCAACGGTAGTTATTACCAGTCATATAGTGTATCGTTCTTTGACCCATGGTTTGGCGGAAAACGTCCGAATTCATTCTCTGTTTCGGCTTTCTACTCCATACAGACAGATATCAGCAGTAACTACTATAACTCAGCTTATATGAATAATTACTACAATTATTACAGCGGTTATGGAAATTATTATGGCGGATATAATAACAACTACGAGTCTTTTTATGACCCCGATAAATCTATCCAGATGTATGGAGCATCTATCGGTTGGGGTAAGCGTTTGAGATGGCCGGATGACTATTTTACCTTGTCAGCCGAACTTTCTTACCAGCGCTTTATTTTGAAAGACTGGAGCTACTTGTATATCAAGTTGAACAACGGAGAATACATGTCAACCGGTAATTGCAACAACCTGAGTTTGAATCTGACTTTGGCACGTAACTCTACGGATAACCCGATTTTCCCGCGTCGCGGTTCTGAATTCTCGGCTTCCGTACAGCTGACTCCTCCGTACTCATTGTTCAGTAACAAGGACTACTCGGTATACGGTAAAGATGATTATGATGAAGCGGCAAGTATGTTCAACTGGATTGAATACCACAAATGGAAATTCAAATCAAAGACCTATACCGCTCTTACAGGAGGTCAGAAATGTCCGGTTATCATGACACGTGCAGAGTTCGGTTTGCTGGGTCACTATAACAAGTACAAGAAATCACCTTTTGAAACATTCTATATGGGTGGTGACGGTATGACAGGCTATAGCACCAGCTACGCTTCCGAAACCATTGCACTGCGTGGTTACGAAAACGGTTCATTGACTCCTTATGGTAGTGAAGGCTATGCTTACGTACGTTTAGGTGCAGAATTAAGATACCCGTTGATGCTGGAAAATTCGACCAGTATCTATGCATTAGGCTTCATTGAAGGAGGTAACGCATGGACAGATGTAAGCAAATTCAATCCGTTCCAGTTGAAACGCTCGGCAGGTGTCGGTGTCCGTATCTTCCTGCCGATGATTGGTATGATGGGTATTGACTGGGCATACGGTTTCGACAAGATTAACGGATCCAGCCAGTATAGTGGAAGCCAGTTCCACTTTATCCTGGGACAAGAGTTTTAATAACTAAAAACAATGTGATTATGAAAAAGGCTATCCTATTATCTCTATTGTTTGTGGCTTGTGTATTCACAGCCAGCGCTCAAAAGTTCGCCTTGATTGATATGGAATATATCCTGAAGAATATTCCTGCATACGAACAGGCGAATACCCAACTGAATCAAGCTTCACAACAATATCAAAGTGAGGTGGAAGCAAAAGCAAAAGAAGCGGAAGCACTTTATAAAGAATATCAGAAAGCCTCGGCTTCCCTGTCGGCCGCACAGAAAACGCAAAGAGAAGAAGCGATTGTAGCAAAAGAAAAGGAAGCAGCCGAACTGAGAAAGAAATATTTCGGTCCCGAAGGAGAAATGGCCAAAAAACAAGAGGCATTGATCGCACCAATTCAAGATAAAATCTATGAAGCGGTAAAACAGATTTCAGAGCAAAAAGGATATGCGGCAGTAGTGGACAGAGGCTCCGCCCAAAGCATTATTTTCGCATCTCCAAGCATTGATATCAGCAATGAAGTGCTCTCAAGATTAGGATATTCAAATTAATTTCCTACATTTGCAACCGATAATCCAAATTTGCAATAACTAATAAAAAATAGAACTATGTTGAAAAAAATTGCTTTACTACTTTTACTTATCGCTCCGATGAGTGTATTTGCTCAGAAATTCGGGCATATTAAATCCGCAGATGTACTTACTGTCATGCCGGAATTCACAAAGGCCCAGACCGACATCCAAGCCATGCAGAAACAATACGAGGATGAAATGAAACGTGCAACTGATGAACTGACCAAAAAATATACTGAATATCAACAGGAACAAGCCAACCTTCCCAAGAACATTCAGGAAAGACGCCAGAAAGAATTGCAGGAGTTACAGGAAAAAGGAATGCAGTTCCAACAAGATGCACAACAACAGTTGCAGAAATCATACGCTGATATGATGGAACCTATCTACAAGAAAATTGAAGACGCCATCAAAGCAGTAGGCCAAGAAGGTGGATATACTTATATCTTCGATTTGAACAGAACAGAAATTCCCTACGTAAATGAAGCGCAGTCTACAGATGTAACTGCTGCTGTCAAAGCTAAAGTAGGAATCAAATAATTAAGTTAAGGACCTTTACAGGCACGGATTACACAGATTTCACAGGTTTCAGAACCGTGAACATCCGTGTAATCCGTGCCTGTATTATATAGCTATACTGCCATGATCCCATCTATCCTCCCTTCAACCGGTCCCATCGGTGTATTCGACTCCGGCTACGGCGGTCTGACCATTCTGGACAAAATACGCGGACTGATGCCTGAGTATGATTATATCTATTTGGGAGACAGCGCACGCTGTCCGTACGGGCCGCGCTCTTTTGAAGTTGTTTACGAATTTACCCTGCAAGCCGTAAGCAAACTGTTTGAACTGGGATGTCCTTTGGTGATATTGGCATGCAACACAGCATCGGCAAAAGCCTTACGCACCATCCAGCAGATCAATCTTCCGGTAATAGACGCTACCCGCAGAGTACTCGGTGTCATCCGGCCTACAGCAGAAAGTATAGGAGAAATCACCCGAAGCCGGCACGTAGGTATACTGGCCACAGCCGGTACCATCAAATCCGAATCCTATCTTTTGGAAATACATAAGTTATCTCCCGACATTGTGGTAACAGGAGAAGCCTGTCCCATGTGGGTTTCCTTGGTAGAGAATAATGAATATCAATCGGAAGGAGCCGACTATTTCGTCAAACAACATATCAACCGGCTGCTGGATAAAGATCCGATGATTGACACCATCATATTGGGATGTACCCATTATCCGCTGCTACTGGATAAAATAAGGCAATTTACGCCTGAACCTATCCGCATCATTTCACAAGGGGAATATGTGGCCCGGAGCCTGCGAGACTATTTAAACCGCCATCCGGAAATGGACGCACGCTGCGATAAAGGAGGAAACTGCCGCTTCCTCACCACAGAAAGCGAAAACAAGTTTGAGGAATCCGCTTCCATCTTCTTGGGCCGGCAAGACATAAAGGTAAAAAGCATAGCATTGGAATAACTTTCTTCCGGTTTACCTGTTATATATACCATCCATAACGCTTAATTCATGAAGATATGTATACAAATAAAGTAAAGAAGATAGCTGCGGTACACGATCTGTCCGGTGCAGGGCGGGTATCCCTCACCGTCGTTATCCCTATCCTCTCATCCATGGGCTTTCAAGTCTGCCCTCTGCCCACAGCCGTATTGTCCAGCCACACCCAATACCCGCACTTCTCTTTTTTGGACCTCACGGACGAGATGCCCAAGATTATCAGTGAATGGAAACAACTTGGCGTACAATTCGATGCTATTTATACGGGCTACTTGGGATCTCCCCGCCAGATACAAATCGTATCCGGGTTCATTGATGATTTCCGCCAGTCCGACAGCCTGGTCATGATAGATCCCGTATTAGGAGACAACGGAAAGCTATATACCAATTTTGACGAACAAATGATTCTGGAAATGCGTCACCTCATCCGGAAAGCAGATGTCATCACGCCCAATATGACCGAACTGTTCTATTTGCTGGACAAACCCTATAAAGCGGAGAATACAGACGAAGAACTAAAAGCTTACCTGCATGAAATTTCGGAGCACGGCCCCGGTATCGTTATTATCACCAGCGTGCCCGTACAGGGAGATCCTCGCAAAACTTCCGTTTACGCCTATGACAGACAGGGAAACCGCTATTGGAAAGTAACGTGTCCCTACCTGCCCGCACACTATCCCGGCACAGGCGATACATTTACCAGTGTGATAACCGGCTCACTGATGCAAGGCGACAGTCTTCCTATCGCCTTGGACCGCGCCACACAGTTTATCCTTCAAGGCATCCGCGCCACTTTCGGCTATGAATATGATAATCGGGAAGGCATTTTGCTGGAGAAGGTGCTGCATAATCTGGATATGCCTATTCAGGTGAGCAGCTACGAATTGATTTGAGGACCCTGAAAGTAGAAGATCTGAAACACCCTGGAAAGAAGCTTCTACCAAGCCCTATTGCTCCGACGATTAAGGTCGTTTTCCCTTATAGCTAACCCTTATCATACAGTTAACTACTACAGACTCCGGCAGTGGACTGTACAGTCTACTGCAAGAGTTTATACAGTCCACTATATCAGACTGTACAAACCACCGCAAGAGACTATAGTACACAGCCATAAAAAAGAGCTTAACCATAAGGTAAAACAAGGTTAACCACAAAGAAGAAAAGACTTAACCAGATAAAGCCATAAGGCCAAAAGACGAAAAGAATAAAAACAAAGAAAGCAGCCAAGCCGTACCGTACAAACCGACAAACATCAGCCGTATCAACAATAATAAATAAATTACCTGCCCAGCAACCTGCGGCTGAGATAGCGCACGGGATACCACACGGAAAGAAAGCCCACCACCAGCACAGTGGCAAAGACTATAACAATATCCCATACATGGACACTGACGGGATAAGCATCCACCACAAAATTACCGCCGGAATTACCACCTCCCAGCGAAAGCAATCCGAATTCCTGCTGGATAAAGCAAAGGATCAGCCCCAGTATCACACCAACCACCGCACCTATCAGTGAAATCATACGCCCCTCGAACAGGAATATACGCGTGATCAGCTTGTCGCTGGCCCCCAAATTGCGCAATGTCACTACATCTGCCTTCTTATCTATAATCAGCATGGACAAGGAGCCTATTACATTAAAGCAAGCTATCATCAGGATAAAGGTAAGGAAAATATAAGATATCAGCTTCTCTATCTCCATAATGCGGAAAGTATCCGCTTGCTGCTCATACCGGTCCTGCACCCGGAAACCATCTCCCAATATTTTCTGTATCTTCGATTTTACACTCCCTACATCTGCATCCGGCTTCAATTTCAATTCTACCGAACTCACTTCTGTGTCATACTGGAACAACCTACGGGCAAATTGGAGGGAAGTCAAAATGTAAGAAGAGTCATACTTCTGTTGGTTCACCGCAAACACAAGGCCGCTGGAATATAAATCGGCAGAGTTAAAGCTGGAAGCTGGATTGGCCATATTGACTTTAGCTCCCCGTTTGGGAGCATAAATCTCTAGCGGATCGAGGAATTTGATACCCGTTCCCAAGATGGAAACCAATTCTATGCCGGGAATGGCATAATCCACCACTTCATCATGCAACACGAATTGCCCCCGGCCGAAAAGAATACTGTCAATAGCGGTCAGATCCTCGAAATTATCCTCAATTCCCTTGATCACCGCCATAGTCTGACGGCCCTTATACTGAACCATCGCATTCTCTTCCAAGGACTCAGAAAAAACAGCGATCTCCGGCATCCGGCGCAAAGCTTCTATACGCGCTTCCTGTCCGTCAAAGACCTTTCCGGTGACAGCCGTAATTTTCAGCTCCGGATCAAAAGCCGTAAAGAAAGTAGCCACCAGATCCTGGAAGCCGTTAAAAACAGACAAAGTACATACCAATGCCAATGTAGCCAAAGCCACTCCGCAGACGGAAATGGCTGAAATGACATTAATGGCATTGTGCGACTTCTTGGAAAAAAGATAACGCTTCGCTATATAAAAGGGAAAATTCACCGTCCGGTTCTACTTTTTCAACAATTCGTCTATACGTTCGGCATAATCCAATGAATCATCCACAAAGAATTTCAACTCGGGAATGATGCGCAACTGATGGCGTACCCGTGTTCCTAACTCATAACGGATGGATTTCATATTATCATTGATATTCTTTACTATTTCCTGGCTCCTCTCAGAAGGGAACACGCTGAGATAGACACGTGCAATACTCATATCGGGACTGATGCGGACAGCACTTACCGACACCAAAACACCATTCATGGACTTGGTCTGAAGCAGGAAAATCTCACTCAACTCCTTTTGGATCAAACGAGAAATCTTATTTTGTCTGGTCGTTTCCATAATTAATAATTATTCAGTTTGCTAATTTGTTAATATGCCATACGGTTCATAGCATAACCTATCGGCACATTATTCAACATTTTCTTATGATTGTCAGCCCGTCGCGCAAGGGAAGAATCACCTTTTCAACCCGTTTGTCGGCAGCTACCAAATCATTAAATTTCTTTATTCCAATAGTCTGAAGATCTGTATGATGCGGTTCCTCCAATACATGTCCGTCCCACAATGTGTTATCGGCAATGATGTATCCGCCGGGTGATAATTTCTCCAGTACCATTTCGTAATATTCAATATACTTCCGCTTATCACCGTCTACAAACGCCAAATCAAAGGTAATGTTCATGCCAGGCAGCAACTTCAGCGCATCACCTATATAAAATTTAATCTTGCCAGCGTAAGGCGAACCTTCCAGCCAGGGACGTGTAAAGTCCTCCTGCTCATCGTTTATCTCAAATGTGTGCAACGTGGCCCCCTCTTCCAACCCTTCGGCCAGGCAAAGTGCGGAGTAGCCACTGTAAGTCCCGATTTCCAGCACCTGACGGGGGCGTATCATTTGCACAAACATTTTCAGCATACGCCCCTGCAAGTGGCCGGAAGCCATACGGGGACGTAAAAGCTTGACGTGCGTATCGCGATAAAGTGCCTTCAGATAATCACTTTCTTCATCAATGTGCTGAAGGATATATTCGTCAATAGCGTCCGTTTCTTTCATTCCTATCTTCTATTATTATAGGTAACGGTTGCGGTTGGGCAGCACATAGTCCATAGCATACTTCAACACATCTCCCACTACATTGATTTCAAGGAAAGAAGTCTGAGTACCTTGCTTGCCGCTGCTCAGGTAAGCCACCATGTCGCTTTCACTCAAGACACCATCATCCAGCAATTTACGCAAAGCAGCGAAATAATATGCCTGTCCGTTAGCCTTTTCGGGCATATAGATAGCTTCCACCCCATATGACAAAGCCAGATGACGCATCGTTTTTTCTTTATAACAGATGGCCAATACAGGATATTTGCCACGGAAAGCAGCAATATTACGTGCGGTACGCCCGCTGAAACTGTCGGTAATAATGGCGCGGATATTCAGTTTGCTGGTAGCCTTTACTGCCTGTTTTGCCAGGAAAGCGGTTACATCATTGGAGTTTTCATCCAAAGGAATACGGATGTCATTCTCGGCCAGTTTATCTTTCTCGGCCTGCGCTGCAATCTTGGCCATCGTCTTCACGGCTTCCACCGGATACTTGCCGTATGCCGTTTCCCCACTCAGCATCAATGCATCCGTGCGGTAGTAAATAGCATTGGCAATATCGGTCACTTCAGCACGGGTAGGACGCGGATTATTAATCATGGTATGCAACATCTGGGTAGCAACAATCACCGGTTTCTTTGCCAGAATACATTTTTTGATCAACAGACGCTGAATGCCGGGAATTCGTTCCTGAGGAACCTCAATGCCCAAGTCACCACGAGCCACCATGACTCCGTCGGCCACTTCCAATATTTCATCAATATTGTCCACTCCTTCCTGATTTTCGATCTTGGCGATAATCTTAATGTCGCTGCCGTATGCATCCAGTATCTGACGGATATCCAGCACATCCTGCTTATTACGAACAAACGAATGTGCTATGAAATCAATGTCCTTTTCAATAGCATACAGTATATTGTTACGGTCCTTTTCTGTCAAAGAAGGAAGATTGATGCGCACACCCGGTACATTTACACTCTTACGGTTACCCAAAGTAGCTTCATTCTGCACCTCACACAACAAATACTCGTCTGTCTTCTCAATCACACGCAGCTCCAGATCACCATCATCAATCAGAATATCGCCATCCACCTGGAGATCATGCACAAAACCGGGATAAGATACAGCAATACATTCACGGGTCGTTTCTTGTGCAGGATTGCCTACAATCTTCACTTTGTCACCAATCTGATAAGGAATAGGCTCGCCGCCCGCAATAGCAGTAGTACGCACTTCGGGCCCTTTTGTGTCCATCAATATGGCAATACGGTTGGAAACCTCACGTACATTGGTTATCAATTTTTCAAAACCTTCACGCGAAGCGTGAGCCGTATTCATACGGACCACATTCATACCGGCCTTGAAAAGATCTCTTATAAACTCTACCTCGCAACGCTGATCTGAGATGGACGCTACGATTTTTGTTTGTTTCAACATCATAATCTTATCACCTTATATTATACCTAAACGTTTTATTTTCTCATTAACAAAGCCTCAATCGCCAAACGATATGAATGAAGCCCGAACCCACAAATCACTCCCGCACAAGCACAGGAAATCATCGACTTATGGCGAAACTCCTCACGGGTATGTACATTCGAGATGTGCACCTCAACCACGGGAGCTGTCACGGCGCGGATAGCATCCTGCAAAGCAATGGAAGTATGCGTATAAGCCCCTGCATTCAACACGATGCCGTCATAATCAAAACCCACTTCGTGTATTTTGTTGATCATCTCACCTTCCACATTCGACTGATAATACGCTATTTCAATGTCCGGATAAGTACGGCGCAATTCCACCAGATAGTCTTCAAATGAAACAGCGCCATAAATGGAAAGTTCCCGTTTGCCTAATAAATTGATATTAGGTCCATTAATAATTTGTATTTTCATATTTATACTATATCTGAACTTTTTCTACCTTTGCAGGGAATTTGGGTACAAAGGTAGAAAAAAGAAATGAAAAGAACCGAGAAAACAGACAAGATATTGGTGAAATACAAACAATATTTAAAGTTGGAGAAATCGTTATCTGACAATACGGTAGATGCTTATCTTACTGACCTGGACAAGTTACTGGCTTATCTTACATTAGAAAACATCAACATTCTGGATGTCCGGCTTGAAAATCTGGAAGATTTCTCGGCCGGATTACATGATATCGGCATCCACCCCCGTTCGCAGGCACGTATCTTGTCGGGCATCCGCTCTTTCTACCGTTTCCTCATTATGGAAGATTACCTGAAAGCCGACCCGACAGAATTGCTGGAATCCCCCCAGACAGGTTTCAAACTGCCCGAAGTAATGACTGTAGAAGAGATAGACCTGCTGATAGGAAGCATAGACCGCAGCACCAAAGAGGGACAGCGCAACAGGGCCATACTGGAAACGCTTTACAGTTGCGGGCTCCGCGTTTCCGAACTCTGCAACCTGAAATTATCCGAACTTTATTTTGAAGAAGGCTTCATCAAAGTGGAAGGAAAAGGAAGCAAACAGCGGCTGGTTCCTATTTCACCGCGCGCCATCAAGGAAATCAGGCTCTACTTCACCGACCGTAACCTGATGAAAATAAAGCCGGGATTTGAAGACTTTGTCTTTATCAGCAATTTCGGGAAGAACATCTCCCGCATCATGGTTTTCCATATCATCAAAGAACTGGCAGCCCGGATAGGTCTGAAAAAAAAAATCAGTCCTCACACTTTCCGCCATTCTTTTGCAACACATTTGCTGGAAGGAGGCGCCAACTTGCGTGCCATACAGTGTATGCTGGGACATGAAAGTATCGGGACAACAGAAATTTATACACATATAGACCGTAATATGCTACGCAGTGAAATCATAGAACATCACCCCCGTAACATCAAATTCAGAGAAAAAGATAATAAAGGTTCTATATTCTAAAATATTTTAAGATAAATTGAAAAAAAAGCAGGCTAAGAAGCTAGCATATAATAGAGTTTTTCCTATCTTTGTCCCCAAAGAGACGCACAAAAACGTACTATAGCGAATTTTACATTACAAACGTTAAATTAATAAGTAACTATGATTAAAAAGTTGTATTTGCCCTTAGTGGCTTTATTGGTCCTTGCCTTATCATCATGCGGCAAGATGGGAGAATTGTCTTCTGACTATTTCACAACTAACCCTGAAGTGCTTGAAGCAATCGGTGGTAAAGTGCCTGTGACAATTAATGGTAAATTCCCCGAAAAGTATTTCAAGAAGAACGCAACTGTTGAAGTTACCCCCGTTCTGAGATGGAAAGGCGGCGAAGCTAAAGGCCAGCCCGCTGTATTCCAAGGAGAAAAAGTAGAAGGAAACAATCAGACTATCGCTTACAAGGCAGGTGGCAGCTACACGATGAAAGCTTCTTTCGACTACGTTCCCGAAATGGCAAACTCTGAACTTTATCTTGATTTCAAGATTACAAAAGGAAAGAAATCATACACTATTCCTTCTGTGAAAATCGCTGATGGCGTTATCGCGACTTCTGAACTGCCTACTGCTGCCAGCTCCAACGCATCATACGCTAACGATGCTTTCCAACGCATTATTAAAGATGCTCAGACTGCCAACATCATGTTCTTGATCCAGCAAGCCAACTTGCGCAACAGCGAATTGAATTCTGACGATATCAAAGAATTCCATAAGAAAGTGGCTGAAATTAATGCCGACACAAAGAACTACAAACTGAACAACATCGAAATTTCTGCATACGCTTCACCTGATGGTGGTGTGGAACTGAACACCGGTTTGGCTGAAAACCGTGAAGCAAACACAGAAAAATATATGGAACGCCAGTTGAAGAAGGGCAAGATTGATACTAACCTGGATGCAAAATACACTGCACAAGACTGGGAAGGCTTCCAAGAACTGGTATCTAAATCAAACTTGCAGGATAAAGATTTGATCTTACGTGTTCTTTCTATGTACAATGATCCTGAACAAAGAGAAGCTGAAATCAAGAATATCTCTTCTGTATACAAAACTTTGGCTGACGAAATCCTGCCTCAGTTGCGTCGTGCCCGTTTAACTGCCAACTATGACATCATCGGTCGTAGCGATGACGAAATCAACGAAGCATTCAACTCTGATCCTAAAGTATTGAGTGTAGAAGAATTATTGTACGCTGCTACACTGACTAACGACAACGCTCGCAAAGAAGCTATCTTCACCAAGACAACTCAACTTTATCCGAACGATTTCCGTGCTTATAATAACTTGGGTGAATTGGCATTCGCTGCCGGTGATGCTGCTAAAGCAGAAAGCTACTTCAAACAAGCTGCTTCTAAGAACGCTAACGCTCCTGAAGTAAACGCTAACCTTGGTCTTTGCGAATTGGTTAAGGGCAATGTTGCAGCTGCCGAAACTTACTTAGGCAAAGCTACAGGTGCTAACGCTGCCGGCGAAGCTTTGGGTAACTTATATATCAAACAAGGCCAGTATGACAGAGCTGTCAACTCATTCGGTGACGCTAAGACTAACAGTGCCGCTCAAGCTCAGATTTTGGCTAAAGACTATAACAAAGCAAAAGCTACTTTGTCTGCAATCAAGAATCCGGATGCAATGACTGACTACTTGATGGCTATCGTTGGTGCTCGCACAAACAATGCTTCATTGGTAAGCAGCAGCATCAAGAGCGCAATCGCAAAAGATCCTTCAATGGCTGAAAAAGCTGCTAACGATCGCGAGTTCGCTAAATACGCTGATGCTATCAAATAATATAACTAGATATCATCTTGTCTAGTTTTTTAGATGATTATGACTGAAACCGGAGGCTTCGTGATGAAGCTTCCGGTCTTTTTATGTAAAATAACCTTCATTTATACCTGCCTTTAGCCACAAAATGCGTATTTTCGCAAAAAATATCTTGAAATGAAAAAATTACTATTCTTTCTTTTCACTCTTGTTGTGCTGGCAAGCGGCTGCGGCAAGAAAAATACATTCACCTTGGAAGGAAGCATTAAAGGACTTCCTTCAGACACTATATTAGTATTTTATCAAGAACCCGATTACAAGCTGGATACCATACTCCTCTCAAAAGGTAAATTCACTTACACCATTACCCCTGACACATTTACTATCTTCTCATTACTATTGGGAGAAAAACAAATCTTACCGATATATGCTGATAAAGGAGAAAGTGTTACCCTAAACGGAATGGCCGGAAAGATAGAGGTTAAAGGAAAGGGAGAAAACGCACAACTGGCAAAACATATCCAGTACCTTAGCACCTTAGAAAATAACAAGGCAGCTGTTATGACTGCTGTGGATTCGTTGATTAAAACCAACCCAAGCTCGTACAGCAATATCTATCTGATAGACAAATATTACGTACAGGACTCGCTTCCTGATTACAACCACATAGATCAGCTGATAAAAGGACTAAGCGGTATTATAAAAGACACACCTTATATTATAGAACTCCAGAATAAATTAAGTGAGAAAAAAGAACTGACAGAACATCGCTACGTTTCCAACATCTCGTGCACGGATAAAAAAGGAAAGACCGTCAACTGGAACAGTGTAAAAGGGAAATATGTCCTTTTGGATTTTTGGGCAAGCTGGAACAAAGAAAGCATTGCCACACAAGATTCTTTAGTATCCGTACAAAAGGCATTGAAAAAAGACAAGTTTGTTATTATCAGCCTCTCCCTTGATCTGGATAAAAAGGAATGGATGGAGAAAATCATTCAAAGAGATACCACGCAATGGAAACAAGTTTGCGATTTCAAAGGCTGGAACAATTCCATTGTCAAGCAACAAGGCATAACCCGGATTCCTGCCAATATACTGATAGGTCCTGACAAGCGGGTCATCACACAAGATATACGGGGCAAAGAACTGATAGACAAAGTGAGACAGCTGACAGAACAAGATAAAGAGAAAGAAAAAGCCGCCAAAGAGGCAGAACGTGCTCGAAAGAGACAAAATAAAAAATAAAAGAATGCTGGTAAAAGTCTATGGAGCAGCCGTTCAAGGTATCGACGCTACCATTGTAACTATTGAAGTAAATAGTTCACGAGGTATAAAATTCTTCCTTGTCGGTCTGCCGGACTCGGCCGTGAAAGAAAGTCATGAACGTATTATTTCCGCCTTACAGGTAAACGGATATAAATTCCCCACTTGTCAAATTGTAGTGAATATGGCCCCTGCCGACATACGCAAGGAGGGGTCTGCATACGACCTTCCGCTAGCAATCGGAATATTGGCCGCTACCCAAATCGTATCGGAAGAAAAACTTTCACGTTATCTTATTATCGGAGAACTTAGCCTGGATGGAAGCCTTCAACCAGTCAAAGGAGCCCTCTCCATAGCTATCAGTGCCCGCGAGCAAGGTTTTGAAGGCTTCATACTTCCCAAACAAAATGCGCGGGAAGCTGCTGTAGTAAACAACCTGAAAGTATATGGCGTAGAAAATATCAAAGAGGTCATCGAATTTTTCAATAATGAACGCAATCTGGAGCCTAGCATCGTCAATACACGGGAGGAATTCTATGAACACCAAAGTAGCTTTCCATACGATTTTGCTGATGTGAAAGGACAAGAAAGTGTAAAACGCGCATTGGAAGTAGCCGCGTCCGGAGGACACAACCTGATTATGATCGGTTCACCCGGAAGTGGGAAGTCCATGATGGCAAAGTGTATGCCAAGCATTCTCCCTCCCCTTTCATTGGGTGAAAGTCTGGAAACGACTAAAATACATTCAGTAGCAGGAAAATTAGGAAAAGACAGTTCACTGATTGCCATCCGGCCTTTCCGTAGTCCCCATCATACAATTTCGCAAGTAACATAAATATACGATTTGGTGGTGAATATTTTTTTTTCTATATTTGTATCCGTAACCAATAATATATTCTTTCACTATGAAATGTATATTACTAGTCAGAGTTTCTACAGAAGCCCAATCCTATGAAGAACAGGAAAATGAGCTATATGACTTGGCTCATTTCTATGGGTATAAAGATAAGAACATTTCTTCAATAGCTACTAAAGAAAGTGCTATAAAATTGGATGAGGAGGAAAGATTTGGTCTCAACCGTATGAAAGAGCTGCTTGAAACAGGTGAATATGACTGTGTATTCGCTTGGGAAATCTCACGTATAGCCAGAAGAAAAAAAATATTATTCAGTATCCTTGAATATCTTACTACCAAGGGAATCCAACTAATCATCAAAGAGCCTAGAATTAGACTACTCAAAGATGACAGGACTATTGATGAAGGTGCCGAAACAATCTTCACCCTATATGCCCAACTTGCAGAATCTGAAATGAGGAATAAGATTGCCCGTTTTTCCAGAGCTAAAAAAGAAGGCTATAATAAAGGTAAATATATGGGTGGAAAAATAAAACTAGGTTATAAAGTTTCCGAAGATGGTTATTGGGAAATTGATGAAGAGGATTCCAAATTGGTCCGCCTTATCTTTGACATGTATATTTCCGGCGAATACAGCTTGGCAGAATTAGGAAAAGAATTAAAGTCCAGAGGTTATTTTAAAAACCTATCTATTACCAATGTAAAAGCAGAAATGTATGGTTTACTAAAGAATCCGATTTATCGTGGCATAAGGACTAGTAACAATATCTACCCTCAGATTATAGATGATGATACATGGGAGAAATGCCGTAAGAAAAGAGAAGAAAATAGAACTCGCCCCAAAGCAAAAACGCCTCACCTATTGACACCTTTAATCCGTTGTTCTTGTGGTGCGTCATATTCAGTTAATCTCATGGATGCAACATATTCATGTAGGGTAAAACATAATGCCGTAGAAAAAGGATTATCCCATTCTCCAGACATCAATATTAATATGATTGAGTCATTGGCATGGTATGTAGCTTTACAGGAATTACATGAGGATATGATCAATAAACGGAATAATGCCAAAGAAAACTATGAGAAAGAAATACAGGTTTACAATCAGAAGATAGCCCATTCACGTGAAGTATTGGAATCGACCATGCAGAGACGTTCCGATCTTGACGAGAATTATTTTGTCCATGGCCGCTTCACAAAAGAGAAATATGAAGAACTGGCCCAAAAGCAAAATGATATAATAAAGGTAGAGCAAGGTAATATAAGAAAGTATGAAGCTGCAATATTAAACATGGAGAAACAGATTCAAGCGGACATTACCTTTGATGATATGATTGATTCTCTCAATCAGTCCTATGAAACCTTGAAAAATGGGACAGATATAGAAACCATGAGAAAAATCACCCACAGATACATTACGGATATTTATATCGAACCGTGGGAAGGTAAGGCAACATCCTTTTGGAAAAAGGTGACGATCAAAACTATCCATGATACTGACAAGAAAAAAAAGATAGAACAATTCAAAGAGCAGGGACTGGATGGCATTATTTTTACTCTCAAGGATATGTTCTATGTTAATACCCTCCACAAGAAAGCATATTGGAATGAAGATATGATGAACTGTGTACCAATGGTTTATATAGAAAGAATAACCAGAAAAAGAGGAAAAAGGACGAAAAAAAAGAAAATGGGAATAAGAGAATGCAGAAAATCATAACGTTTCTTCAATTTTAACTAGAGATTATTAATTATACAATTGGTTTAGAATTATTCTTTCTCTTTGTATAAACTAATTTTTCATATAAAAAACAGAACTGCATGAGTTATATGATTAACCTTACTAACATTATAGGAGAGTTTCCTGCATGGAATTTATCAACTGAGACAAGAAAAAATAAATATTTGGAATTTGAAGCTCCGAAGAGAAAATTCCAAAGAGAGCTGAATATTCTCAATTATACCAAATGTTCTGTTCGTGACTTATCTTTTTTCGCTAAATATCCTTTATTGAAAAAAATAATATCGTTTTTACAGGATAATGTTGAGACTCAAAACATGGACATTGCCTTGTTTTTAGAAATTGCTATCCTTTTAGCCTATCATGTTAAATTATCTGCAAAATCAGTAGCAAATTCAATCAACTATTTTTTGAAATGTCGCAATGAATTAACAAATAGCACTCATAAGATCTCACTTGCAGGATTAGAAATACTTGATGAGATAACAGCACTGATAAGAGAGTGTGAATTAGGGCTAATCGATAAATCATCCAGTTTGCTAAAAAAGAAGTTGTTTAAAGATGAGGATTCAATCAATTTTGGAGAGGAAAGATTATATCCCAATGATTGTATTTTCGGATATTTACTACAGGAACACATCTCAGGTTATCTTCTCTGTTTGGTTACAGAGCCATTCGTTGAATTGTTTTATACCAATACTTCTTCAGTTAATCCCTGCTTTACGTTATTTAATGCTTTATGTTTCAAAGGCGAAATCAAAAGTTTCATTACAAAGGATGAAAATTTGTCCTATAGTGCTATAATAAAACAAAAAGATAATCCATTAGCGACATGTCTGGCTGTCACCTTAGATAAAATCACCTCATCTAATAGAATAAGCAGCCAATGGATTCTGGACAATATATCTCAAAACTATATAACTACTTTTCGTAAGCTTTGGTGGCTAAGTTCTATTTATGCAAAATATCATTCCAAATATTCTAATGAACTTAACAACAACAGAAACTTATTTGCCCAAGTAGAAAAGATTATTAAACTCGTAGAATTGGAAAGTGGCAAAAAACTAGTGATGCCCGATAATTATCCTATATCTAATGTCTTTCCAGAAACTATGGAAATGAAGAAAGAATCACCAGACGGAAAAAAAGGAGTAACTGAATTAGGTGTCTATTATTCTCAAAGAGAGAAGGACATAAACAGCCTTACTCAACAAAGCAATAATGACAAGGATAGGGAAAATTCCTTTTTTATATTGCCCGATGATTATTTTGAACAGCTTTCTGACAGTTGTGAGCGTATCTGTATAGATGACATCAAAGAAATTATAAAAAAGCAAGGAGTACAGAAATTCTATGAATTTATTGATTATATAGCAGAACAAGAATATATAGAAAACGATATCCAAACCAAAAAAAGTTTCGCCTACCGTTTGACTGGAAGACATAAACCTGATAATCTTTTGAAAAAAATAGAATGGAATACGGATAAGGATTCTGGCAGCTATAGACTTTACTATATCGTAAAGCAATTCTATTGGGGCAACGGAAGAAAAGGGATAAGAAAAGGAAACAATGTTCCAACTGGTAAATACCACCGAATAAAACTTTTTTTCATCTGTGATAAATATACTGGTGATCCTTCCACATACGCCAACAAAGCCCCCCAGGATTTTAAAACAAAACTGGAGGAATTCTTCACTAAAGAAATCAATAATAACAACCCCGTTCCGCAAGGGCTTCCTTCCCCAAAACCTTTATAATTTTGTATATTTAAGCTATTCTTGTTGGAAGAATAGCTTTTTTTGTTCCATTTTTGCTCCACCTTTGCCCTATTTGTCCCATTTTTAGTTCCCACGACTCATATTTTTCATCTTCATATTCTGCTTTGAACCAATTGTTTACCTTTTAGTTTTCTTCATTTTTTCATACAACACACTAATACAGAAGCTTTTATAGACAAATCAGTAACTTTGCGATACCAAAAAGCAATGAAGTATGAAACAAAGTATAGACAACGTAGAAATGCTGCGACTGATGGAGAAGAAGCAAAAACTCCTTCTTAAAATAAGAGCAGCCCTCGCATTAGATCGTATGGATCTAGTGAAGGAGTTGTCGTATGAGTTTCAGGTTGTACTAGAGAAAGAACATAACCTTAAACAGTTTAATTTTTTAAAATTATGAGTACAGAAAACTTATGTTCTGTAACAGAACAAGCAACCGTCCAAGCGATGGTAGAGAGTATTAACAATGGTATGACACCTCAGGGAAGTACTACGCCTGATAGTAACTGTAGCGCAAAAGAGAAGGAACAGTCAGCACAACTGCTTGCAAATAGTGTGCAAATAGATGGGGAAGCCCTCAAAGCTAAACTATTAATAAAATTAAGTAATGGTGAGAAGGTAGGAGTTTTTGATTTCCATAGAGCCGGTGGAAAATTTGCATATCTTGATAAAAACCGGTTAATCGACATGAAACATGTGGAATTTCTGTTTGGCTCCTTCAAGCGTGTCGGTATGCTAAATGACATTAAGGTTGTAGCAGCCCGAAAACTGATAGAAAAAGGTCATATTCTTAAAGATCGCGCAGGCAATATTCTTACATTAGCCACTCCTAATATAGATATGTATTATTGCATTCTTGACGGGCAGCACAAAGTGGATGCTCTTGCTCTTTGGCTAGCTAGTGAAGAAACCAGAAACATTCCGTTGGATGCACGAATGGAACTGGTGAATATTCCTAAAGATGTTCCTATAGGAGCATTTATTGGAGAATATAATCTTGCCTGTAAGAAATGGAATCATCGTGATACCGAAACACTTCTGGTACAGACCTTTGAAAAAGAGGGCAGGACTGTTCTTTCCAGTATAGAAAAATGCGTGAATGAGGATAAGATGACCCAGCGTGCCGCGTGGAAAATTTACAAGATGATTGACGGCTATAGAAAACAGAAATTTGAGGATGCGCTGTTTTACAATAAACTGTCTGATGAACTTAGAGGTACGGATGCTGAAATAGAGCGTGGAGACAGAATACGCAGAGCCATCCAGGTAGCATGTAGAAATGAAGTACGGATGAAGAGGAACAGTGCCATCATTGATGCTGTCATTGCAGCCTATAATGCCGTTTCTGATGTACAGAAAGCTGAAACGATGGATCAACTGATGCTTTTTATCACTTCTTTGTCCAAACAGACACTACTTGCCGCCATAAAAGCCGATTCTGTAAGCCAAAAAACAGAAGTAATAACCCAAGCATGGAAAAATTTCCAGAAGGAAATCAAAAAGGATGGCAAAAAGGAAGAGTACGAGGCTTTGGCTTTAAATGCGGAAGAGGAGTACGACAGGATGGTTTCCAGTGTAGCCTCACCCAAAAAATCATCCAATCTTGACAAAATCAAAAAAATTCTTTCATAAAACAACTTCCCCCATCTTCGTGGTGGGGGATCAACTATAATTTTAAATGATGAAAAATCAGAACAAAGAGTGTAATGGTGCATTATATTCAGGCGATGGAAAGGTATTTCTAAAGCTATTGAATCAAGAGTGCTGTTATTATGCTGTCGAAAACGGAACAGAGAGTATTTCGGATAATGCTTTTGCTACCCTCTCTTTTTCCAATAAGACCGAATTCTTGGATTTACCTGACTCGGTTACTAAATTAGGTTCAGGAGCTTTTCAAAGGATGGCTCTAAACTCAATAGCCATTCCTCCAAAGGTAACAGAAATACCGGAAAAGTTATTGTTCGGCTGTACCAATCTTGAACATGTACACCTGCCGGAAGGAGTGGAATGCATAAATCGGGAAGCGTTTTGGAAGTGCCCAAACCTAACCCGTATCACATTACCACATAGCTTGAAGGAAATCATAGGAAATCCTTTTGCCTATTCCGGTATAAGGGAAATTGACAACCTGTCTGAATATTTCAAAATCCAGGATGAATGTCTATATACGGCTGACGGTACACTGATTTTTAATTTTTCTAACAAACGGGAATTTGATGTGCCGTTCTGGGTTATGGAAATAGGCGGGAGTGCTTTTGAGGGGAATGTGTATATGGAGAAAATCAGTTTCCCCAGGTTAATTAAAATTGCCCCCAGAGCCTTCGCAAATTGTACTTCATTGACTACAATTTCTGTTCCCCAAAAGACAAAACATCGCTTTAACGTAGGAAAAAACAATTATAAACTGATAAAAGAACGTGATGATGAAAACATTAGATCAACTTAGGAGTGATGGATATATTCTCTGTCTCCCTCAAAGGACCAAACTTGATACCGGAATCATCAACAAACTACAATGCCGGTTGAAGTGCCCTTTAGAGAGTAAGATAATACTTCATGTGGTATCTGCTTACGATTATCTGGTACGTGGTATTTCCATAGTCGATGATAACGGAGAACTTGTTACTTCCCTTGATGAGGTTCTGGAAAAGAAACTGGTTATTGCCGGGAAGGATCTTAACCTTTGGTATGCTTTACAACAATCTGCAATCAGGGATGAGGAGATTGGCATTGAAATGGTCTCCTATAGGTGCTTGAAATTCTGATATTGGTTAGCAAGCATAGGTGCCGGCTTGCTTGCTCATAATTGAACTTTCTAAAAACTTTTGGATAATGAGAAAACAAAAAATTCCCATTACAGCCCTTTCTATGCCTGAAAACATCCCGGGTATAGAGTATAAATGGCTTAGAAACAGGTGGATGTTGAGTTTTAATAATAAAATAACAATGAAAAAAATATGAGTAATAATACAAAAATCTCGTGGACTAGCATTTCTTGGAATATAATGACAGGTTGTACTCCGATAAGTGACGGATGTAATGATTGTTATGCGAAAGCTATGGTTAAACGACTACAAGCTATGGGACAAGCGAAGTATCAGAACGGTTTTACTCCGACCATACATCCCGAGTGTATGAACGAACCCTTTTGGTGGAAAGGCAACAAGCTTGTGTTCGTGGCAAGTATGGGTGATTTCTTCCATATAGAAATCCCGTTTGATTTCATTGACAAAGTAATGGAAGTTATCAACCAGTGCCCACAGCATACATTTCAGATTCTGACAAAACGGGCAGATAGAATGTATAAATATTTTTCAGTTCATACCATTCCTGAAAATGTCTGGCTCGGTGTTACTGTTGAGAATCAGAAGGTGAAAGATCGCATTGATTACCTGAAGAAACTGGATGCTCCGGTACGGTTCCTCAGTTGCGAGCCTTTGTTGGAAGACCTGGGAGCACTTGACTTGTCTGATATTGATTGGGTTATCGTTGGCGGTGAATCTGGTAATAGAGCCAGAAAGATGGAAAAGGACTGGATTTTGAATATTAAATCCCAATGTGACGTTTCCACAGGTACAGCTTTCTTTTTCAAGCAGTGGGGTACTTGGAGTGCTGACGGAGTGAAACGTAGTGCTAAAGAAAACGGGTGTCTTTTGGACGAAAAAGAATACCACGCTTATCCGACTCCAAGAAAGATAAAACCTTGACAATAAACAGTGGGGAAGCCTAAATATACAAATAACAAGGCTTCTCCACAAATAATCAAATTTAGGAATTTCAGAGCCATAATCCGCTCCAAATCGCTAAAACGCTCCTCTGTAACCTTATGAACCTTATTCCTGAAAATGATTTTAAAATTGAATAGCATATCCATTGAAGGTTCAGAATCTTCATTGGGTCGTCAGGAAAATACTGCTCCTGATGTTATCATCCAAAAAGTAAGTATAACTCCGGAAAAATTCAAAGATGATGTCGAAGCACTGGTAAAGTATATCGGTGAGGAACATTTCGTTTCCGGTCTCAACATTGAAGTTACATTGAGTGAACTTCTTGCTGTAATTCCAAGAAAGCGTAGAAGATGCGAAGCGTATAACTCTTTGGTGAAATACCTGAGAGAAGAGAGAAACATAATATTAACCATAAAAAGCAATAAGAAGAATGTCAAAGATTTATAAGAAACAACCGCTTGATATAGTAGTCAGTGGTATAACGCTAAGATACAGCATGAAATATAACATTTGGGTAAATTGGGCTGGAACTCGTGCTTATCGGAAATATAATGATTCGTCCTGGAATCGTTTTTTACAGATCCATACTGATATAAACGGTTCAAAATTCCTGAATGTCAAACCCAAAACCGTTCAATTGGATGAAGCTGTTGCCGATGCTTATAACCCCATGCCTGATGACGGAAAGAAATATAAGTTGGTACATAATGACGGGAACTTGGGGAACTGTCAGGCCAATAACCTTGAATGGAAAGAGGTCAGGAAGTATGACCCATTAGCTACCAGACGTAAGATTGGTAATGGTCTGACTGTAACCGTTGAGGGGAAAATATTCGATAAAGGCAAAGAACTGCCGATTGAGAAGGAGACAGGTGATAGAGATACAGATCGAATGGTGGCTATAAGTCCTAAAGTAAGGTATCGCAGGAAAAACAACCGATGGGGAAACTATGATGATAAAAGTGCGGATATTGATGACCTGATGGCTAAAGCTGAATTTGTGGACGGAGATAAATCTACAATGCAAAGACCGAGAGTGCTTCATAAGAACATGAACTATCTTGATTACCATGCAGATAATCTTGAATGGGTGGAAGAAAGCAGCCCTGAATATCAAGAGTATATAAAAAGGAAGAAGGAGGATATAGATAAGCTGACCAAAGAACTAAACTGGAATAATCCCAATTTCAAGTTACCTGACAATCAATAAATGAATAATCAGGGTTGGTCGGAGACAAGAGTATGGAACGTAGTGGAATGTAATACATAACTCTTCCGAAGGAAGGGATGGTGAAGTGGAATAAAAAAGTGTACAAAAGATGTACAAAAGCTTAAAGAGTAAGCATTTATGTAGATAAATTATTCCACCCCTTCGGGTTATGTACCATACTTATACTTCGTATAGCCTTCTGTCTCTGACTAACCCACTAATCAAAACCTATAGGATAATGAAGAAAATACAAATAAGCGTTCCATCCGGTATCAAGTATTTGTCAGATTGGGATAAACTTTGGGAATTATTACCCAACGACAGGGCTTTCATCCTCAATAAACGGATCTGTGGTTGTGGTGCTACAGAAATGTATATCCGTTCCGACAAGAAAGTAATTTTAGCCGGTCCAAGGAAACATCTACTTTATAACAAGTATTCCCAACATCTTTCCGACAGCCTTCATCTTTACCGTTTTCAGGGAGACAAAAAGAAGTATTTTGAAAGCAAGACAGGCAGTGAAAAAGAGATCCTGACTTTTAACTCCGAACTTCAGGAATATATCAAACATGGAGGGAAGAAGATTCTGACTACCTATGACTCGCTTGGGAAAATCATGGAAGTATTGGTTGGCTTAGGGGAGAATCTGAGTGAATGGATCGTCGTGGTTGATGAGTTTCAGGTTATTTTCTATGACTGCCATTTCAAACCGACTACAGAGTATGAATTGTCGGAAGTACTACAGAAGTTCACCCAAGTAATCTATCTTTCAGCCACTCCTTTTCTTGAATCTTATCTGGATATGACGGTACAATTCAAGTCTCTACCCATCTATGAATTACTTTGGCCAGAGAGTATGACAAAGTTACCCGATGTAGAGGTAATAAAGTCCAGAAAACCAGTATTGGAACTATGTAAGGAATTGATAGAGAAATATCGTTCAGGAAATGGCAGGAGTACGATGGTAAACGGTGAAGAGTTTATAGCGAAGGAAGCCGTTTTCTATATCAATTCTGTTTCAGAGATTATAAAGATTATCAAGAGGTCTGGATTGAGACCGGAAGAGACCACTATCATCTGTTCTTCCAAGAGTGACAATATAAAGAAACTGGATGAATTATCAAGACAGACCGGAATGAAGTTCAGGATAGAAGAGATTCCGGGCAAGGGAGAGCCACATAAGATGTTCACCTTCTGCACATCGACTGTCTATGTAGGAGCCGACTTTTATTCCACCAATGCCTATTCTTATATATTTGCCAATCCCAAAGTAAGCAGCATGACGATAGATGTCTCTGTGGATCTTCAACAGATTATAGGAAGGCAGAGGCTGGAAGAGAACCCTTTCCGTAATTCTGCCACCTTATATTATAATACACGGGAAGCAAAAGTGACGAAAGAGGCTTTGGAGAAATCAATCAAGGAAAAGAACGACAGCACCAACCGACAAATAGAAAACTACGAAGCTGCTCCACATAAAAATGATCAGCTTCAAATTATGGAGAATACAATCAGACAGCAAGGGCATAAGGAGCATTATTGTTGCATCGTGAAGGATAAGGATAATAACGTAAGGATAGTTAAAAATGAAATCCTTGAAATAGCGGAACGGAGAGCCTGGGAAGTTTCAGATCAGATTTATCGGAGTGACTTTTCCATGTACAGGGCTTTAAGTTCCGGTGTAAATGTTATCAGAGCAACAGACAGTGACAATCCTGAGATACAGAAATTATTCAGCGAGTGGAACAAGGACTGTCAATTCTCCAGAAAAGCAAAGATGTATTGTGAACTCCATGATACTATTCCTGATTTGTTGGATGAATGTACCTTTATAGAGAAGAAATTCAAGACCTATTATGATGCTCTCGGAAAGGAAGGTTTTAAAGCATTGCATTGGAGAGAGGACTATATCAGACAAGCCATTGAACCTGCTCCTTTTGATAAACTTCCTAAAGATAAAATAGCGGAGGAACTGATAAAAGTGCTGAGGGTTGGAAAGGACTATACGAAAGCGGAGGTCAAGGAATTACTTCAAAACATATATTCCAAACTCGATATTCCCGGTAATCCAAGTGCTTCTGATATTTCCGATTACTTGACTTGTGAGGATAGGACCAACCGAATGGAAGGTAAAAAGGTCGCTGTGTTTAGAATAGCCTCCCATATCCGAAAAAAAATATCATTGTTCGGCAGGATTACAGACATCAATCACCCTGAAGAATATGATATAGACAAGGTACTGGATATAATCAAGACCGACAGCTATTATCATGTAGCCGGGAAAGTTGATGCGGTAAGGAAAGCCAAGACCAAGGAAGAAAAAGAGAAAGCCAAGATGAAACTTCCGGCTGTAACATGGAACGGAACTTTCAAGACGAAGAACAGAAGCGATTTGATTCACTATTCTTCATTCACCGCTCTGGATTTCGACCATATTCAGCCGGAGAAGATGGATGAGTTCGGAAAATGGTTACAAGGATTCTCATGTGTCTATGCCTATTACGTTACTCCAAGCGGTAAGGGTTATAAAGCGGTTATTCTCCATGACAACTATGAGCCGCTTTACCATTATGACTTGTATAATCAGCTCTTGGAACTCTTTGATTGTCCTGAGAAAGATACGAGTACTGTAGATTTGGCCAGAGGTAATTTTCTGAGCTATGATCCGAACCTATGGAAAAATCCTAATCCTGAGCCTTTCCACTTTGTTTCATCTACCCCTGAACCTGTTATCCCTGATATTGTAACGGAAACCATAATAAAGGATGAAACCGGAAATGAAATAATTACGGAGGATGATTCTTATGTAGCCAATTTCCTGAACACTCTGAGCAGACAAGTTGTTTCCGATGACAGTATAATCCGTATCCTTGGGAAAATCTGGACCGGAAAATCTATAGCTAACGGAAGGAACAATACGGCGATGTCTTATGCAGGAGTTCTATGTAAGGCAGGAGTAGAGAAAAACAGAGCCAAGTCATTCATCGAAGAGCTTATTCCGGATTATGATATTACTGAAATAATTGAATATGCCTACTCTCATAATACTTTCGGATGTGAACGTAGGAGATATAAATCAAGAAAGAAATAGCCAATAAAAAGAGGAGACTGAACTTCAATGCTCGGTCTCCTTCATTTTTTTCTCCACATCACAAAAATCAAGTCCTGTAAGTGATTTTTTAGGAACACTCAGCCCAATAAGATTTATTATTTTACAGATCACAACAGGACTTGATAAATACAAAAATAGGAATAATAAACCCAAGATCAAAACGGCTGCATTTTTATATTCAGGATAGGCTCTTCCACTATTCTTACAACGGGACTTTTTTAATTTTATTGTGAAAATCCTAAAATCATCTGTTATGGTCTGTGAAAGACAGTAACGGCTCTATCCATCCACCCATTTCAACAAGCAATATGAAAAACAAAGAGGCTACCCCTTCCGAAATAACCTCTCCACAAAACTAAATTCTTTGATAATCAGCCTGTCCTGCCTTCATAAGTATGAACAAACAGGTGAGAAAAATAAAATTATATTTTCCTCTGCAATGTTATAAAGATATGCAGGTTCCATGACATAAGTAGTTATATACAAAATAAAAAACGCCACCATCATATTGAAAGCAGCGTTGAATAAGAAATCAAGAGAAAAAATCATTTCCTATCTCTCACAGACCGGGAGTAATAATATACAAAACTATATTATTTTTCATATCATAATCAACTGGAAATACAAAATTAAGACATTTTTTAGAGATAACAAACCCGGTATCACTTTAAATAAAAAAGGTATCTGATTTTGAGGATACCTTACTATAACTGTTCTCACATTAAATGCACCTTGAACACTAACCCACCGGAAAAATAACGACACCTATTAAGTTCCACCACTGCATTTATATAATCTTTCCAGAAACTGTATTCCATTCCTATATTTACCTGATACTTCGAGGCATCAGAATCAAATGTCAGATCAGATCTCACATCAGTATAACCCGGAACAATCTCACCCATCAGATTCACACCATTAATAATCCTGTTCATCAACGAACCATTTTCTTTCAGGCCAAAACGAAAATTAGCACCGAAAGCAGGATTATTAAGCTTGTTATCAAAACGATTGCTATAAATCCATGAGATATGTCCACCCAATGTACCGATATTATCAAAATAAAGATGTTTGGTTATAGCCAGATAGTAACGGTTCAAGAAACCATTACTATAATTTAACTCTGAAGGTTTTGCTAATGAGCCACCATTCCATGAATCTCCAATCCCATCATTAGCACCTATAACTATTTGGGGAGTCCATGATTTCCACCAGCCTTCTTTCCAAATTCTGAGACGGAAATGAAAAGAACGGTCCTGATTGACAAACTTACCATAAGTAGAAGGAACCCAATAACCGGAACGATTGCCATAATCCACAGGAACAGCCTTATGACCGGTACATAAATAACCTGCTTCCAACCAGGGAAAAATCGTTATATTGATATAGTAATTCCATGTATCATACCACCATCTCGGTACTGTAGCGTGATGATTCAACCAATTACCTCCAACCATGAAAGTCTTGTCTCTCTGCATATCGGCTGTAGGCATATTCATTAATCCTGTTGTACCATAATTAAGTTGAGCACATAAATTTATACAACCTTGTAAAATCAGGAGAACCATAATTATAAGTCTAAGACTCTTTTCAAATCTCCCTACCATTTCTTTATTATTCATTTATTTTCTATCCAACAACGTTATAAACAATCGTTCATGCTCATCTACCATTCTATTTATCGTAAAGAAAGATTCAACTCTCATCCGCCCATTTTTTACAATTTTCCGCTTCAAATTATGATCGTTATAAATAGTTTCAATAGCACAAACTATTTGTTCCACATTATCAACTTCCACCAACAAACCATTATCATAGTCAGTTATTAAATCAGGAATCGCATCCACATTAGTAGCTACAATAGGTTTTTCCAATTCCATATATTCAGCGAGCACTAATCCAAAGCCCTCCCAACGTGAAAGCAATACAGCTTGATCGAACAAATTTGCATAAGTTAAAGGATTATCAACCCAACCAGTTATCAATATTTCTCCATTCAATCCTTCATTTTCTATCATTTGCTCAATTTCATCCCTTTGATCACCATCGCCAACAATTATAAAATATGCTTGTGGAATTTTTTTCTTTATCACAGATGCAACACGTATAAATGTATCCGGTGCTTTTTGGGCAGAAATACGCCCAACCATTCCTATTATATAAGCATTATCTGATATATGTAAATATCGTCTATCAACAGTGCCACCTTGAACTTGCCTATTCACCCTTGCCAAATCTATACCATTAAAAATCACTTTCATTTTATTGGGATTAGCTATACGATAGCGTATAGCAGACAGTTTTTCATTGTTGGAAATAAGGATATACTTCACCGTAAACAATGCCAAAAATCTCTCTATCCATTTATATACAAGACATTTGCTCCAACTTCCTTTCATGTTAAAAGCCCAACCGTGGGGATTATAAATTAACGGAATACCTGTTCCTATATTAGCTAAACGTCCTATCCCTCCAGCTTTACTACTGTGACAATATATAATATCCGGTTGAAAATGTTTTATCAAACCACGTACTAAATATATTGCCCTAATATCTGATATTAATGACAAAGAGTTACACATATCCACCTGTATAAACCTGTCTACCAAAAACTGATAATCAATTTTCTTATAGTCTTTAGAACAAACTAATATCTGCTCAAATGATATTTTATCCATAAAGGACAATAACATACGTAAATAACAATCTACTCCACCTGCACATTGAACCAAGTGAAGGATTCGGATTTTCTTCATAAAATTTACAAGCTATATAATTATCTTTTAATGAGATGACTATATATAATTTCAGCAGCTGTTTTATAATTATATTTCTGTAATATTTTTGATGAATCAGCAACGCGGGAACGTAAAATTTCATCTAAGGATATATTAGTATCAAATGGATCTATATAATGTACTGAATTTTCAAAAATTTCAGGTAAACAACTTGCCTTTGAAATAATAATTTCCGCACCTACACTCATAGCTTCTAAAGGAGGTATGCCAAACCCTTCAAAAAAAGAAGGAAAAATAAACGCTTTACACTTGGACATTAAAGTTTTTATTTCTGCATCCGATATATACCCAATAAGTGTAACATTATTTTGTTCCATTTCTCTGTAATCTTTCCCTGCAAAATTCTTCTGTACATTACCAGCTATCAGAAATTCATATTGTGGGTGCTTTTGTGCAATCTTAAAAATCCAATCTACATTTTTATTCGGAGCCAAACTGCTTAAAGAGAAAAAAAATTCCTTCCCTCTTATTTGTGGGTATTTATCTTCAAGATTCTCATCAAGTAATTTGATTCTATTAAAATGTTGCCATCCATTGGGTATTACAACAACTTTTTCCGGCTTATAATCATAAACTTCAATCATCTGTCTTTTTGAAAACTCTGAAACTGTAAATATTACAGGAGAAAATTGTTTTGCCAAATGAAACATCAATTTATGCCAAACCTGTGACACTCTAGCATATACTGTTTTAAAGAACAACGGATTAACCTTATAACTGATATCATGTATACATATAACACTAGGCCTAAGAACTGGCATGATAGAACACAAATTCAATGACAAACAATCATGCTTATATGTATAATAAAAAAAGAAAATTTGCTCCCATAATGAACCTCTTGCTTTTCCAAATCTAACAATCTCAATATTTTGAAGAACAGGGATATTTACCGCATTTTCAGGAATAACCAATTTTATATTATCATCAGTCCTCACTAATGAATCCAAGCAAGCAACCACTTCATAAGCAAATCGTTCTTGCCCTGTCATTTTACGAGCTGTAAATTGTCCATTTATCGCAATATTTCTCATCATACATCACTCCCCAAATATTTCTTTTATAGAATTAAAAGCACGTTCAAACATTTTTCCTTCTCTCAATTCTTCAGATAATATAGAGATATTTTCTTCAATGATTTTTAATTGACTTTCAGATAATGACATTATTTTACTATCAACCTCATACAAACTTCCAATAGTTATCCCTATATTTTTCTTTTTCACCAAATCCGCCATCGCACTTCCTTCCCATACTATTATTTTCAATTTACAAGCTATATAAAGAGAAAGTTTATGTGGTGCAATAATCTCCAAATATCGACCATAATTACCTTCACAACTATTAATACTATTCCCATCCCATAATAATCCCCATTCACCCTCAATATCTGATATATTATCAGGAACAAATTTTCCTTTGTAATGAATCTTTTCAGTTTCTACAATATCAGGTTTTATTCCACCATACAAATTATATGAAATATTGTCAGAAGGACATTGGTGAAGTTCTCGCAAAAATAAACTTTTCTGTAACGCTCCAGCAAACACAACCACATTCTTCTTGAACCTTATTTCCTGCTCAACAGGCAATAAATAGTCAAAAACATTTAATATTGAAGTTGGGATCTTTAATCCATCCATTTTCAATCTTTTCTCCATAGCTTTACTATGGACAATTATACCAGACATTTTATTCAATAAATCTATTTCTTCTTTTATTTCTTTAGGATCGTCAGAAAATCTATATGATGGTAGATCATGAATTAATGCAATTATTTTAAGACGTGAAAATAAAAAACTAAACATTTTAAAAGGTCTCAAATTCACCATCGGATACTGAATAAAACATATGCTCCGAGACTTAAAACGCAACAATATATATATCCACTGAAACATAAATTCAAGTACTCCAAAAACCTTATGCTCTGTATGGCGATATATGGGTATATATTCAATTTTTTTATATTTATTTTTAAAAAATGTAATTACATCATTCCGAGCTTTAGAACTAGCCTCAAATTTGCCTTTTCCTCTCAATAATGCAGAATATTCCAAATTAACAAATTTCATAATTGCAAAAGTTATTAACATTAATCATACATATGAAAAACCCATATGGGTAAAGTCTTCAAATTACCAGCATCCCATATAAATAACATGTTGAACCAATAACGGCTTTGATATATGATTTCTGCAAAAACAGCATAAATGCTGAATGAAAAGCCGATCAGACACGATAGCTGAAAAAAAACAGATAGATTTTTAAATTTTTTAAAAGCTTTATAATATGTAGTACCACATATAAACACTGAGAAAAACATAAAAGCCATAGAATACCGATCAAATAATTCCAAAGAATTAAATATTGGCAATATTATCACACCTATATAAAAGAAATTCAAAGATATTGATTTTGTGTCTAACTCAGATTTTATCAAAGATGGAGCATAAATTATAGGAAAAAAATATTGCAGAAAAATCCGTATTGAAGCAAATAATGAAAATCTATTGATGCCTGTCCCCCAGTCACCATTTATTAACTCCTCAAACCTGTCTGTATACCCTTGGGTACGTTCTGCCCACATAGAAACAAATTCTAAATAAGGAATTAAGCCTTCCAATAAATGTACTCCGCCCAAAACAATACTCAAAAACAATAATCCAACCACAATTGGAGAAGGCAGAACAGGACGGCCTAATTTATAAAACAACAATAACACAGGAGTTAACAAGATACAACCTAAATGCATCAGAACTGAAAAAACAGTATACAAAATGAACAATGTTATTTTGCGTCTTATTAAAGACAAGTAGGACAAGAAAAAAAAACTAAAGCCTAAATACCATCGGATATAAATCCCCGCATTCCGTGTTTCATATAAGAAGTATAATAAAATTAAAGGAGCCGCCTTTTTATAATCTTTAAGAGCAATCATAAGCACCCATATCAACAATAAGCTACAGAGAAATATAAAAGTCTGATAAGACAGCCCCAATTGGTACATCAGCCAATTTATTGCTTTAAAAAGCAATTCATGATTTGTGGAGTCGAATTCCTGTCCTATAGAATAATAAACATCATAATAAGCATTATAATCAACCCCACGTCCGAATCTTAATCCACGACACAAACTATACGAAACTATAGGCAAACTTGCATATTTCCAATAATCTTCATTTCTTTTTAAATATCTAATTTTTAAACCAGAGTAAAAGAATAGCGCTATGTTGAAAAATTCGATAGTAAGAAATACAATTCTTAATAATATAACATTATTTATATATTCACTCAAAGCTAACATTACACATTAAGCAAAAGTTATATTTTTTATTTTCTCAAACAGAGAAAAAGGAAATGTTATCATCCGATAAAATAAATAATGAAAAATCAAACCTGAATTTTTACATCTCCCCATAGCATCATACCATATCAACAAACGAACCTCCAAGCGCTCACTATAAGACAACAAAGAGTATAATTGTTTATGCTTCGAATGAATATATCTCACAGCATCTTTCCATAAATAATATTTATTTGTCAACCTGCTAGAATCTTTTTTATCGATACGGTACACACTTAAAACTTCATTCACGAAATAAAAAGGTTTACGTTGAGCCATCCGAATTGTCAACTCATATTCCTGCCAAAACCGTAAACTTTCATCAAACAGGCCAACATCTATCAAAGCTTGACGTTTCGCCAAAATATTAGTAGTAGTACAACAAATTGTTAACAGAATTTTTCTACTCATATCCCCCTCATAGGTAGTCTCAGGTAACGAATCTTTAAATTTCATACATTCATGTCCTACAATTTCCAATCTCTTTCCACAAAAAACAAGTTCACAATCTTTTTCTTCTATCAACTTCACCTGTTTTTCTATTTTAGTTGGAAGCCAATAATCATCATCATCTAAAAAAGCCACATATTCTCCAACAGCAGCATAAATTCCTAAATTACGAGCATAATTACCACCTTTACTTTCTTCTTTAGGAATATAAATATATCTAACAGGATACAATTTACAGATTTGATCTGTTCCATCATTTGAAGCATCATCTATCACAATGCACTCCATTTCCAAGTATGTTTGACTAAGCACACTTTCAATAGCTCTTCTTAAAAGTTCTTTACGATTATGTGTAGTAATTATAGCAGATACCATTTTTAGTTTCAAACGTGGAATAAATTAGGGAATAATACATATATATGGGTAGCCAATATCTTGCGAACAGCATAAAAGAAACTTATATGTCTAAGATGAAAATAAAAAGCATCAAATGGATTATTTTTAGGAGAATATAAAATTCTAAAACGCTTTAATAAGGAAAGATCAGAATTAAAAAAATCAGGAATATCTACATCATGCCTATTGGTTTCTCCCACATATTTATCTGTTAAAACCACGTTGATTCCCTTTTTTAAAGCCATAAATCCATAATCCCAATCTCCATGCCCATGTTTATAGAAAGCCGTTATATATCCTATTTCTTCAAAAACCTCTTGTGGAATTAATACCCAATTTCCATTCATAAAATAGATTGATGGATAATTTTCTTCTTTTGGTTCAATAAATTCCATTTTACAATTTCTACCACCATAAGAAACAACACCTTCAGAAGAACGAAAGGCTCCCACTATTATAGTTCTTTTACCCAATACCGATAAAGGTTTAAACAAATTCAGTAAAGCCTCAGGATAAAGTTCTGCATCATCATTGAACCAAATAAAATAATCAAATTTTCCATAACGGACAGCAGCTCTCCAAGCCACATTCATGCCACGACTCCAATATAATTGCCCTGAGCAGTTAATTATATGTATAGAAGGAAATAAAGCTGCTACTTCTTCTTCTGTTCCATCTGTACAACCATCATTAGTCATAAATACTTCAAAATGAAAATCTTTCATCATTTTCATAATAGAAAAAAGAGTCGTAATTCCATTTATTGTTACATTTTTTCTATTATATACAGTAAGTAGTATTGCAATATTATCCATGCTACTATAATATCAATCAAAAAAAAATTTCTAATAATATCAAACAGAATATTCATGTTTCTCAAAATATCAGTTAGATAACACTACCATATTATATTCATAATTTTATATAGTTTTTTGTGATAGAAATCGTCGAAGTCGTTTATATATGTATATTATCCCCCATCTTAAATTTAATTTTTGAGTTTTATGTAAAAAAATTATAGGTTTGTATAAATCATTATTATGTACAGGTTCCTTATATACATAAAATGGAGATCTATAACTTTCAGGGTCATGTCCTCTTTGAGATATATCCTTATGAGGCTGAATCTTATATTTTTTACATAATAAACTAAATATTGATTGATCCTCCCTATGTGATACAAAATTACTTCCCATATAATTTGTCGGAGTTTCATTCTTTTTTAATCCAGCAGGAGATAACAATTTTTCCTGGCAACAGTAATCCAGCCACTCTTTCACAAACCTTCTACTCTTGTCGCAAACTTTTATAATAAAATATGTAGCGATTATTTGATTTGAGAACTTTATATTTTCAGTTTCGCATTCCATAATGTTAAAGCATTCTGGCTTAGTAAAACAAGACTCCAAAAGAGGAATGTCACACACAAACAAAGGCTGTTCATCCGTCAAATATTTATATAGAACTTTAGGATTGCGGATAAAAAAACTACCAGAATCACAATAAAATATATAATCTCCATCATTGCTTTCTTTAATAACCTTATTCACTAAATATGGTTTCCAAAGCCAAAGGCCACACCCCCGTTGAAAAGAAAAAATATTCGTGTACTTTTTTTTAAATTCAGAATCTATATCATTAAGATCATATTCTTTAACAACATCCATACCAGCAATATAAGATCCAGTCCATGAATTAACAGATCTGACCTTTCTATATTTTTCATCAGCAAAATTTACTAGTATATTCATAGTTAGTAGTCATTCATAATTTGATATAAAATCCCGTTTCCAATTAATATTTCTTCTTATTTGCATAGTTGGAATCCCAACATTCAGACTATTCCCCTCAATATTCCGTGTTACTAATGATCTCATACCTACTACAGCATCATCATCAATAGTTACCCCTTTTAATACAATGACATATTTCCCTAACCATACATGATTCCCTATAGAAACAGGCTTAGAGGGATTGATAATAGTTTCCGAATCCTTTGTAAAAATAGGATGAGTATCAGATGACCATATTTCTACGTTCTCAGCAAACATACATTCACGTCCTATAACTATAGAATTACTATTTCCCATACATACCATATAAGCACTGCCAATCGTAGTTCCATCACCAATATCAATGTTGCAATTCTTTCCCCTAACTATTATTCTTACAAAATGCAACTTTGTTCGGGCGCATATATTAACAATATGGCCTGAACCATAAATTTCAATACAGCAGTGATGACAAAGACCTTTTATCGATACAGTATTATTTTCACCAGAAAAAAAAATTTTCGTATGTTCAACCTTTGCATCTTGAAGCTCTATTTTGTTTTTTTTACATTTATGAAAAGAAACTCTCCAAAGTAAAGATTTCTCTATCAAAACATTAAAAAAAACATTAAAATAGAATTCTGTTATTTTTGATATAATAAAAAAAACGTATTTCACTTCAATTTATTTTATCCAAATACCATTGGCTTTATTATTTAATATTTTTCTTACTTGGACAGTAAAAAAAGAAAGATAAATTAGCGTTATTATAATCATTGAAATAACCACTCCATATCCACCAATATAATTACCAATCCCCAAAGACAACGGAATATGACATATTAAACCTATCATAGTAACATATACCTGTAACTTAACAGCACCAATACCATTAAGTATCATCACCTGAAGAGAATCCCATGAATTTAAAACAACATATACAGCAACAAGTATTGTCATCAAAAATGATATTTCCGCTTTATCACCTATCCATAATTCATATACAAATGGAGATACAAGAACCATAAAAACAATACTTATAACAGAAGACAAATAAACTTTTATCATTTTAGAGTACATACTTCGCATCCATGCATAGTCTTTTCGTGTATAAGCATCTGTAAATGCCGGCCATAGGGGAGCAAGAATAATATTATATACCATAAGTCCAATGCCTATATATTTATAAGCTATATTATAAGATGTCACGTCATTTGATCCTGAAAGATTTGAAATAAGTATATTAGTAGTCTGAAATATTACAACAACTTGTATTTGAATTATGAAAAATCTAAGTCCAAGACTAAACAAATCTTTTATATACATTCTGTCTATTAACTTAAATGATGGAGCAACCTTTTTGAATTGTGAAGAAAACAGGATAACAGAAGCAACAACACCAACAAGTATTGGCATCACAGATATTACTACAGCTAATCTCAACAACGACGGAGGATACAATTTTGTGAACAGATATATTACTATCAAAGAAAAGAAATTACCTATGACAGGAAAAACCGAAGAAAGCGCAACTTTCTGAAAAGCTGCAATAACAGAAGACAAAACATTTATTATCATCTGCAAGCAGAAGCAGAGTACAAGCACAGACATTACTTTTTGTATTTCTGTATTGTATATTTCACTCACATTTAAAAATAACGCCCATTCAACAAAAGGAATAAATAATTCAAGCAATAAACATAAAGGAAGAAAAATAATAGTCATCATAAAATAAGCAGTAGACACAAGTGATTTTCCTCTATCCCATTGCCCCAATGCAATAGCTTCTGTTAGTTTGTTTTTCAGACCTAAGGTAAATCCAACATCAAAAAAGTTCAGCCATATTACGACAGACGAAAGAGTCAACCAAATTCCATAAAGCTCAGAAGAAACATATCCTAAAGTTATTGGCACAAGAAGTAATGATATAACAATACTACACCCTTTTACCAAAAGCATGATTAATATATTTTTTTTTACAATAACAGAACGACTATCTCCTTTCGTTATTTGTTCAAATAATATCATAATAATTAGTTAATACAAAACTCATTGTATATCTTTTGCAAGATATTTCATAAAATCTATTATCAAATTTATTTACTTCTCAACTATCGATATACAACAAGGATTACATTTTAGAGTGGTTATATCACAACACTTTCTTTACAGCCTGAATATGCCACCTATGATAATTTCCATTCAAAGCAGCCGGAGAAATAGACAGAACCTTATAATCAGGTTTGTCGTGATGAATAATATGTTTCCGAAAATAATCATCAGCCTCATCATGTGGAACAGAAGCCATCACGACATATTCAGGATAACCGGAAACCATGAACAGACTAATCTCACATCCCTGAAAAATATTATCCACCCGAAAGGCTGATCTTTCAAAAGCCACCCAGTATGTACCTATATTATAAAGGTGGATGAACTTCCCGTTGTTCCTCTCTCTCCAAGATATCCTTATGATGATCCTTTATCAGCATCTGAAGCCTGATTCCTGCCGGTAAAGCCTTAGTCATGATTTCTTTTCTTCGGTTCCTCAATTACTTCTATCAGATCGGGAGAAAGAGTAGCCATTGCAAGAGCCAATATACCCTGCAAACTGATAACCACTCTCCGGTCCCTGCTTCCCTTCACTTTCACAAAAACTCCCTCATATCCCTCGAACTGTCCTCCTGTGATCCTGACTTTTGTTCCTTTCGCCAAATTTATCTCGCCGGGATTAAAATACAAAAGATGCTCACTATAAGTACCTGCAACCGCTATAAAATTCTTCATCTGCTCATCAGGAACTATGATTTTCTCACCACTACGGGAATCTGTCATATACTGTAAATAAGAGATTTTACTCTTAATTTCCTGTAAGTCGGTCTGGGTAGCATGGACAAAAATAAGGTTATGAATGACCGGAACCAACTCACGCTTCTTATGCTTTCCATCCATACGGACTTCATAACGCATAGGAATAAAACTATTGATTCCTTTCAAATCCAATTTATACTTGATATCCAGTTCTCGACTGTAGGTGGCCCGCATTGCAAACCAACACATTTTTTCACTGACAGACATTCCTTTGGGGCTCTGAAATACTAGTATATTATTGTATTTCAGCTAGTTAATACACATCTAGAAATTATATACAAAGAATTGATTTCTTCAAATTTATAGATGTTTTAATTATTCAAGGGTACAAAGATAACAACATTTTGGTTATCCTGCAATAAAAGCGTATAAAAAATAGGAAAACTTGTTTTTGATAACAGATATATGAATAAAATTATGATATAAAAAACAAAGGAACAACCTATTATAGCCATTCTTTGCCATATATATTGTAATTTGCGTTGACATTCAACATTATACAAGGGAATACTGCATCATATCATAGTTGGTCAGTTCCTTGATCGTATTAAAATGGTTACGCCGGAAATCATTTATATGACGTTTATGTACAAGAGCCGTCAGAATCACATCAGCAGAAATATCCTCAGTTATTGAATCCAGCAGTCCGTCTATCGTATCCGGATCATTATCTCTTATATAATAATTATCTATATGAAAACCGGTATTGTTCTTCTTCAAGGGCATAAAACCGGAAACATCACTATCTTCCATAGCAATATACCATACTGTTCCCGAGAAATTCTTGAAAGGATAATTGTTGTTACTCTTTAATACCTTCGGATTCATAACCAAAGGAACTATCAGACCGTAAAGTTCCGGATCATTGTCTTTTATCTGCCTTATTTTCATTGTATCACAAAATTTTGAACATGGCAAAGTTATTAAAAATGAAAATAAGAATATCAGCAGGAAGAACAAAAAAACACCAACCTGCAAAATGAAACAGACTAGTGAAATGTTAAGAAATTAAAATAGAGATAAACAGACTTTTTATTCAATTCATCTCAATAAGAGTCCTGTTAACCGGTTTCCTATTTTGTCATCTTCAATTCAAAGTAAAATTATACAAAAGAGCTACTGTTAACAAAAGAAAAGCAGGCTATGGCACATCACAGCTTTTATGTCCGGAATGTTTTTCTTACTTTTGCTCCTAAAACAACAAAATTGAAACAACACTGAAGTAAAAATATATATGAGTTACATTGGAAAGATCGGATATTATTTCCGTAAATTCGACAATATGCATATTCTATCCGATATGTTGAGGAAGGATGACGATTTTATTCCGGTAATATTTATCAGACTATTGCTTGGGACGTTTTTTTATGAACAGGCATAATTGTTACTATATAGATCTTTCTAAATATATATTTTCTTTTTAGTTGATAATATGCAGTTAAAAAGGTTAATAGCTAGATAAGAACATTGTTTTTCAACGAATTATCTATTGTTTTACAATGTGATGTCAAGTTGAAAATTATACAATTCCATCATGGAGGGATTGGCTATTTTGATTATTAATATTTTTCCCCGATTTCACAAAATATCAGCTTCAATTTTTCCATTATGTATTCCACAAGTAATGAAATGGAAACAGACAGCTTTTACACTATCATAAACATTTGCCTGATCCTGTCTGAAATGGCTGCGGCTGCCTGGCAAAAGTTAACGGTTATGCTCTGCGGATAATTCCCTTCAATCTTCAATCAGTGGGAGATGCAAATCCTATCGGGAACGTGAACCTTACTTTCACATTCACTCCATGCTGGCTACCGGGTTTCCACTTAGGCATTATTGAAACGATACGTAATGCTTCCTCACAAAAAGCGGCATCAGCACTCAGTACAGGATTGATGCTACGGAGAATTCTGGGCTGTATCACACTTCCATCCTTGTCTATGACAACCTGTACAATAACCCTGCCTTCCAGTCTGCTTTGTCTTGCAGCTTGTGGATATCGGATATTCTGTCTTATAAACTCCATCAGTCCAGGCATACCACCGGGAAATTCAGGCATATTCCGAACAACATCAAATATATCATCCTCGTCTGAAAGTACCTTATAGTCCGAAGACCGTGCAGGTCCTATAGGAATAGGTTTGTCCCTGGATGAAACCTGATGAGAGGTATAGGCTTCAAACCATTGATGGATTGTATAATAACATTCCTCGTTCTTATTATATACCCTGATTTTCAAAAGATAATCACCCGGTTGGCAGCTATCAGGGAAATCAACACTTATCTCGGCAGTTTTCCCTTTTTCAAGATGCAGCGCGACAGACTCCTTATCCACGTCTTTACCGGGAATCTTATGTAATTTCTTCTGTTTGTCTTCCAGATAGAGATCAGCCTCACCTTTATATATCAGATTATAATTGGAACTGACAATGGAAATATAAACCTTGCTTTCGGAGATACTGATATCATTTACCATGATATCCTCACTTTTTTCACGGTTTATCCGGTTGTTATACCTGTCAAAAGAAGCCTTGACCACTCCTTCCGTATCATCTATCAAATGTCCCCATTTTACAGACACCTCTTTCTTTACAGGAGAAGTAGCATCTGCGGGAGGAATATACTCAATTTCGATGGCTCCTGTATCTTTCGGATCTTGTCTGGGTTCCTCTTCAATTTCTATGGGTTGAATCCGGTTGTTTTCTTTAGGTAATACAGTATAGAGTCCCTGCTCATCTTTCAATATTTCATGACTGCCAGATTCCAGCCATTTATTCCATTCGTTGAACAAATCGGATATGAACAGATATAAATCTTCTGAAATATGAATTTCTTTACCGGATTTGACATTGAATTTCAGTCTGTCATCCGCTACAGTAAGAAACTTCCTGGCTCTATCCAACGCTTTCAGATAAACAATCCGGTTAAAGGCGTAGTTCTTGTTGAGACCTTCTCCTGTATACATATCTATTGCGGCATAGGACATTATCCCTCTTGTCCTAAGGAAAGTGGTATCGGTTATGGAAGCCTTATACCTGTTCGCCTCTTTCCATAAATTCTCTCCCTCAAGTTTTGTCAGACTGTCCGTTTCATTATCTACAGGAGATATTGCATCAAAGACCGTGCCAGTAACATCAGCGTGGTTCTCTTTATTACTTTTTCCATTGCAACCAACCAGAAAAAGACAACATACTAAAATATATAGCATCCCTGTTTTCATACACCTATAATACTTGTGATACCTGTTGATTCATGAAAACTTTCTCTAAAGATAAAGATATTATCCGAAATTTGAAGGGTATTTGATTCCTATTTCCCGATATCCTGTTCCAAAACACTTCTTTTCCTGACAGACCAAGTTATTATCAGGAGTTTGGCAGGGCCGGAAGTATGAAACGTAAGTGGAATGTATAACATAACTGAAAGACAAAGTGTTATAAAAAAGTGTGCAAATCAGGTACAAATGCTTAAAGAATAAGTGTTTTGTCAGTTTTTTTATAACATCCCTTCGGGTTATGTACTATACTCATACTTCGTATGAACTCCCGTCGCTGACTTACCCTTGAAAACGATATTATCCATTCATTACCAAATAAAAACAGAAGGAAACCGGAACATTTTACCAGTCCCAATTTCCCTCCATAACAATACATGCACTTATCCAAAAGTAAAACCAAAATGGCTTTCATCATATACCTCTATCAATCCGTTTACCCGGTATATGCAAACCTTGTTCTCACGGGCCAGCCATCCGACAGCCAATGCAGTGCTCTCAACACTAAGATTCAATTTTCTGGCCAGTTCGGGGATTGATATTCTTTTCACTTCATTAAGAACGTGCCATACATTACCTGCATTGACACCTACGATTCTTTTGTCCATACGTCTTACATTTAAATATTTATATTCAATTAATAATAACCCGGCAGAAGTACCTTGATAAAAGGATATAAAAGACAACCGATCCCCAAAAAGGAAATCGTTATCCGATGATACATAGACAATGGTGGAAGCCTACATATCAGCCTTGTATTGGAAATTTCTTTTCGGTGGAGTTCCAATGTTTGATAATACCCTTCAGATAAGAACGGGATTTGCACTTGTTCATTTTTATCATATGTCTTTATATACAGGCTTGTGCCCTATGTACAAACCCATCTGAATTAAAAGCGGAAGGGCATTAACCTCGTCTATAAGTGCGGGAGCCGAAGCCCTTGGTACAAACAGGAAACGCCCCCCGCCAAATATTGCAGGCTGAACGTATGGCTGTTCTTGGTACTTCCCGGAAAATTTCGACTTTTCACTTATACAGAACCAGCTAAACGCTTTTTGTTTATAACTCTTTGTTCATTTTAATGAACGCTTCAAACATACATTTATTTTACATAAAAAACAACTGTACCAAAACATTTTTTTTAATATTTCCATTTGAGAGCATTTTTTAAGAAGCAATTCATGAATAAACCAACATAGAATATCATCTGTTACATTCTATCCTTGTAACATATCTCCATATAAAAAAGAAGCCATATCTTTTCAGTCCCAATATACTTTCAGACTATGATAATCAACCGGCTTTACAGATATAATCTTACTTATTTCCTTTTTCTTGGCCCACACAACCATCGTACCCGCTATCAAAACATACTATTTATCCGCATTGGCAAAGAGTCCATTTCAGACTATCCTCGGAACTATGGCTGCTATGGAAAGAGAGAATATCAGCTATCGTCTACAGTCAGGGAAAGCACAGTATATAATAATGGCAAGGTGGAAAAGTAGGGAGAAAAACCGGATATCGTAAACCAAAGGAGAAGAAAGCTGAGCAATATTCAGGGATACTCAAACTTTTAAGCAAGAACTATCCGATAAAGATGGTTGGTAGACTATCTAAGCTTGAGATAGTAAGCGTCAACACAGTACAAAGATTAAAGAAGGAGTTTTGTTTATAGATATTTATTTAGAGAGAGGTGTGATAAGCCTCTTTCTTTATTTGTGGTGTATGATCTGTTGTTGCTTATTGTATAAGAATAAAATGTACCGATCCTCACAAACAGGTACATAAGACTACTATCGTTTGTCTAATATGGATATCGGAACGCTATCCGATTTAGATAAAACACAAATATCTTGATTGTTTTTAGAACAACAAATATAAGCATAACAGATGAATAAAGCAAATATATCCTTACTAAAAGCTACTACATGTTTTTCATATCTTTGGCTGAACACTTCGTCTTTATCCCATTCCTATATATTAAATAAGGTATAATCTTAACCTGAGTTCACGCAAATGCAGTCCTGACACTCAAAAAGTACAGTTTTTACAGGAATCTAATTTTTTTTATAGGAAAAATGCACAATATTCCAATTAAAGATGTATATTTGCACCGAAATACCGTATAACCGACAAGGCTACGGAGTAAAGATGAGAGCGGATGGAATATCTATTTTTAAGACGCAGAAACAGAAGCACCACTTCGGAGAGACAGAAACAACTTCTCTCAAAGGCTGTCAGGAAGCAGTGGGAGGAGGATTTCGTGCGTAAGGGAATGGAAGGAAGAAAGATAGACTTCGAGATCTACAGGTCACTTCTCTATCAGATGGAGATAAGGATGGTGTTCTTGGATACCTCACTCTCACTGGATAAGCTGAGTGCTCTTGTCGGAACAAACCAGACCTATATGTCCAATGTGGTGAACAGGTATTTCGGATGTAACTTGAAAGAGTTGATAAACAGCTACAGGGTCGAATACGCCAAGGAGTTGTTGAGAAACGGAAAGTGTCTGATGAAGGATATTCCGAAACGATGTGGATTCGCCTCAAAAAGTGCGTTCTACAGTGCTTTTAAGAAAATGACGGGATATAGACCTGTGGAATATATAAGACGGAACGGTGTGGAGGAAAAGTTTGGAGAAAATAATTAAGTCCTTTTTCATAGCATAAATGAAAACCAATTTTTAGTTTTTTAAATTTATAAATTTAAATTCATTATGAACAAAAAATTTTTAAGTGCAGTCCTGTTCGGAGCCTTGATGGTTTCTTCGACAGGAACGTTTGTATCTTGTAAAGACTACGATGACGATGTCACCGAACTTTGGGATGCAATAAACGGTCAGAAGACTGATTTAACAGACAAAGTAACAGCTGTTGAAGCTTCTATTGCCAGCTTGCAGAGTGCTCAAGCCGCATTAGATGCCAAGATTGCTGAAACGAAGACTGCTGCTGAGAAAGCTGCTTTGGAAGCTCAGAAGGCTGCTATCGCTGCTGCTTCTGCCGAACTGGCAATTGTAAAGGGTGAACTGGAATCTTCTATCGCCAAATTACAGGGAGCTACTGAAGAGGAAATGACTGCTATCAAGGCTGACGTGGAAAAAACAGTTGCTGCTATTGCTGAAGTAGACGGTAAGGTGATCGCCCTTCAGGCTTTCCAATCGACTACCGAAGAAACATTGAAGTCTTTGGCTGAGGCTGACAAGGCTTTGGCGGGTACTTTGGCTACACTGGATGCTGAGGTAAAAGCAAACGCTGTTGAAATCGGTAAGAACAAAGCTGCCATCGAGGCTCAGAAAAAGGCTTTGGAAGACTACATCGCTTCAAATGACGCTGCTGTAGAAGCGAATAAGGGTGAGATTGAAGATATTCTGGTTGCTTTAGGTAAGCAACAGGAAATTTTAGACGGTCTGAAAGCTTTCGATGTAGCTGAAACTCAGCAAGCTATCGAAGATTTGCAGACTGAAACAGGAAAACTGTCTGAAAAAATTTCTACTATTGATAACACGCTGGAAGTGTTGTCTGCCGCTATTTATAAAGGTGTGACTCATGTTTCATTGATGGCAGGCCTTTCTGGTACTGAGGGAGCTTTCAATTGGAGCTTACAGCTTCTTTCTGCCGAAGCTGTAAGAACATGGACTTTCGGTGACAAACTGACCGGTGCTGTTTCTTTTGAAAAAGGCGCTCGTTCTACTTTCACACAAAACTTCCTGATCCGTGTGTCTCCTACAGACGCTGTAATTTCAGCTGAAAACATCAAGCTGATTAATTCACAGGGTGCTGATATGGAAGGAATGGTTTCTGTCAGCGACGTGAAACCTTATACAGGATTGCTGACTCGCGGTATTTCTGCTAACGGTCTTTGGGAAGTTTCTGTTGAAATGAACAAGGAATACGATGCGGAAGCATTCAAAGCAGCTACTCAGGCAAAAGATGAAAATGGAAACTATCCTAAAGATCCTAAATACATTCTTTATGCAGTTAGTCTGAACACTACCTTGGATGCAGAAAAGGGTACTTATTCCAGAAATGTAGTTTCTGAGTATAATCTTACATTTGAACAGGATGGTGCTGAAGCAGTAAGAAGCTTAGGTTTCACTGTAGATAGTAAGGATGTAGCTGAAATTCATAACCGTGCACAGCAGAGTGAAGAGACTCAAACTAAGACTCCGACAGAATATGTATGGAATACAGATGCTGAGGATTTCTCTGAACCTATCTTTGATGACAAGAATGAAAAATGTAATACAGAAGAAGGCGATAACCGTCAAACTAAAGAAATTCTTCCTGTTACATTGAAGAAAGCGTTCACTGTACAGTTGGATGAAGCAACAATGGAAGCAGCTACTGCATTCTACATTGTATTGGATAAAGACCGTGCTGTTTCTTCTGACGATTCAGAAATCGAAGCTTGGAATGCTGCTGAAAAGAATATAAAAGGTATCAATACCGTTTATAACGTAGAAGCAACCAAAGGTAAGGCTGAAATCTTAATCGACAGCAATGTGAAGGATGTATATGGTTTCCGTGTATATGCTGTAAATCATGACGGTTCTTTGGTTGATCCCGATGGTAAAGCATTCTATGTACTGACAGGCGACGCTGCTGAAGAATTGAACGCATACAGCGTAGAAAAGACATGGACAGCAAACGGTAAATCAGAAATTTCTATGGTTCCTGTAGCTGACGGCGTATTCGGTGACTGGTTGAAGAATGTAGCAACTGTAGATTATGTAGCTAGCGAAGTGGATACTGTAGCTTATGGTTCTAACAGCAAGAAGGCATTCACAATCAAGTATGCTGCTGAAAAAGACGGTATACAAAGCGACTTTGCTCAAGGTACACAAGCTGCTAATGTTAAGTTCATCACTATTGCCACAACTTCAGATACTGAAGATTACTGGTATGATGATTCCAAGACTTACACTCGTACACTGGAATTCAAAAACGCTAGAAATCAAGTTTTGAAGACTTTAACAGTAAACTTCAAGAAAGTATTGCCTACATTCCCGTCTACATTCCAGGCGAAGGTTAACCAACTGAATGCAGAAGGTACTTTGAATGCGTTCATGCTTCCGATTGAAAGCGGTGCTAAGGGTGAAAAAGATTTGGAATCTTCATTCAATGGTTTGAAAAACGCAAATGGTGCTTACGATAAAAACTTTGTCTTCACATTTGCAGCTGCTGTTAATAATGGTGGTGAAGTAAAAGATCTGGAAGTTAAATATGACGATACAAACAAGTATAAATTCAATGTTACTGAAAATTTCATTAACAATGAAACTAAACATGCTGTAACCGTTGAGTACAATTTCGGTAAAATTTCTTCTAAACTTGGTGGTACAAAAGACTATACTGTTAAAGGTGGTGAATTTAAGAATATCATCTTCTCTTGTCTGGCTGAAATTAATACTTATGCTTGGGCTACCGCTCCGTCGTTGACTTATGCTCAGGCAGATGGTACGACTCTGTTCTCCAACATCAAAGTAACCAACACACGTGACGGTAAGTACACAACTACCTTGGATCAGTTGATGACTGTTGCTAAAGACAATATGATTGCTGATTTGTCAAATGCTACATTCGAATTGTGGAGTCAGGTTGCGAAAGACGGTGCTATCAAGGAAGGATCCAAGAATGAGTACTTCACTCCGAATTATGCTGCTGACATTAAGTATACAGTAAAAGAAAACGGAAAGGATGTTGAGAAGACTGATGGTAAAGGTATCAAGTTCACTCCGAACTCCGAAGCACAGAATCCTGAAGCTACCGTATACTCAACATTGATTATCAAGGCTAAGGATTACTTTGGTCATGATGCAGTGATTGAAATCAAGAATGTTGAAGTCAAGAAAAGATAAACGGTCTTTTGACTGAAACAGAATGATTAAGGAAAAGTCAGGGAAGAATTCGGGAAAAAGGATGATTCTCTGGCTGCTCCAAACGATGAACGAAAGTTTGTCGTATTCGTAAAGAATAAGTCATTTCTCAAGCGAGAGAAATACTTAGATATAATAAAAACTTTAAATTTATAAATGATAATCCCTGGCTTGTGAAAGTCGGGGATTGTGTTTTCTATTATTTACTATTTAAAAAGTAACATGGAAAAGATGAAATATTATCTATATTCTGTTCTGTTGGCAATTTGTTTATACTCCTGTTCCTCTACGGATGATTACGAACAGGAACCGCAACCACCAATAGAAATACCTGATGCGGACGAGCTTGCTTCCATTGGAGTAGGATTGGTGACATATTATACATTTGATGATGAAACAGGTGATGACAGCTCTCCCAATCATTATGATGCAGCACTGATCAATCGTCCGGACATGATTTCTGACACTCCTTCGAACAAGGGAAAAGCTGTTTATCTGAGACAGGTGGAGAAACAGTATATCAACATACCTTATCAGCTTTTCAAGAACACCACTTATTCTGCAAGCATGTGGATTAAGGATTTTGGAGCGGGTATTCTTCTATCAGCTGTAAATATGGACAAGGCTCTGGACTATCCCTGTTTTGCCACCCGTACATCCAGTGGAAAATTTGAACTTTATTCCAATAACCGTGGAAAACCAAGCCTCTCCTATTCCTTCTCCTATCCGTTCAGCTCACTACAGGACGAAAAATGGCACATGGTTGCTTTCACTCATATTCCCAATGGTGACGGATCAAGTTGCGAGAAGAAATTATATGTGGACGGTAAGCTTGTAGCCAACTGTGAAGGAGTCTATGATATTCCAACCTCAATCAAAGTGCAGATCGGTGGTGACTGTGACGGACATTATACCAGTTCTTCCGCTGATATGAAACTTGACAATATCCGTATCTATGACCGTGTGCTGGAAGCGGAAGAGATAAACACTATTTATAACATAGAAAGAATACAGTAAAACATAAGAAAAGATGGATGAAGAACAAAGAAGAAGATTAAAACGCTATAAGTTGATATTTGCTCATTTTAACAGGATGGAGCAAAGATATCATACATGGATGAACTATTATTCCCTGTTTAATGGTGCTTTACTTGTTGCATATTGTACAATATTGGTGAGTACAGGGAAAATAGTGGAGATGGAAGGGAATATTTCTAATAATGAGTTTACAAATTTGGGTGCAAAGTTATTCTATCTAAATTGTACTTATTGGGATATTCTGACTGTTATAGCCATTTTAGGAGTTATAGCCAGTTATTGTTGGTATTTGTCTATGATTGGACACCGAAGCTGGATAAAAAGTTGGAAAAGAATATTGGATGATGAAAGGATGGATTTTGACAGACTAGTATATGTTCCTTTTCCCAGTAGACGTATTTCCACCCACTTTCATTCAACCTACAGAGTAACAGTATTTTTTATATATACAGTATTACTTGCGTGGATACTTGTTGCAGGATATTCTCTTGAAAACCATAAGATAACCTGGAATTTGTTTATATTTTGTTTTTCTGTTAGCATTATTCTTGTAGTTCTAGAATATTTTTTGCACTTCATTTTCGGATCAGATCTGGGGAATCATAGAAGAAGTACATTAAATTGGGGATGTATTGACAGAATATGTCTGGCACTTCAGTTAAACAAAAAAAATGCAAGAACATGTAAGAAATACAGTAGATGTATTCTTTGGAAGTTAATTATATTAGTAGCAGCTGCAATACTGGCATATAAGTGGATTCCATCCAAGCCATATGACATATCTCATGAATTAAAGTTGGAGCATAAGACTCACTATAAAACCATAGAAATAATTCCATGTGATACAATAGAAAAAAAATAAGCAGGTTAAGTTTGAAATAAAAACAGATTAATAAAAAGACAATAATAAGATTTAAAGGAAGTACTATTAAATATAGAATATGAAGTGCTTCTTAAAATTTCAAGAATAAGCCTTCCCCACAAAGGGAAACTTATATAATAGAAAAACTTAAAAAAAACGAGATCCCCGGCTTGTGAAAATCGGGGATTTTTAAGCCTAAATTACAAGCATATTATGTTACATAAGATTCTGATTATTCTTTTACTATCCTTTTTTCTCCCTGTTTCCATATCAGCCGGAGAGAGTGAACAATTCGCCACCATGGTCCATCGGTTTGTTGGTTCCAATCGTTTTATCCTTCAATATGAATTACGACATGACAGGATTATCGATGTCCGGACTATGGATAATTGCAATCTGAGGATATTATGCTCGTGGATACCTCAGACAAAAAATGATGAATACGGACTTGACGATAAAACTGTCGCTTTAAAATCTGAAATGCCCCATATCTTGGTTGGTTACGGTCAGACTCCTGATAATCCGTTATTTTACTATTATCTACCCGCCAAGAAAACCCCTAAAAAATTAAAGATAAAGACTTTGGAGAAATACAGACTCCCCTTGCCGTTATGTGATTATCATTGGAAAAAATAAAGGAACCTCTCTGCCCTCTGTTTTAAATCTGCTTCTGTTGATGAAGATGATAGCTGGTTTTGATTGCTTTATTCCGGAACAAAAAATCCACCAGCCTGTGAACAAAGCAGACTGATGGATAAATTAATAACAATAACAAAACTTCCATCAAACTTCATAGCCTGACGGATTGGTAAATATAGAAAAATCTGTACTATATTGCAAATATAACACAATCCGGTGAATCTCCGAAATCTCTCATCCACAAAAAAAGAGAAGCACCATACATTATGTACAATACTTCTCTGTGAAAATATGATTCTTACTAATATACCAACTTCACCACCCTCTCATAATCAGCACCCACCGACATTCCCCAGATCCGGACAGCACCAGATTTCCTTGCCGATCCTTGATTTTTGGGGGAGAACAATAGAAATAGTGGCATTTTCCCTAGGTATCCCACAATTATATCATCAAAATATTCTCTACGCTGCTATAATCCTGCCTCCCCATTGTAGAGCCATCGCATCCGCTATTCCGGGGAAAGTCTTGCTTCTGAGTTTTCTTCTTTCTTCAGGCGATACACCCGAGAAGAATATATCAGTGAACCACTTAGGGGATTTGTTTCCGCTCTTTGAAACATAGATCTCACCTTTCCCAACTATATTTGTCGGTATCAGGAGAGGTAAGTTTTTCAACCATAGGCAAGTCTTCTTACTGGCTTCATGACCAAACTGCCAAGGTTCTATAATCTGATCAGGTTTTCTCCATCGGCTGCTCATTATACCGACAGGATTTTCTATAGCCAGTTTATTCACTCCTATCTTTGAAACATCCATAAAGAACTGAACTGCATCTTCACGGTCTTTCACTCTATCCGGAAATTTCGGATGTGGTCTTCTCTGTTCTATTGGAAGGTTCTTATCGTCGGGGTGATAATACCACCTTGCACCTGAGACAGCAAGAAAAGTACAGGGTGGATGGGCTATAACCAAATCCCAACAACTATCAAGGAAATATTTAGTACCATTCTCCAAAGTTCCACCACGATTGGCTATTACATCAAACATGTCTCCTTTGAAGTGATACTCGGGATGTCCACCGCTGCATTCCTGAAGGTCACAACTGAAAGCCTTATGCCCCAATCTTCTGAAAGCCAGACAAACGGCCTGACTTTCTTCACATGCTACCAATACATTCATAAATATTAAAAGATTATCTGCATTAAGATACGATCCGAATAGCACCTCAGGCCTATATGCTCCACCAGCTGCCCCGTCTCTTCAAACAACTGGAATTTATAGAACCTGATGAAGCTTGTGATTTCGGAATAGAAATTCTTTCCGGCAAAACTCAAGGGATGTATCATTGGGTATCCTCCGACTTGTTGTGGCTGGAAGGCTCCTATTCTCACTCCGCTTATCAGGGCCATGTCAGCGTCAAAAATGATAGGTTGGTTAGGATTATAGTCGAAGTCTCTGACAAAGAACATCCTGACCTCCTTCTCGCTGATTTCCTTTATTTTGAATTGCGCCATTCCAGAAGTGCTCTCATCTAATGATTCCTGTGCCCGTAATTCCATTTCTTCAATGCTCATATTTGTATTGAGCACTTCTCCGTTTGCTATAAAATAGTTTTTCATAGTTTAGTTTTTTGTGATTTAATGGTTAGTGTAATTCCCTGTTCTCTTTTTAGATAAGATATAAGTCCTGCATAAGAATCTACTCTCTTACGATCTCTCGGCATGATTGATAAAGCCTCCTGAAGCGTGAGGATAATGCAGAATCCGGTTTTTAAATCATCTCGATACTTGCTTCGAAGTGATGCTACGTCTTTTTTGTATTTCTCAGGGATAGGTCTGTTGCTGTCTTTTGTCACGATAACACTTGGCTCAGCATTATTTTCCAAGCGATTAGAAACAGAAACTTTTTCAGCTCCTAATATCCTACTTATAAAATCGATAAACATTAAATGCGATTTATATTTCAGATATTAGGCGGTGAGCTGGCGAGAATAGCGTTTTAGCGATTTGGAAAGGAGAAAGAATAAAAGAAAAGTGTCCTCAAATCAGATTTATAACCATGAATATCAGACACTCTTCTTATGAGTATTGTTTCTTCATTAATAAGGATTTCAGTGCTTTTTACAGAAAGGATTATATGATGCTGACATAATACTTAAAACAACTAAAAAGTCAGATCCCGTTATTTTCCATACCCTTTAATCATCAATAACTTTCCCAACCCTTTCTCTTTCACCATACCTATTATATATAAAGTGACAGAACTAAAGAACGACTTGATTACCACCATTCCTAAACAACAAATACAAAACATATAATCGCTCTTTCATTTCCATACCAACATAAAATTTAGTATCTTTGTCAACAAGAAACAAAATCAGAACATATTACAATGGCAACAACTAAGAAAACAGCAACAAAGAAGACAGCCACAAAATCACCTGTAGAAATCATTACTCCTGATATTGTAGGAACCTGTGCGGGTAAGATTTGGAACACACTTAATGAATCAGAGAAAGCATTGACAGAAAGAGAGCTATTGAGCCTGACTAAACTTTCCGGACAATCATTATATCTCGGATTAGGATGGTTGGCACGTGAGGGAAAGCTGGAGTCTGATGGTAAGGAATTTAAACTGGTATAAAAGAAGCGATAGAAAAGAAGTGGTTCATTGGGGTAAAAACAACTCCTAGACCACTTCAAACTCTCACCGTAAACCGATAACATCCTGATTCCCAAAAGACAAGCAGAATTACATTTTTCCTTATATATCGTATTCCTGATTTTTGGGGGAGAGGACAGAGATTATTAACATAATAAATACTGAAATTATAATATAGACTAACTTTTTCTCCAATCCATCAGAAATAATATCATTCATTGCATTTCAGCCCCAGAACATGGATATCAAACAAACTAATCAAAAGAATCCTCATTTTTCCACCTGTCCTTCATTTTTTTCCTTTCATACAATTCTTTCCATCTATCCACAAGCTCCCGTTCGTTTATTTCAATATATCTTTTACCTTTTCTGGTGAGCATTGCATTATGGTCATTATCAATCGTAAGGATACCATTAGCTTCAAGCATGACAATTGCAGTCTTGACGGAAGTGTAATAGACATCTTCCTTTTTCAGATAATGTCCTATCAGTGGAATCTCATACTCAATATCACATTTGTCATAGACCCCATCAACACACTGGTCCATTGAATGTGGCAGTCCGTCATCCAGTTCAAGCAATACAGCAATGATATAATCAGAAAAATCGGGTTTCATAGGCTATCTGTGTTTATTATCCAATGAATGCAAATATATGAAAACATGTAACATAAACAACAAATTACTGAATATATTTCAACTTTTCGTTTCAGATTTCAGCAATAGATATGGATATTTGATTGTTTCCTTCTCTCTTCCCATCCTCAAGAGAAAAAGGAGCGGAAGCGGAACGGGCTTTGATTAATTTCTTTCTACTAAAATTGAAAAGTTATATAAAAACATTATTTCCGACCCATTTCCCTGACATTACCGCTCTTCTTTTTCTTGAGGTGGGGGAAAGAGAAGATAACAGAACAATAAAATATCAAATCTATCCGGACTATAACTGGGAAGAAGAAAGCTACAAACCAATTCCTGACTGCTACAACCAACAAAAAAGACTTGAACATCAACAAATATCAATCAACGGCTGGAATATTAATGTGATGACTGGTAAATGAACAGTATCGCAACTCTTCCACATTCTCTTACTCTTTATGACAAATTTGATTCGGGTTAAGTCGAAGACAGGGGTACAGACGAAGTATGAGTATGGTACATAACCGTTAGGATGGAATAATTTAATCACATAAATGCTTATTCTTTAAGCTTTTGTACTAAATTTGCACACTTTTTTATAACACTTTGTCTTACAGTTATGTCATACATTCCACTTACGTTCCATACTTCCGCCTCCAGCAAACCCCTTAACCTGTAATTCCAAGATTTTCCAAAAGACAATTACAGTTACCTTTTTTTCTTCTTTTCTGTTATACCTATTAGAATACTAGAATTCTTTGGAAGTCAGAATAGATAATTGAATATCAGAGCCATATCCAACCAAACATCATACAAACATAAAGGATCAATCTTCACTTCATTATCCATACTTCGGCCGGTGATTATTTTACCCTATCAATTAAAAACAAATTTATTATAGACCAGACCTAATATTTATCGGACATCAAGAAACATTTACAATTAATTTTCAGCCGTTTCCCTGTCACAACTTCCTCACTAAAAAACATATAAGAACCACAACGTTATCAACTATCCCCCAAAAAGCCAACATAAAATCATCACATTATTCATTCTACTTATCCAATTATTATCAGAATTCGAACTATACCTATTTATCGACAAACAAAATATTAGCCGGCCATTAATATCATCAAACCAGACCAGGAAAATCAAGACATGGATTCTATACCAATCAGTCTGAAAGAGGAACTGACATATTCATTAAAACCTATTGTAGATCCTGGTCCATTGTTTTCTTCTTCCCTGCCTCAAAGGAAAAAAAAGTATGAACAAGACTTTTTATGATTCTGATAACCCATAAATCAATCTGTCACATTCTCTAACCAAACCCAAAACAGAACCAAGAAGATCAACCGCCATAATACAGGTTGATCTTTCTTTTCCCCACTTCCTCAATATCAAGTTCTATATTCCGTTTCTCCAGGCAGGAAAGTATACCAACCGTCTTTTCAGCAATCTCCTTATCCATATCTATCACAACACCTTCACCGACAGACACTTTACATATACCTCCGAAAGAAGCAATCCTTTCAAGAACAACCTCAGGAAAAAGCCCGTTCTGAATCCTTCCGGCTATCAACAATGAATTTCCGACAACCCTGTCAGAAACTGTTATACTGTCAGCCTTCATCCCAAAAGCCGACATAAGTTCATTCATATCTCCGACTGTAACCATAACGGGAGACAAAGATAGTAATTCATTCTCACTATTTACCCAACCGGCTGTTCATGACACCAGAAAATTATAACTATAGATCTTGTTCCGAACTAGAATATCAATAACAGGCAGAATATCAAAACACAATCCTCACTGCAATAATTCTCCATGTGGCATTCGGTGATCATTTTATTTCATATCAGCCTGGATACATAATTATTACAGAGTGGATTAAAATCAGGAAACATTAAAGGATTGATTTTCGTTCTTAAATATCAACCATACTTTCAGCAACCTATATCACATTTATTTTTCTGACTACAACCGATAATAATTCATTCCACTTATTCAAATTGCTTCATCATTATCAGAAATTGGGTTGGCAGTAAGGAAGAAGCATATATTACTCTGTTTATCATTCAATATAATCAGGAATAAATAAAAAACTGACCGAACATTATTTCATTTATATCATTCATTTTATCAAATAAGCCAAAATATGAATTTTTACATCAAACCTTGCCTACTATTGAACCTAACAGCTAATATGAACAATTAATGGATTTTAGTTCATTGTCATCTTCTTTCCCACCCTCAAGAGAGAGAAGGGGGGAAAGGGGAAAGCGGAACCTCTAAAACCTATTTTTTTACTGATTTTGGAATGGATGAAATTGAAAAAAGTTATGAAAAATAGGCTTTTCCACCCCATTTTCCCTCTTTTTCCCCTTTGAGGCAGGGAAAGAAAAGTAATCTAATCACAGAACCAATCATCCAAATTATAATCTCTTTGACTTTTAAGGATAAGAAAGATACGAACCACCCCTGACAACTATTATCAATCAACAAAATTTCCTTAATCTCACAACCCAAATTCAGACAACACTATAAAGACCGGAATAAAAAAACTCTAATCGTTTTTCTTTTATCCCACCATTCACAGTCCCGGATGAGATGATTGCCGGCAGAAAATGTATAAAACCATGCCGAGACTATTCATCCGGTTAAGAATATAATGATAAATAAACACCATCATCTGCCTTTCCCGTTCATGGAAATATTTTATCAACCGTCATAGTAATTTAATCGGGGGTAGGTCAGAGACAGAGGTGAGACGTAGTATATGCAACATAACCGGAGGATGGAATAATTTATCTACATAAATGCTTATTATTTAAGCTTTTGTACATGATTTGCACACTTTTTTATTCCACTTTGTCTTTCAGTTATGCATTACATTCAACTACGTTTCATACCCTTGTCTCCGACTAACCCCTTTTAACCTATAGTATCCTGATTTTCCTAGAGAGAGTAATAGTAACCTTTTTTCTTTTTCTATTATGCCTATATATAGGACCTCAGAAATTTTTGATTGTAAAAGGAGAATAAAAAAATAAGAGAAACCTGTTTAATTAAGTTCCTCTTATTCACTGTGTCAGAATCCATAGACTGTCTCCTGCAAACGTTCAACCGCCATCCAGCTACAATCAAGAAGCCTGAATCCGTAACCATCCTCCAGGGTCATCAGATACTCCTCAAAATCATCATACTTCTCCGAGTCACGTTTCTGCTCCTCCGTCAGTTTGATCCTTATGATCTCTCCGATACTGTAATCCAGGAGAATAAGATAGTTGTACTCCATGATTTTCAATCCTTTTTTAAGTTATACCTTTTCAATAATATACTCACCTGCGAAGCCCTGAACTCTTTCCCCATAGCTGTAACAAACCCTTCACTGTTCAGGATTCTGGCCATTTCAGACAAACTTCTGTCTTCTTTTACCAGGTTTTTCAACAATGCTATGGCTCTCTTGTTATTGGGATTGTCAAGAGCTTTCTGATGATTGGTCCTGTTACTATTCTTTACCGCTTGATCCAGTTTATTCAACAGGTTTTCAGATTTACCCAGTCTATATCCCCTTGCTTTCTTGGCTTTCAGGGATTGTCTGGTTCTTTGGCTGATTAATCCGGCTTCATATTCCGCTATACTGCTGATGATATGAAGTACAAGTTTGTTAGCCTCCGGAAAATCACAGAATACAATCTCGACATCACTCTCCAACAATTTACTGGTGAAAGCGACATTTCTACTTAATCTGTCCAATTTTGCTACAATCAGGACAGAATTTGTTTTTCTACATAGTTCCAAAGCTTCTGTAAGTTTAGGTCTGTTGGATTTACGGCCACTTTCTGTTTCAATATATTCAGCAATCGTTTTTCTATCCTTCAAGTAATTCTGTATTATTTCTCTCTGTGCCTCCACGCCAAGTCCTGAGATTTCCTGTTTCACCGTGGACTGCCGTAAATAGGCTACATAATTTTTCTGTCTCATTATTAACACTTGTTTAACGCTCTTCCCGGTTACTAAACGTCCGTTCAATAACCTTTAAGCAGGTTCATAAAAAAGGCTTTCCATGAGATTTCGAGTTCTTATAAATTCTACTCTCCCACAGAAAGCCTGTTATCACATTTCCCGATTTTTCAGAGAACCGCTAATACTTTATAATATTATATGTATCAGAAATTCTCTTTTCATAATCATCGGTTTTCTCCACAAGTTCATCCACCACAGAAACAAGCATGTCAAAGTAGATGTCTTCCCTCTTATCCCTGATTTCTCCATCCTCACCAATCAGACAGACTTCAAACAGGTCAGCACCCTCATTCAATACAATCTGAACTTTTCCGGTATGCTTGAATCCGTTGACCCTGAATTCAAGACCACATGTTATTACTTTCACTGTCTCAATCTCAACTCCCCAGGACATAAGGACGGGGAGATTGGATTTCAGGATGGACCAGATATACTTAGCCAGTTCCAAATCGTAGTTCTTATCTCTTTCCATAATCCAAAGTTTTTTCATTCATATCCTCTTCATCCTCAACCCAGAACATCCGATAATCTTCATATATCTTTCTGTAATCCTCCAATCCGAAGGGTGGAAAATTGGTGGAATACATGTCATAAAGGTCTTCGGGAGTTAAAGTCGGGTCATGGTTCAGCATATCATAAACCTCATCCTCAAACTCATAGGGACTGAAATATGAATCACTTTGTGTATGGGGATAAGTGTCTGTACAGTCCTCTATGATATGTTCTATAAACCTCAGGCATTTCAGCAGGTCTTTCTTTACCGTTATCTCTTCATCGGTGTGGGCATTGTAGTAACCACATGAGACGTTGATGCAGGAGACCCCAAGCCCTTTCTCTTTCAAGGTCAGAATATCGGTCATCAAGCCGTTCTCCTCCATGTAACCCCATTTTTCAGGTTCTATCGCTTCAATGAACCCTTCGGAACACAACTCGGAATAACCTATGTTTGTAATAAGGTCTGAATTGCCTTTACGGTCAGGCTGGATAACGAATCTCACATCATCGAAGAAAGACATCACCGCCTCAGAACTTCCCTTGCAGCCTGTTTCTTCCTCTCTAAAAAAGACTACTTTCATAGAATTATATTTCTTCAGGCATTCAAGACAGATGAACACTCCATTTTTATCATCGGCTCCCAAATTCTCAAACCTCCTGTTCTTTGGCGAATAACCGAATATGACTTCCCTTGTCTCCACCGCCTTGAAATCCTTTGAATGCTTGCAGTGTGAAACCTGGTCGATATGGCTCACTAAGCAAGAATAAACTTCCGCTTTACCCTTGACTACATACAGGTTCCCGAACTTATCCTTTGACACGGATATATTTCCGGGAAGCTGTCTTATATAGGAACAGAGGAACTTTACCATCTTCTGTTCCTTCCCACTCGGGCTGTAGATACTATACAGCCGCTTCAATAATTGTATATTCATGATTTATCTCTTTTTTAAGTTTATAGCCGTATGGAAGGTTGGTACTTGGATTTATCCTGTCGAACACCTCATTGTCAAACTCCCATGCTTCCTCATTTCTCAATAACCGGCATAATGTATCCGTACCGATGCTTTTATTCTCATAGATACCTTCCGGTTCATTCCAGATATTGATCCGGGTAATGTCGGTGTAATCCTCATACCATTCATCATCATATTCGGAGTAATGCCAGTTCTTCCGCTTGAACTCATTCTCCGCTTTCTCCATACATTCCTTGCAGCAATAATATTCCTCCGTCACTTCCGAACACATGGCATCATCCAAAAGAATGTTTGTTCCACATTCATCACAGCAGACACAGTCGTCCTCGTGGTGATATTCTCCTTTCGATTCTATCCATATAAAATCATCCAGATTGTTCACGTCCACCCAAATCTCCCTTCCGTTCCGGTAACAGGATCTGGTTACTGAACAATGATACTGGTGGTAATCGTCCCATTCCCGATCGTCATCATCGTCGTCAGTATCACCATATAAGTTCAAGTCTGTGGTGTCAAGGTTATATGAAAAGTGTGAGTTTTCGTAGTTATAGGCTTTATTCAGGTTATAATTGTACCATTTGAAAGAATCCTGATAAGAAAGCGTGTCTTCCAGTTCCAGATCACAGTCAATCTCAAACTTCCTGTCGGATAATGAGTTCCCATGAATATCTACAAATGCGTTAGCTTCATGGCAGGATGCACCCACGATTTTATAACCGTCTATGTAATCACCTTGAATGAGTTTGTCAATCAGTAACCGTTTCAATACATCATCGCCTCCTGAAGAGTATTGCCTTTCAAGCAGCCTCCATTTATTGCCATCCTGATCCGTAACGTCAGTAAATAGAATGGATCTTGCTACAACCAATCCTGTTTTGTCTGTTATGTAAGCCGCCTTGGCTTTTACCGAATCACGATAGAATGAGGTCCGGTCTTCGTCCACCATACATGAACCGAAATTACCTTTGCAATAATCACTATCATATATCTTCCAGAACTCATTGTTTATATGTAGTTCCATATCAGGTGATTTCCCATGTGTATAAGTATGCCATTGCTGGGTAAAAATATCTCCGGCAAGCCAGTTTACGACACTTGGAGAGAGCAACTTTCCTATCTCTGTCTCAAGGATAAGCTCTCTCATGAATTTTCCGGCCCTCATCTTGAAGACTCGGCTACGTTCAACATTGATATAGCGGACTGAACTTTTATCCAGATCCTCACATACACCCTTGCTTTCGTCAGTCTGATATCTGGAAGAGTGGTATGTCTTGCCTATCAGTTCCACCCTATAAGGCAGCTTTTTATCACCTTTTCCTGATTCAATGACAGCATCCATTACTTTTTTCTGTAGGTCAGCCATATCATATATATGTAACAAGGCATAATCATCATGCTCCCTGCAATACCTGAGCAGTGCAGGATTCTTCAGATGGCCCAGCAGTATCCTGTTCTTTCTTACCACCGTACCGTTATCTCTTTTTTCAAGTCCGAAACAGGCCTTGAATCTTTCGTAACCATAAAAATTATAGTATAACATAATCTTCTGAATTTTAAATTGTCGGTAAATAAAAAAAGAAGAGATACTTCCTTTTAATCAGAAATATCCCTCCCCGGAATATTAGTCTTGGTATGTTTCAACCTTTTCAGATGAATGGTATCGTCTTGTCTTCCAGAACTCCTGATTCCACTATCTTCTTACATATCTCATGGGAAGCCTTGTTCCTCAGGTCATATCCGTAACCTTCACTTCCCATTGTTTTAATCACTTCAACCATACTTCTGAATAAGGTCTGTTGCAGGGTCCTGTGGAATGTAGTCACCGCTGAAGCGAACCTTTTCTCATTCCACCCATAATCGTTCAGGGCATGTTCAAGTTCTTTTGCAGCCTTGAATTCCCTGCTGTTTTCCAATTCATGTCTTTCCATAACCTATAATATTAAACCGGAGATAATTCTGTAGGGAAAACCTCAGCCTCGGAAAAATCGGAAGTTATAAGGACCACACTGTCATCCTCCAAATTATCCGGGACCGAAGCCACTTTGTATTCACCCTCTGATATACCTTCGGGATCATGCCAGCAAACAGTGGCACCAACTTTTATAAAATCATATTTCATCGCTAATATTCATTATTGATTATACATTATTCCTGTTGTAATGATTTGGGGTAAACGTCTTTCTTATACGTGACTGACATTCATCCGGTAATTCCTTCAGGATCCCAGCATATCTTTTATCAGAACAGCCTTGCGGCAATCTGTCTATGCATGTCATAATATCATTCATTTCCATATCAAGTATCCGTTAAAGGGTTCAACAAAAAAGGGAGAAAGATCATGTTTGTCATATTTAGATCTTTCTCCCTTGTGAGTCAATTTATTTTCAGGTCTAACTCAAAAACCATCCGTAATTCTCAGTATCTTCACCGTTTAAAGCTTTTTGGACACCAATCGCAAAATCAGTGCAGTTCTGATTTCGCTCCAAGAATTTATCAATATAGGATTGTTTGGCGGCGTCATTAAGGAGCTGCATCAAATCCCAACAAGTGATATTCTCTCTGCCACGTAACCCGAAATTAGGGTTTTCTATATAGCCTTTCGTAGCTGCATTGACATTGGAATCACCTAAAATCACCTTGGGCAATTCTTTAAGTTGTGAAGCGGGTAAAGCTTGATATAATCTGAGCCTACCAATTATCTGACAAAACTGTTCCTGTGAAATATTCGTCCTTCCCAGATTTTCAAGTAGCCTGAGATTCTGTTCGGGGTTAAAGTCTTGAAATAGTCTGAGTGCTGAACTGTATATATCTGCATCACTCATCACTTCCAGTCGTCCGGTCAGACCATCGTTCAGTAACATAAGGTTCGAGCAAACTTTCACTCTCCATCCGATAAAGATTTTAAATTTCTCCGGTGATTTTCGGGCGTATAGGTTTTCCTCGTTCAGACTTCTTACACCTCCGATACATAAATGTACTTCTTCTCCGTTCATCATTCTGCTCATAGACCTGATATGAAAACAGAAAGCCATACGTTGATAATAGATAGTCTCGTCCTCAGGTTTAAGTTCCTCTTTCTTTTTGGTTAATGCTCCCGGAACCCTGCCCAGGATTCTATGTGATACCCTGATTTCTGTGTTTCCAAAGCTTTCACCCGTAAAATAGCTCCTTGCAGCCTCCTCGATCCGGTGTATGAATGTCTGGTGGCTGATTGTAAGCTGATTGTCTCCAAAACTGGGTACAATGCAGTTTCTCTCAAGTTCTTCAAGTGTAATACCCGAAGTGTTACTTTCAATAAAATTGGGATGTTCTTCCTGCTCTTCTTCAGATACGATTACAGCATCTTCAATATTCTCGGTATTAATCACATCCATCATTCTTGTCATCATTCCGATTGTTCTTGGAATGACAGTAAGTTCATTAGTCATTGTTTCCATACTCTTTGTTATTTTTTAGTTGTTAATAAAATCCGATAAACGAAAAAAAGCCAAGAGGTTTATTTCTTTGCTTTTATAAATAAACTTCTTAGCTTCTTAATTCCCTTGAGTATTGATGTAGTAACTTCAAGGATTGTTATTATTACGTCCTGACCTTTATCATAATCCACTGTTCAAGACGTTATGTTAGTTTTCAGCCGCCACAGTATCTGTAGCGACTTTACTCGTGGCGGATTTTTTCTTTCCCAATCTGCCACCATACTTCTCGGCAAGCTCGATCAATACGGAGCCTGCCACGATGATCTCCGCTACATTTGCGGCGATCTTCAATGCTTTTACCAAATTTCCCATTTCTCTAATTTTCAATTGTTTGTTATTACGTTTCTATTCTCTTATATATTATTCTCACATATAAGGCTTTGAAGGATTCAAGAAAGGGGAAGAAAAAAAAGAAAAGCCGTCATCAAACCTCCTCGATCTGACTTGACTTTCCGATAGACTGCATACTTTGGGTAATCAAGACTAAAGCTGTGAAAACTACTCGTACCGTTGCTATCCCTCGAATTAAAGTTCTAACCATCATCTGAAATTAGATTTAACCCGGAAAATTACTTTTTATAACGCTTGAAGCTACGCACCTTATCTTAATGGTGCTGAATAATGCTCCAAGCTATTTTCTCATATATAAGGGTTTGGAAGATTTCAGGAGGGAGGAATGAACGGCCATACTTTTGATATATAAATGAAAGGTCCGCAAACAAAAATCCGGGTGCCCTGTTGTATCCGGATAAAGGAGTATCGTATGGAGAGAACCGAACTGATTGAGGCTATAAGAAAAGTCTGTGAGATACAAAACGATATCAGAATAGACATGAGGGTAAGAGGTGAGGGCTGGTTTTTCGATGCCGCATACATATTTCTTGGAGAGAACGGAATATATGTGACCGACACCTTATATATAATAAGCATAGACGAACTGGACACAGGGTCATTGAACAGAATACATCAAAAAATTGTTCTGAAATAGATTTCCCTCATGAATGATAAAACAAATTGATTCATTACAAAGCGGCGGTTCGTTGAGAATAGCCACTTTTCACTATAATCCATATTATTTTGGAGGTCTTGAGTTTTTTGCCTATCTTTGTAGTAACCCATATATCAGACCATTATGAACAGCAATAATAAAAACCAGATAATCCGTTTTGACTGGGCGATGAAACGTCTGCTCAGGAACAAGGCAAACTTCAGTGTCCTTGAAGGCCTGCTCACCACGTTACTGGGTGAGAAGATCATTATCCAAAGACTTCTTGAAAGCGAGAGCAATCAGGAGGATGAGTATGACAAGTATAACCGTGTGGATATGCTTGCCGAGAACTCCAGGGGTGAGCCGGTATTGATAGAGGTGCAGAACAATAATGAATATGCCTACTTCCAGCGTATGTTGTTCGGTACTTCCAAGCTGGTCACTGAATATATCAACAGAGGGGAAAGCTATGACAAGGTCCGTAAAGTATACAGCGTCAATATAGTCTACTTCTCCCTAGGGCATGGCAGGGACTTCGTTTATCATGGAAAGACGGAATTCAGGGGTATCCACACTAATGATCTTCTTGAACTCACCCCGTTCCAGAAACAGACATTCAAGGTGGATACGGTCAGCCAGTTATATCCCGAATACTATATCCTGAAGGTGAACGGTTTCAATCAGGTAGCAAAAAGTCCCCTGGAAGAATGGATCTACTATCTTAACACTGGAGAAATACCTTCCACTGCCACAGCTCCCGGTCTTGAGGAGGCTCGTGAGAGATTAAAGTTGGATAGTATGACTAAAGATGAACTTGCCGCTTACTACCGCCACTTGGATAATATTGTAATCCTTCGTGACAATATCAATACTGAACGGGAAGAAGGAAGAGCAGAAGGGATTGAAGAAGGAATAAATAAAGGAGAAAGAAAAAAAGCAATAGAAGTTGCCCGTTATTTAAAATCATCTGGAACCTCAATAAAGTTAATTATGGGAGCAACCGGATTGACCAAAGAAGAAATTGAAGAACTATAAAACAAGTTTCTCTATATAACACTGTTTAGGAGGAGCATACATTTCGTATAGTTCCTCTTTTTTTTGCATGATTGGTTGTTTATATAAAGTTCAAAAATACCAATCTACCACCTAATAGTTAATTAATGTTGTAGCAATGGTAGGTGGCGGCACCAATCCCCAACCGGGAGAAATCAGTCTGGCTCACAACGGTTTGCTCTTTCTAGACGAGTTGCCGGAATTTAACAGAAGTGTACTTGAAGTACTTCGCCAACCCCTAGAGGACAGGCATATATCCATCGCACGAGCTAAATACAGTCTGGATTATCCGGCCAGTTTCATGCTGGTAGCCAGTATGAATCCCTGTCCATGCGGATATTATAATCATCCTACACGAGCTTGCGTCTGTAATCCCGGACAAGTGCAACGGTACCTGAACCGTATCTCCGGTCCTTTACTGGACCGCATAGATATCCAAATAGAAATAGTTCCGGTTCCATTCGAAAAAATGGCAGAACGCCATCATGCGGAAAGTAGTGCAAGCATACGCGAACGGGTTATCAAGGCCCGGAAAATACAAGCTCAACGTTTTGCCAACCATCCGGGTATTTACTGCAACGCACAAATGGAAGCCGGGTTACTCCATCTGTACGCTCAACCCAATGAAGCAGGGCTAAAATTATTACGAACTGCCATGACACGCCTCAACCTGTCGGCGCGCGCATACGGTCGCATTCTAAAAGTAGCGCGTACCATTGCCGATCTGGACAACAGTGAACACATTACTTCCATCCACCTGGCAGAAGCGATAAGCTATAGAAATCTTGATAGAGAAGACTGGGCCGGTTAGTTTAGCTGCCCGACTCAGTTTCCTTTGCATGATAAATGACCTGCATCAATGAGTCCAGTTCAATGTAATTTGAAAGAACATCCTCTTCCTTATCGGTCGTTTCCCAATCTTTATCCTCTCTCTTTTTAGAGAAAAGTGCATTTAAAATGAATTTATACCACGTATTCATGTCTCGTTCGACTTAAGGTTTTATAAAAAACAGGATAAGTAAAATTTAGTTCATCATTTTTCTCTCCTTAAGATTAAATGCAAATAAGTGCAAATCACTGCATCACGATATAACATTTTTCTGTATTTTCACTTCTTCCGACAAAGCCCCCGAATAACCATATTTTATAATAAGTACGGCCTGTCAGAGATTTTAAGGGAGAAATATTTCTGATTATTCCATATACTTACTAAAAATCACTAACTTTGCACGTTACTGGTAGAAATAACAAAAAAGACATCATACAATGGAAAATAAATTCAAAAGAACCACCGTCACATCCGCTTTGCCCTACGCAAACGGTCCGGTACATATTGGTCATCTGGCAGGTGTATATGTTCCTGCTGATATCTACGTGCGCTATCTCCGCCTGAAAAAAGAAGATGTTCTTTTCATCGGAGGCTCTGACGAACACGGAGTACCTATCACCATTCGTGCAAAGAAAGAAGGTATTACTCCACAAGATGTGGTGGACCGCTATCATACCTTGATAAAAGAATCATTCAAAGAATTTGGAATTTCATTCGATATATACTCTCGTACTACATCAAAGACACACCACGAACTGGCTTCCGAATTCTTCAAAACCCTGTATGATAAAGGTGAGTTCATTGAAAAGACCTCCATGCAATATTACGACGAAGAAGCCCATCAGTTCCTGGCCGACCGTTATATTACCGGTGAATGTCCTCACTGCCATGCAGAAGGAGCCTACGGTGACCAATGCGAGAAGTGCGGAACATCACTTTCTCCGACCGACCTGATCAATCCGAAAAGTGCTATCAGTGGCAGTAAACCAGTGATGCGTGAAACCAAACATTGGTATCTGCCATTGGACAAACACGAAGGATGGCTGCGTGAATGGATTCTTGAAAATCATAAAGAATGGCGCCCCAATGTATACGGACAATGTAAAAGCTGGTTGGATATGGGCTTGCAACCCCGTGCGGTAAGCCGTGACTTGGATTGGGGAATCCCTGTTCCTGTAGAAGGCGCTGAGGGAAAAGTACTTTATGTATGGTTCGATGCCCCCATCGGCTATATTTCAAATACAAAAGAATTACTTCCCGACAGTTGGGAAACTTGGTGGAAAGATCCAGAAACCCGTTTGATTCACTTCATCGGAAAAGACAATATTGTATTCCACTGCATTGTTTTCCCTGCTATGCTGAAAGCGGAAGGAAGCTATATCTTACCGGATAACGTACCTAGCAATGAATTCCTGAATCTGGAAGGTGACAAGATTTCCACTTCACGCAACTGGGCAGTATGGTTGCATGAATATTTGCAGGACTTCCCCGGCAAACAGGATGTATTGCGCTATGTATTGACAGCCAATGCCCCCGAAACAAAAGACAACGATTTTACCTGGAAAGATTTTCAAGCACGTAACAACAATGAGTTGGTGGCTGTTTACGGTAACTTTGTAAACCGTGCTTTAGTGCTGACTCATAAATATTTCGACGGGAAAGTTCCCGTTTGCGGTGAATTGACCGACTACGACAAAGAAACATTAAAAGAATTTGCAGACGTAAAGGCAGAAGTAGAAAAGCTACTGGATGTATTCAAATTCCGCGATGCACAAAAAGAGGCAATGAACCTGGCACGTATCGGTAATAAATACTTAGCCGATACAGAGCCTTGGAAACTGGCAAAAACTGATATGGACCGTGTAGCCACCATCCTTAACATAGCATTGCAACTAGTTGCCAATCTGGCTATTGCATTCGAACCTTTCCTGCCTTTCAGCAGCGAAAAGCTCCGCCAAATGCTGAATATGGAAACATTTGAATGGGACCAACTGGGGCGTACCGATCTGCTGGCAGAAGGACATCAATTGAATAAGGCAGAACTGTTGTTCGAAAAGATCGAAGATGAAACCATTCAAGCACAAGTAGACAAACTGTTGGCTACCAAAAAAGCAAACGAGGCTGCCAACTATAAAGCCAACCCGATAAAACCGGTAATTGCTTTTGAAGAATTTGAAAAGTTAGATATCCGTGTAGGTACCGTATTAGAGTGTGAGGTAGTGCCTAAAATGAAAAAGCTGCTGAAATTCAAGATTGCTGACGGACTGGAGAACCGTACCATCGTCAGCGGTATCGCACAACATTATAAACCGGAAGAACTGGTGGGCAAACAAGTTTTATTCATTGCCAACCTTGCTCCGCGCCAATTCAAGAACGGATTGGTGAGCGAAGGCATGATCCTGAGTGCTGAAAACTTTGACGGCACCTTAGCGGTGACCTCTTTATTAAGAGAGGTAAAGCCGGGCAGTGAAGTGAAATAATATACACCCAAATACAGAAAAGGCTGAAAGCAACTGAAACGTCCGCTTTCAGCCTGACTGTTTTATAATCTATCTATAAAAATGGCAGAACAATCCTTGAAAGAAAAGACAGCAAAAGGCCTCTTCTGGGGCGGATTAAGCAATGGAGTACAGCAGCTGCTGAATCTTTTTTTCGGGATATTCCTGTCACGCATTCTGAATGCGGAAGATTATGGCATGGTGGGAATGCTGTCCATCTTCTCCCTTATTGCAGGCTCTTTGCAGGAAAGCGGGTTCACGGCCGCCCTAGCCAACAAACGGGATATCTCCCACAAAGACTATAATGCCGTATTCTGGTTCAGTACCGGGCTAAGTGCCTGTCTCTACCTCATTCTGTTCCTTTGCGCCCCACTCATTGCCGAATTCTATCACACTCCCGAACTGACAGCTTTGGCACGATACACTTTCCTCGGTTTCTTTGTAGCCAGTTTGGGCATTGCCCACAGTGCTTACCTGTTCCGCAACTTAATGGTCAAGCAAAAGGCAATGGCGGTCACTATCGGATTAACCGCCTCAGGAACTATCGGTATAACTATGGCCTGCTTGGGATTTGCCTATTGGGGGATAGCCACACAAAGCATTGTCTATGTAGGAACCATTAATATCTGTTATTGGTGCTTCTCACCCTGGCGACCTACACTTACTTTCGACTTCAAGCCTTTGAGAGGGATGCTTTCTTTCAGCAGCAAATTATTAGTAACCAATATATTCAACCACATCAATAATAATATCTTTACCGTTATCCTTGGTAAATTCTATTCGGGACAAGAAGTAGGCTATTTTACTCAAGCTAATAAATGGAATTATATGGGACATTCATTAATTTCAGGAACAGTCAACAGTGTGGCCCAACCCGTACTTTCCAGTTTGTCGGATGAAAGGGAACGCCAACAACGCGCTTTCCGGAAGATGCTCCGCTTCACTGCCTTTATTTCTTTTCCGGCTATGTTAGGATTATCATTAATCGCACCCGAACTGATTATACTGACTATTACAGACAAATGGCTACCCAGTGCCTTCATCCTGCAATTGCTCTGCATCGGTGGCGCATTCATTCCCATAACCAATTTGTATTCCAACCTAGTCATCAGCAAAGGAAAATCGGATATCTATATGTGGAATACCATCGGCTTAGGCATCATCCAGTTAACAACCATGCTTCTGCTCTATCCATACGGCGTACATACCATGATTATAGTGTATGTATCCATCAATATCTGCTGGCTGTTTGTATGGCACTATTTTGTATGGAAACAAATACGGCTCAGCTTGTTTGCAGCGCTGAAAGACATCCTTCCGTTTGCCTTCATAGCTACCGCGGTAATGGCGGCTACCTATTATATCACTATCGGCTTTGCCAATCTGTATTTATTAATGGCAAGCAAAATGATCATAGCCGGCACACTCTACACAGCCATCCTGTGGTTGAGCGGCTCCGTCACTTTTAAAGAGAGTTTACACTATATAATCAAGAAATAATGGCTGCTACACGTCACTCCGGATTAGAATGTTTACGAATTATCAGTATCATACTGATTGTATCCATGCATATTCTAGGAAATACCTTCCACACCAGTAACTGGCTGAACAAAGAATTCATACTATTTATCAATACACTGGGAAACACCGGAGTAACCTTGTTCATTCTGATCTCAGGTTATTTTGGAATCCGTTTCAATACACATAAATTTTTCAAAATGCTGGTTGTCGTATGGTTTTATTCCATCGTTTCTTATCTGATCGAAACAATATGGCTTCACACTCCGCATACCTGGACAGGGCTGGCCTCCTCATTGCTACCGATACTTAGCAAAAAATACTGGTTTATGACCTGCTATGTAGTACTTTATTGTTTCTCGCCCTATTTAAACCGGCTGGTTCATAACCTCTCACAAAAAAGTTATAAACAACTACTGTTACTATGGGGATTCTTTTTTGTATTTGCCCCGACAATCCTGTTTTTTGAAATTCAGAATGACACGGGCAAGGGAATTATCAATGTCACACTAGCTTATCTCATAGGACAATATCTGAAGACCTATGGTCTTCCGGAAAACATGAAACGACATAGCCGGGAAATCTTGTCAGGCAGCCTTGCCGGTATTTTTATACTGAATACCCTGCTTACAGCAATGAGTGGAAATATCATACTGAGATTCGCCCGAGATAATAATCTACTGATTATCATCGCCTCTATCATGATTTTCTACCAGTTTACCCGGTGGCATTTTTCATCCCGCATCATCAATTACCTAGCAGGATACGTTTTTGCCTTATATATGCTTCAAGGACTTCTTATCCACTGTTTACAACCCTGGTATACCCCTTATGCAGACAGCAACCTACTTGTTCTGTATTTTATGGGAACACTTGTTTCTATCTGTCTGACGACGCTTGTTATAGAATGGAGCAGACGGCTGCTATTAGGAAAAATAGAAAACAAATTGGCAAATGCCATAGAAAGAAGAGGAGCAAAAATAAAAATGTTTGCAGATAATCATTAAAACAATGATTTATTTCCGTAACTCATAATTTCAAAATCTCCAATGGAACCCCTCCTATCTGAGCTGCCATATCCGAAAATGAACTCTGAAAAGAACCATATATTTTTTGTGTACGAGCCAATGTGTACATATCCGTGATACCCTCCCTTATTCCCTCCAAAGATCCACGGTCTGCCTTTTTTCCGGAACAGAATATCCGGTCACCATAACGCTCTTTCATTTCCCGCTTCACCTCTTCCGAATCTGTAGCCAAATAGATAGCCACCTTGCCGTCCTCTTTTATCTTCTCATCTAATTTCTGATAGAACAACTCGATAGGGCTTTGCCTGATAGAAGCCAGATTATCTGTACGACGGATATGCACACCAATCATAGCATCCGAAAAATTCCGACAACGGTTTTCCACCTCTTCCATAATCTCGTCTACCGGAACAAACAACCGACTGATCCATGCATAATCATAAAGTTGGAAAGCGGTGTATGATGCCATATAAACACAGCCACCTTCTTTAACCCACCGTTCAAAATCAAAATGCCGGTTACATAAAGGAGTAATGGAACGCTCGTACAGACAAGACTTGAAAAGCAGTTTCTGAAACAAAAGCGGGAAATGAAAATTCTTGGAACGAGGTCTGTCTAATAATGCATAATCCAACCGCGAAGCATCCCGTAAACAAGCCACTTCCCTGTCTACAGGCTTAAACAACTGATAAAACGGTGCATTCAGTGCCCAATCCCGAAACCAAATGATGCTTAATTCACTTTTTGTCTTTCCTGCCAGCATTACCGCCGAAGCCACTGCACGCATACGGTTGGCCAATCCTCCTACCGGTACAAATGTTATTTTACCCATTCCTGTTTAAAATTTGAGGCAAATATAAATAACATCGCTTATAAATGCTAATTAATTACTACTTTTGCAATATATATACCTAAATTTATTATGCAAGCAATCATTCTAGCCGCCGGCATGGGCAAGCGCTTGGGAGATCTTACCAAAGATAACACCAAGTGTATGATTAAAGTAAACGGGACCTATCTGATAGACCGTCTGCTCTCACAGTTAGATTCATTAAATCTGGAACGCATCATTTTAGTCATAGGCTACCAGGGAGAGAAATTACGTACCCACATAGAGAAACAAAGTAGAAATACTCCGATAGAATATATTTACAATCCTGTCTACAATAAGACCAATAATATCTATTCTCTCTATCTTGCTAAAGAGGAATTGCAAAAGCAAGATACTTTATTAATTGAATCCGATTTGATTTTTGAGGATACACTTTTCCACAAAATTTTAAATAACCCCTATCCCAATCTGGCACTTGTAGCTAAATATGAGCCATGGATGGACGGCACGATGGTACGGCTCAATACTGAAAATGACATCATTGATTTTATCTCAAAAAAAACGTTCCGCTACGCAGATATTGACGATTACTACAAAACCGTCAATATCTATAAATTCAGTAAAGAGTTTCTCCGCAACAGTTATGTGCCATTTCTTGAAGCCTACAGCAAAGCCCTGGGGAATAACGAATATTACGAACAGGTATTACGGGTAATCACCCTGCTGGAGAGATGTGAACTGAAAGGACTCCCTTTGGAAGGAGAACGCTGGTATGAGATTGATGATATACAAGATCTTGACATCGCTGAAACCATTTTTGCCGAACAGGACCAGCTACAACGCTACCAAAAAAGATATGGCGGATACTGGCGTTTCCCAAAGCTGAAAGATTTCTGCTATTTAGTAAACCCCTATTTTCCACCACAAAAAATGTGTGAAGAACTACAGGCTAATTTTAATGTGCTTCTCCGTGAATACCCTTCCGGCATGGGAGTGAACACACTTGTCATGGCAAAAAACTTCGGTATCCGGCAAGATTATGTGGTTGTTGGCAACGGAGCCGCCGAAATCATCAAAGCGCTGATGGAACATTCAGATGGCAAAATGGGAGTAATTTATCCCACTTTTGAAGAATATCCCAACCGACAATCAGAAGAAATCATTGCATTCTATCCACAGAATGCCGATTTTCATTATACGGCAAAAGAACTGATGCTTTTTTATGCGGACAAAGATATCCGCCATTTACTCTTGATCAATCCGGATAACCCATCAGGTAACTTCATCCCCCTTAACGAACTTATGGATTTGCTGGCATGGACGCAGCAGCGAAATATCCACTTAATACTGGATGAATCTTTTGTTGACTTCAGCGAAAAAAGTGTCGAAAATACGCTGCTTAAGAATGAAGTTCTGGAAACATACCCACACCTCACAGTCATTAAAAGTATTTCCAAATCTTATGGAGTTCCGGGATTACGCTTGGGGATAGCCGCATCTTCCGACAAAGAGATAATATCCTATTTACGAAAAAACATGGCTATATGGAATATAAACTCCTTCGCCGAATTCTATTTACAGATATACAGCAAGTATAATAATGATTATCAAAATGCCTGTAAAAAATTCATAGCCGAGCGCCAACGCTTTTTCGAGGTATTGCAACAGGTTGACTTCCTACGTGTCATACCTTCACAAGCCAATTATTTCCTGTGCGAAGTAACTTCCCGCTTCAGTTCCACCAAACTCGTTTCTTTATTGCTGGAGCATAATCTCTTGTTAAAAGATTGTAGTACCAAGACAGGATTCGATGGCAGGAATTACATCCGTATCGCCATACGCGACACTGAAGACAACAATTATCTGGCTGAAAACTTAAAAAAACTGCAAGCATGAGTATCAATATCTGTATTTGTGGCGGTGGCGGTCTGGGGCACGTCATTGCAGGAGTAGCTGCACATAAAGGCTTTAATGTTTCCATCCTCACCCGGCATCCCGACCAATGGAATCCATCATTACTCATTGAAGATTGCCGGGGAAATACATTCTCCGGCTCATTAGCCTGCGTTACGGCTAACCCGGCAGAAGTCATTCCACACTCTGATATCGTATTGCTTTGTCTCCCCGGATTTGCCATTGAGGAAGAACTTCTCCACATACAACCGTTCTTGCAGGAAAAAACTTGCATAGGAAGTGTAGTCAGTTGTACCGGTTTTTTCTTTACCGCTTATAGAATATTAGGCAAAACAGCTTCACTCTTCGGATTCCAGCGTGCTCCATTCATTGCCCGTGTACAAACCTATGGCCAGAAAGCACTCTTGTTGGGATACAAAAAGGAATTACAAATAGCTACCGTAAACATATCAAAATCCGATATTTTACTACGAACTCTTCAAGAAATGTTAGATACGCCGGTGCGTATGCTTCATCATTTTCTAGAAGCCAGCCTGACCAATAGCAATCCATTGCTTCATCCAGCCCGTCTTTATTCACTTTTCCATACCTGGAGTAGAGGAAAAACATATCATGAGATTCCCGGGTTCTATAATAGTTGGGACGAAGAAAGTTCGGAGCTCCTCATTGCTTGTGACAATGAATTCCAACAAATTCTGAAAGCACTGCCGGTCCGAATAGAGCCAATTCCTACTTTATTGGAATATTATGACAGTTATGATGCAAGGTCACTTACCCGCAAGATACGCTCCATCATTGCCTTCAAACATATTCCAGCTCCTATGGAAAAAACAGAAAAAGGATTTCTGCCTGATTTCAAAAGCCGGTATTTCACTGAGGATTTTCCATTTGGATTATTGATAATCAAATCAATAGCAGAGGTATTAAATATTTGTACCCCAAACATTGATAAAATATTGCTATGGGGGCAAGATGTATTAAACAAAGAATATATCCATGAAGGAGAATTAAAAGGAAAAGACCTGTCAGAAACAGGTTACATTAACGCTGATTTGTTTTATAAACTACTAAAAAATTAATGTATGGATAGTGAACTAAGAAAGCGATTTAATCCCGATGGTTCCCTTCTCCGTCGCCAGCAACTACGTATGTTAGAGCTTCTGGAGGTTATTGATGTGATTTGTCGCAAGCACCAAATACCCTATTGGCTCAGTTCCGGAACTCTAATAGGTGCAGCACGTCACAAAGGTTTCATTCCCTGGGATGATGATCTGGACATAGAAATGCTTCGCTCAGATTACCTGCGTCTGCTGAAAGTTCTTCCTCAAGAACTTCCGGACAATCTTGCATTGCAAACTAATGAAACAGATCCCAATTACATCTTTATATACGGCAAATTACGTGATAAGGATTCTCATTTGGAAGAAACAAATTCATATGACCGTATTTTCCATTATACCGGTATCTACATTGATATTTTTCCTTTAGAAAAGATCCCTTATTGTCTAGCTTGGATAGGAGGACACATGCAAGGGCAGATATACAATCAGTTGAATAATAAAAATATAAAAGAAAGCACATTATACAAACGGATTCGTAGGATTTATCATTTTAATACCCGCATCGGTTTTCCCATCCTAAGGTTCATTGCCAAGTTATTCCCCGGAAAAGAATTACGCCATTCTTTTGGCACCGCCTATTTCAAACCGCGCTATACAGACGATATTTTTCCACTGACAGAAATGGAATTTGAAGGAAAAATGTTCCCCGTACCACGCCAAACAGATGCTGTGCTAAGGAAGATATACGGTGACTATATGCAATTACCAGATTTAGAGAATATACATCCGCATTACAACAAACTCGAATTTTACAAATAAAGGAGATTGAACTATGAAACCGTTCCTTGTAGATGTACCCGTACTCATTTTGTTCTTCAACCGCCCGCAACAGCTGTCGCAAGTGTTTGAACAAGTCAGGAATGCCCGTCCCTCCAAGCTTTTCCTCTATCAGGACGGACCACGCAGCGAACACGACCTGCCCGGTATAAAAGCATGTCGTGAAGTGACAGATCAGATAGACTGGGACTGCGAAGTCCACCGTATGTATCAGGAAAAAAACTACGGTTGCGACCCTTCGGAATACATTTCACAAAAATGGGCTTTTTCTATGGTTGACAAATGTATCGTATTGGAAGATGACGATGTGCCTTCCGTTTCTTTTTTCACATTCTGTAAAGAAATGTTAGACAAATACGAGCAAGACCCCCGTATCACCATGATTGCGGGTTTCAATAACGAAGAGATTACTCCGGGTGTACCATACGATTATTTCTTTGCCTCCACTTTCTCTATCTGGGGATGGGCCAGTTGGAAAAGGGTCATTGACCAATGGGACGAACATTATACTTTTCTAGAAGACAAGTTCAATATGCAACAACTGGAACAGCTCATTAAAGAACGGAAATTCCGTAAAGACTTTATCTATATGTGCCATCGCCATAAAGAAAACAACAAAGCCTATTATGAAACCATCTTCCACGCTTCCATGCTTTTCAACTCGGGACTGGCTATCGTGCCCACCCGCAACATGATTAACAACTTGGGAGCCACGGCAGATTCCACCCATTTTGCCGGTTCTGTGCATACACTGCCTAAAGGATACCGCCGCATCTTCACCATGAAACAGTATGAAGTAGAATTTCCTCTCAAGCATCCTCGTTATGTCATTGAGAATGTAGCTTATAAAAAAGCTGTCTACCGCATTATGGGGTGGGGACATCCCTGGATTAAGATAGGACGTTCTTTTGAAGAACTATTTCTGAACCTGCGATACGGCAATTTTTCCATCATCACTAAAGCAATAAAAAACAGAATTAACAAATGGCTGAAAAGAGACCAACACCGGTAAAACCACTCACTATTTATTTTTATCACACCCGATTAACCCGTGAAAGTTACGAGGAATGGAAAGATTATAAGTTTCCGGGACATATCCTCTACGGACTTCCTTTGCTGGAAAAATATGGAATCCGGTCGGTGATGCATAAATACAAAGCTTTCCCCAGCCGTCTGAAACTAATGCTCTATGCCACTAAAGAGATTCTGTGCTGCAAAGAGCCATACGAAGTGCTCTACGGTACATCTTTCCGTGGGTTGGAACTTATCATCCTACTCAGAGCATTAGGCCTCTACCGCAAGCCCATTGTCATTTGGCATCACACTGCTTTAAAAACCTCATCCAGAAAAATAAGAGAACGCATCTCACGTTTCTTTTATAAGGGCATTGATCATATGTTCCTGTTCAGTAAAAAATTGATTAAAGACTCATTAGCAACCGGAAAAGCTCCCGAAGAAAAGCTTCAGCTTATCCATTGGGGGCCGGACCTCGCTTTCTATGACCATCTTCTACAAACAATGCCGGATCGGAAACCGGAAGGTTTTATCTCCACCGGGAAAGAAAACCGGGATGTAGACACAATGCTGCAAGCTTTCTGCGCCACCGATCAACAACTGGACTTGTACATAGCCCCCACCAATGGAAGTGTAAACTACCAACAGATTATTGAAAGCTTCTGTCTGCCCGATTCTGTACGAGTACATTATACGGACGGTGTCATCCCATACTTGTTGGCACAGAAAGTGGCACGAAAAAGCTGTGTTGTCATCTGCTGCATGGATTTTCCTTATACCGTAGGTCTTACCACACTGGTAGAGGCCTTTGCATTAGGCATCCCTGTCATTTGCTCACGTAATCCTAATTTTGAAATGGATATAGACAAAGAAGAAATAGGAATTACCGTAGCCTATGATGACGTGGAAGGGTGGATCAATGCCATTCATCGCATAGCCGACCATCCTGAAGAAGCCCAAAAAATGGGCGCCAACGCCCGAAAGCTGGCAGAAAAACGTTTCAATTTGGAAATCTTTTCCCGTGAAATAGCAGAAAGCTTACTGGAAATATCCAAGATGTCCCCTAAAAAGCGTACATTTGCATAAACTTTTATGCACATGAGAGTACTTATCATCAATACGTCTGAGCGAATAGGTGGAGCCGCCATTGCAGCCAACCGCCTCATGGAGGCTTTAAAAAACAACGGAATAAAGACAAAAATGCTTGTACGCGACAAGCAGACCGACCAGATAAGTGTCGTTGAACTAAAGAAATCATGGTGGAAAGTATGGCAATTCATCTGGGAGCGTGTCGTTATCTGGCAAGCCAACCACTTCAAGAAACATAACTTGTTTGCCGTTGACATAGCGAATACCGGCACCAATATCACAGCATTGCCCGAATTTACCCAAGCCGATGTCATTCATCTGCATTGGATTAACCAAGGTATGTTGTCACTGACAGATATCCGGCGTATCATCCAATCCGGCAAGCCCATCGTTTGGACAATGCATGATATGTGGCCTTTTACCGGTATCTGCCACTATGCAGGAGATTGCGATAAATATGCCACACAATGCCACAACTGTCCGCAACTTTACAAAGGAAGCAGGAAAGACATAGCCTACCGTACTTTCCAGAAAAAGAAAAAACTGTTTGAAGGAGCACAAATCACCTTTGTAGCTTGTAGCCGCTGGTTAGAATCATTGGCTAAGAAAAGTGATCTGATTAAAGGTCAGACCATTACCAATATTCCCAATGCAATCAACACCAACCTGTTCAAACCTCGTGATAAAAAACAGGCCAGAGAAAAGTGCCACCTCCCGCAAGACAAGAAGTTATTGCTTTTCGGCTCCGTAAAAATTACAGACAAGAGAAAAGGAATAGACTATTTGGTATCAGCTTGCAAACAAATAGCTTCCTCGTATCCTGATTTTAGTAAAGAGTTAGGTGTAGTGGTTTTTGGCAACCAAGCCGAACAATACGCTTCCCTGTTTCCTTTCCCTATCTATCCGATGAATTATGTCAGCAACGAGAAGGAACTGGTAGATATTTACAACGCAGTCGACTTATACGTCACACCTTCTTTACAAGACAACCTACCCAATACCATCGTAGAGGCAATGGCCTGTGGTATTCCGTGCATAGGGTTCAATGTAGGAGGTATTCCACAAATGATTGACCACCTGCACAACGGCTATGTTGCCGAATATCAGTCTTCCAAGGATCTGGCAAACGGAATTCACTGGGCATTGACCGAAGGAGAATATGAAAGTCTGAGCGAAGAAGCCTGCCGTAAGGCAGTATCCAGCTATTCGGAAAGTACCATCGCCAAGAAATATGTTGAAATCTATAACAAGATTACAGGGAATCATGCATAACCATCATCCTCATCCCAAGTTTTCTATTATTACTGTCACCTACAACGCCGCAAAAGTATTGGAGGATACTATACAAAGTATTGTTACACAAACTTATAAGAATCTAGAGTATATTATTGTAGATGGGGGATCAACAGATGAAACACTGGATATCATTCACAAATACCAGGAACATATCACCACTGTTATCAGTGAACCCGACCAAGGTTTATACGATGCCATGAACAAAGGAATAAAACTGGCAACCGGAGATTATCTTTGTTTCTTGAATGCCGGTGACGGCCTGCACGAGGATGATACTTTGCTGCAAATGGTACATTCCATCAATGGAACAGCCCTGCCGGGAGTGCTATATGGAGAAACAGAAATTGTGGACAGTCAAGGGCATTTTTTATATATGCGCCGCCTGTCCGCACCCGCAACGCTTACCTGGAAAAGCTTCAAGCAAGGAATGCTAGTCTGCCATCAAGCCTTTTTCGCCCGCCGTGATCTGGTGGAACCATATGACCTGAGATATCGGTTCTCGGCAGATTTTGACTGGTGTATCCGTATCATGAAGAAAGCGGATGTACTCCATAACACCCATCTTACTCTTATTGATTACCTGAATGAAGGAATGACCACCCGTAACCATAAAGCCTCCTTGAAAGAACGCTTCCGTATTATGAGCCGTCACTATGGATGGGCAAGCACAGTGACACACCACTTATGGTTCGTTCTGCGCCTGCTTTACAAATAATCCGGAGTCTGGCTTACGACGGGCCTTAATCAATTTTCCTACGGGCTCTTCTGACCTGCAAGAATAAGAACAAGACCAGCACACAGGTCAATACACCCAACGCCACAAAAGCCACCGTTTCCGTAACATGCAGCGATTTCGGATCGAACTTAAATTCCACTACATGCTTTCCGGCCGGCACATTCATCGCCCGAAGAATATAATCCGCTCTTCCGTGCGGTGCTTCCACACCATCAATATATGCCTGCCAACCAGGATAGTAAATTTCCGAGAAAACCACTGTTCCTCCTGTCTTCGAATTAACCTCATATTTCAAGTCATTAGGTTCGTACGCAGTCAGTTTGATTGTACCCAGTGTATCTGTTTCAGCCGCCGATTTTACCTCCGCACTGAATTTTTTATCTACGACAGCCGTTTTTGCCGGATCTATCCGATGCAAAGCATCTATCTCTTCATTGGCATTATCCACATACTGCACCTCGTTTACAAACCAAGCATTGCCCAGCGTATAAGGATTCTGTATCGGGACAGTCTTTCCACCTTGCAGCGGAAAAATAAAGTAACGGGTATTCAGCATATTCAACACAGGAAAACCGGACGGAGCTACCTTCTGCATATCGCCTCCCGCCTCCGAAACAGCCTTGAACACGCCATTCATCTCGGTGCTGATATGCTCCTCTATCATTTCCTGATAGCGGCGCAGCTTGGCGGCATGATATCCACCGATGCTCTTATGCCAATAAGAAGTCGTATTTTCATTAAACGTATTGCCGGCTAGGTTCAGTACCCGGAAATCCAACGTTTTATCGGCCAATATTGCCTTATCCGTTTCGGTCGGTTTAAAGGAATTATCCTGCTGCACCTTCTCCACAAATTGTTCATCATACAAATAACGTTTGTTCACACTCCACATATCTGCCAGACAGAGGACAGCCAATGCCAGAATCGTCACCTTCGCCTTTAGTTTGCCCATGCCATATAACCAAAGAACTGCCGTACCTATCATAATAACAAAGAAACTGCGCCATGCATCCGAAGTAAAGATACTCTGACGGATTTCTTCCAGATTAGCAAGTAACGGAGCCAGCTGATCTGCCGGAATACCCTGCAATGCCTGCATTTCCATACTTGAAACATACGACGGGAAAAAGAAACCGGGAGCTAATGCAAACAATAAAGCGATGCCACCTGTCAATCCCAGACTGATATAAAACGACCGGGCCTGTTCCTTAACCAACTGAGGGCGTGCCATTACCTCCTTTAAAGCAAGGACTGCCAACAAAGGTATGGTAAACTCAGCAATGACCAAAATAGAAGAAACCGCACGGAATTTATCGTACATCGGGATATAATCCAAAAAGAAATCGGTGAATCCCATAAAATTCTTTCCCCACGACAGCAGGACAGACAAAACTGTAGCACTCAAAAGCGCCCATTTCATAGGACCTTTCACTATAAACAGCCCAAGAACAAACAGAAACATCACAAACGCCCCCACGTATACAGGACCGGATGTACCGGGTTGCTCACCCCAATACTGACCTATCTGGCTATAGATACTATTATACATAGGATTCGCCTTTTCCATCGCCTTTTCGTTAGCTGCCAAAGGTACGGAAGCACCACCTTTCACATTAGGGACAAGCAAAGAGAAAGTCTCACCGATACCGTAGCTCCACTGAGTGATATAATCTCGTTCCAGACCACTTTTTGTCTGATTATGACTATCCGGTTTCACCAGCTCACTCTTACCACGCATCGTTTCCTTACTATACTCATACGTATGATATAAGTTAGATAGATTTATACAAACTCCCAAAATACCGGCCATCAACAACACACCAGTTGCTTTCAGAAATTGCGGCATTTCCTTCTTCTGCCAAGCATCCACTCCGAACGCAACCGCCATAAAGAGCATGACAAAAAGAAAATAATAACTCATCTGCACATGGTTCGACACTATTTGCAAAGCAACAAAAACCGCTGTCAGCAAACCACCTGACAAGTATTTCCCTCTATAAGCCAATACCATACCGGCTATAGTGGGTGGAATATAAGCCAAGGTTACAAATTTCCAGATGTGTCCGGCAGCTATAATGATGAAAAAATAAGAAGAAAACGCCCACAACACAGCCCCCAATGAAGCCAGCCAGACCGAGAAATCGAATGCACGCAATAATATATAAAAGCCCAACAGCATGACAAATACATACCACACATAATTCGGGAGATACAAATGATATAACTTCTCCACTCCCTTCAGGGTATCCGTAGAATCATAACTGGGTGCCATCTGATAAGTAGGCATACCACCAAAAATCGAATTAGTCCAGCGCGTACGCTCTCCCGTACGTTCCAGATATTCTTTCGCTTCTTCACCGGCACCAATGCCCGCCACAGAGTCATGTTGTGAAAGGATACGCCCTTCTGTCACTGCCGGGAAAAAATAGGCGAATGAGATGACAGCAAAAAGGATAATCACTACTATATCAGGTAGTATTCTTTTAAATAAGTTCATAAGTATATCTGTTTATTAACGTTGCAAAGATACGATATACTCTGATAAAATGCGTACATTTGCAGCCATAAATAAAGTTGAATTATGAAAATAGGAATTATAACAGCCATGAGTTCCGAGCAGAAACAAGTAGCGCAACTGCTCGAAAACAAGAAAGAATACACCGAAGGTCCTTTCCAATATACTGAAGGCAGCATTAGAAATAATACCATTATCCTGATGAAATGCGGAATAGGTAAAGTGAACGCTGCTGCCGGTACTGTAGAACTGATCCGTACCTTCCAACCCGACTGTGTCATCAGCACCGGTGTAGCAGGAGGCATAGACAGCTGCCTGAAAATAATGGATGTTGTGGTGAGCCGACAAGTTGTATATCATGATGTATGGTGTGGAGAAGGCAATATGTACGGACAGATACAAGGACTTCCCGCCCGATTCGAAGGTAATGCCACATTGTTTGATTGCGCCATGTCACTGGATACTCCGACCGCCATTCATGGAGGTCTGATATGCAGCGGAGACAAATTCATCACCGACCGTTCCGAACTGAACGACATTAAAGAAAAGTTCCACGAAGGGCTGGCAGTAGATATGGAATCGGGAGCCATCGCCCAAATCTGTTATATATATAAGGTACCGTTCATCAGTTTCCGTATCATCAGCGATACGCCGGGATCCGACAACCATTGGGAACAATACACAAATTTTTGGGAGACTATAGCCGACCGTTCCTTCGAGGTCACTCATACCTTCCTTTCCTCATTACCAGCTAATTTATAAAAACGAATAATATGAAGACAATACCCAGTTTTACCATTGACCATATCCGCTTGCTTCGCGGTATCTATGTATCCAGAAAAGACGAAGTGGGCGGTGAAACGGTCACCACCTTTGACATCCGCATGAAAGAACCCAACCGGGAACCTGCTTTGGGACAAGGAGCCTTGCATACCATAGAGCATCTAGCCGCTACCTACCTGCGTAACCACCCTATATGGTCTGACAAAATTGTCTACTGGGGACCGATGGGATGCCTCACCGGTAACTACCTGTTAATGAAAGGCGATTTAAAATCGGAAGATATTGTAGAACTGATGCAGGAAACGTTCCGCTTTGTAGCCGATTTTGAAGGCGAAGTTCCGGGAGCCGCCCCTAAAGATTGCGGTAACTACTTGCTTCACGACCTGCCTATGGCCAAATGGGAGTCGGCCAAATATCTGCATGAAGTATTGGAACACATGACAAAAGATAATCTGTATTATCCTACTAAAGAGTAATTCTCAACAACAGAACAGTAGAAACGTAATAACAGAAAATAGAAAAGCCGCTTTCTTTTCAGAGAGCGGCTTTTCTTTAAGTCCTTTTCAATAGAGATTGAATTACTTACGTAATCCTAGTGCTTTAACAATAGCACGATATCTTTCGATATCACGGCTCTTCAGGTAGTTCAACAACGCACGGCGTTTACCTACCAAAGTTGTCAAAGCTCTTTCAGTGCTATAATCTTTTCTGTTGAGCTTCAGGTGCTCAGTCAGGTGAGAAATACGGTATGAAAACAAAGCTATCTGCGCTTCAGCTGAGCCAGTATCAGTGTTAGACTTTCCGTACTTTTCAAAGATTTCTTGTTTTTTAGCTGCATCTAAATACATAATTCTTAGATTTTTTGATATATAAAATTTTCATTTAGCGGGTGCAAAGATAGACATTATCTTTTATATCACAATGAATTAGAGCGATTTATTTTAAAAATAATCTTCTATCTCTTTTACTGTCGCATCTTTCAGCATATCTTCGAACATCATAGCAAAGGCTGCCCAACTGACATTGAATGAAATTGTAAACCCGATTTCTTTTCATCCGATGAATAAAAGTGCCCAGTCCGAAACCGTTTCTTCATGAATTTCGGACTGGACACTTTTTAAACTATCGCTATTTTATTTCAACCAGCCACTCATGGAACCCATCATAAGGGGTATAGTGCAATACATATTCGGATTGGCTATGACTGATAACTTTATCCCAAGGAATCCGGTTTACATCAATTTCCGCCCTTGCCAGCCACAAAGCATTTTCCATCACATAACGGTCTAAAGAAAGCTCAAGCATCATCCGGCTCAAATAAAAAGCAGACTGTTCATAGGCATACCATTTACCGTCACTTTCCCGATAGATATATATCAAGCCATCATTGCTTAATTCTCTTTCCAACATCATTATTATCTCGCGCATAATTTTATAGATTACTCGTTTTTAATCAGTATCATCTCATTGTCCGAGCACAGAACCACAATCCAAGGACCGTTCAGTAACTTATTCAAATCGACTTCCACCTTATCCAGCATAACACCTCTCAATACCGTCTCATTAAGTTTCTTCAACAAATGAGCAGAACGGTAGCAAGCGTACCAACGTCCGTCTTCTTCAGATATATAAATTTCCGATTTACCGCATGATTTCTTGTCCATGATTTCTAACAGGTTGCTCATAACATCCTCCTTTATACTTAATAATAGCCTAAGCTATTATATCGCCATACCAGCCTGAAACGATGCGACTCATTTCTTGACCTGTTTTCTGACACTCCCTGCCCCGGAATATATACTTTTGACTGATTTCCCTCCGTCGTAGCTGTCCAATAAGGCACACCTGACCAATTATTATACTTAATACCGGAACTGGTAATCACCCCATTTATTTGCTGCCACTCTGCTTCTGCGGGCAAAGAGAAATGATAAAAAACCGTATAGCTATTACCCGATGTGACAGGAGTAGAACTACCACTGGAATTAACCGCCACACCTATCGCATTATCCATTACACTTCTTTCATCATTGTCACTGGAATAATGTTCTTTATTTATCTTCTTATAATACTCCTTTATTATTTTCTGTCCGTCCGTCAGGTTCGTTGTGTACCCATTGTCTCCCCAGGGCAGACCGCCAACAGCAAAACGGTCTATTCTGTCAACATACAATTGTTCTGTAATCTGGATAGGATACCATTGTTTGATAGGATATTTCATTTCGCTGCCCGCAACAGGCTTGTTTTGCGCATCCAGTTTACGCACATAAATATTGCACGAACGATACGGCTTCTCTGAGTTCCATTCTTTCTCCCAAATCGTTTTTTGATCAGCGTATCCCTTTAAATACATTCTAAGCTCTGCCGTTCCCTCCTTTTGTATCACATTGTATTCATCATATCTAGGAGTAATCCAACTCATATCAGACTCAAACATCACCCAATAGTCTCCAGAAACGCCATCAAAATCATCCACTTTGATTTGCCATTTCTGCCTATCGGTACTCACCACTTTGATTTTCACCAAATGTCCGTCAATATTATAATCTTGCCCTTCATTGAACTGAATAAACAAGTCAGACAATTCGCTGTCTACCCTCCATTGAGCATCCTTCGTGTTTCCCGAGATGTTGATCACACCGTTCTCATCCATGCAGCCCGATTCTTTCACACCTCCCGCTCCGCGCAAATGAAGCGTAACATTATAAATGGTATTTCTGTTCACATCAAAATCATACGATATGTTCTTACCTAAAAACAGTCGGTAACTAATAGTTCCCTTTACATGTGCACTGCTCGATTTATATTCATAATCCGCCGTAACAAGGATGTATGAACATCTGCGACCCAAGTTCTCATTGTCTGTATAGTCGGTAAATGCAGCATACACTTCTTTACCTGCCTCCATCGTATTTTTGATACGATTCGGGGTTTTGGCTTTTTCATTACCATTTTGGGCATCCGTACAGTTTTGGGCATGAACCGTCTGTTTATTCTCAAACTGATAAAGACGCTCGGACATCACTTGAGTTTCGCCATTTCCACTTGGTCCCGTAAGCAACGAACCGGATGGGAAGTCATACTTCTGTCCTTCCTTGTCAAAAGAAGTAAAATCCGTTATACTATTATCCGAGGCCAAGGTACAAGTCTTAGGCACATTACATAATTGTACTGATCGGGGCGTCAAGGTCACTTCGTTGTCCAGCCCGGAAGTATTGATATTTACTTTAATCATAGCATACGGGCGTTTCAAAGAAACTTTAGCCAAATAGCAACCTTTATTACCACCTTGAGCCCCCTCATGCGGATTCTCGGTATAGATAAACTGCTCGGATGCACCGTAAAGGAGACAAGCGGATGTTTCATCAAAATCCACCGGCCACTGAATCAAACTCTCTTTAACACTCTGCCACAATGACAAAGTAATCTTTCGTCCATAATTAGCGATAACCTCTACTCTTACAGCCTGGTTGCCTTGTTTGGCATTGATGTGGATATATACTTTTCCATCTGCTGTTTTAGAAGAAACGACCCCTGCACTACCATTCTCCACACTACCGGAAACTTCGAACGAATCCCCATTCTTAACCAGATAGACGGTTACCGTATTTCCTCCATAATTCACTTTTACATTCACATCATCAATAACGGAGAATATGGAGTTATCTCCGGCAGCCCTGCTGTTCATGTTCACAGAAGTAATATCGGCTGGTGATATTGCTATGACCACAGGAGCATCGTCCTCCACTCCGGACTCCGGACCGGCTAACTCCTCTGCCGTACAAGCACCCAACATACAAATGATGAAAAACATCATTATCAGTCTTATTGTCTTCATTTTTCCTCCTTTTGTTTATTCATAGCCCGGGCTAAGCAATATTTCATCCCAATCTGCCACATAAGTTTCCACATCCGTCTTCAAACCGCCTCCAGCAGGAGTCTCGGTCACTTTTATATTAAATATATACACATGGTTACGCACCACCTCAAACCGATCTCCAACCCCATCTTTTCTGAACTCGATCGTTTTTGTCTTGGTTTCACCTCCATACGTGTAAGTCACATCCAAGGATACTGCCCCGCTGTCGTTATTTTCTTGTTCCGGCAAATAAATCAAATCCTCATAAGCCATTGTCACATTCAGTCCCGTATAAACAAAGTTCTGCGGCTTCATCGACAACCCTGTTACGTAAGGACTTTGGTACTGAATTGTTTCATCGGGGCTCAACGTAGCTTGTGACACACAATACCCTTTATCATTAGCGTTATTCACCGTGATGCCGGTAATAGTAAAATCGCCTTTTGTATCTTGAAACCCTTGTTTCCCGTTCACCCAAAGGCTCACCTTAGCCACTGCCCTATACAGTTTGCACTCTAAGCTTGGTCCTGCAGGAGGGACACCGGTAGCGGGACTGATCCCCCACATCGGCAGACGCCTTTCGGCCAGATTCCACGGAGTCGGACCAGTGTAATTATAAACCAATTTATTATAGATTTCAACGGCAGTATTGCCTACCATCGTATTAAGATATGCCTGCATTCCCTCACTGACTCCCTGAATTCGGTTCTGATTCAAATTGGCGAGAACCACCAACCGTACCTGTTCATTACCTATCGTCCTCTGCATAGTCCCTTCCAGTATCTTTTGGTCGGCATAATCATTAATCACTCTCAAATCCTCTACCAAATATTTCAGTCTTTGAGTAACCGCATCAATCACTAGTACATACACATCGCCTTCCACAATAGTCCCCTGTTCCGGAGTGGTAAAATCCCAATTACCATCTGCTGTGGGCGCGTCAACCGTTCTGGAAGAATTCCCCGAAAGAGACAATGCAAGACGTACCGGCGCTCTTACGTCCCCCCCAGCCTTCGCCGCCAACTCGTCCTTCGCACACGACGAGAAGCACAGTCCGCAGAACACCGCCATCACTATATAGGATAAACCTCTTTTCATAGATTGCTTTTTTAGTTTCGTTATTACATGTCCAGTTCGTTGAAGCGTACCACCCAATCATTGATAATGATGCTAGTATTAATCCATTTCATGCTCTCGTCCAAAAAGAAAGTCATATTGTATTCGTCCTGGCGGTCCAGATACTCCTGATTGGTCATCTCATGTCCTTCTGCTTCAGTAAGCAGCAAGTATTTCACTAATGGTATGGAAAGTACAGGCTCCCCTGTTTCCTTGTTGGTTATGGTGAGGCGGGGATTATTTTCAACCACCAGACGCCCTACGGTAATCTGTGCAATAGCTACGCTGATATTGCTGTCCTCTGCATCTCCATCGGCACGTGTTCCCATATCCGTGCCACCCTGCATACGGTAATAGGGATAATATGTTAATGTTTCGTCCTCCAGCAGCTTATTATCATAGTTCATCAAACCGTTGTCGTCTGTAATCGTAAATTCAAATTTATCTACCTCCACAGTCACTCCGTCCATTTGCTGGAGAATGATGCGTATGGTGTTGGTGTTCTTCACCAGTGGTACAGTCACTACCTGCGAGCTTGCTGCCCGCGAGAAAGATTGCTTGGTCACTTCACCGTGCCACAACGCAGAAAGTTTACTGTTCACAACAGCCGTTCCATCAGCCGCACGACTGTACAGACGATCCATCCTGCATTGCAGTTCATCTAGCGAGGATTCCCCTGCCGTAACCAAAGGCACTGAGAATGAAGCCTCATCATTCAGTCCCGCCCAAGTGACAAGATGATAGTCACCCGGTTCCAAATCCACTTTCATGGTATATCCTTCTTCTCCCAGCACATCGCCTTCTTCTGTCTTCTGATATACCAACTTGCCGTTATCGTCAAAAGCATAAAGTGTCACAGTCCCCACCTCGCGCGAGAAAGCATCGGCATACTTCATGTTATAATCATACTTGAATTTCACTCTGTACTCTACAGAGCAATCTACCTCTTCTTCACCGAGTATGCTGTCGCACGACACAACGGCACTTCCCAATGTCATGGCCATCATCAGGCTGAAGGAGAATTGTCGGGCGAATGTTTTTACTGTTTTCATGCTTTTGGTCATTTTATAATGTTAGAATATAGAAAGGTATAAAGGGGAGGGAGATGAATCCTCCCCTGTCTGTCATAGTGTTTGTTAGAACTCAATGTTATTGAAACGTACAATCCAAGGAATAATCTTAGCATTCAATTGCAAATAGAAATTATTATCACTCTCTTCACCGCTAGGATCTATTGTTATTGTTGCACCACCGATATTCTCGAATCCAGTAACTTTCAGTACATAGATATTATTTCTCATGATTGCCTTATCCATATACTGATCTCCTTTATTGTGGCAAATTTCAGATGAATAATAATAGCAATGTCCATTTTCATAAGTATCATAAGATGCATCTGCACCATTATCAGCTTTTACAGCATCAATAGATGTATAAAATTTATTATTGCATTTATAAATGGTACCAACAGGCTCACCCGTTTCATCGCCAATCTGACCACGGAAAATAATACCAGTCACTAAAGCTGGTACTTGCTTTTCTTTTTTCACAATATTTTCTAAACAATAAGCCAAACGATGACCTACCTGTGCATTATCGTTAATATTAGCAGTGGGAAGATCTTGGAAATAAACTTGGCTATCATCGCTGGCCTCATCAACTTTATCCGCATTTACATTTTTCAATGCGTTATAGAAATATGATCCAAAAACTTGGTCGTAATCTGTTACATTATTCTTATTCTTTGAATTAGGATCAACCATATAGGCCATATTGTCTACACCTAACAAGCCTAAAGTCCTGAAGTTTTCCCAGCTCGCATCCGTCAAATGTCTTGCCGTATACACAGAATTTGAAAGATTCACCAACGCGTATTTATCCAGTTTCACTGTCCAGTCAAGCTTACCATCAGTAGATGTAGTATAATATTCAAATTTGGGGAACGGCTCAAGAAGAGTAAAAATATGTTCACCTGTCTGACCATAAGTTTTTTCTGTCTTTATAAAAGCTCTTCTATCAGTTCCATCTGTTCCCTCATGTATCCAAACATCAGAATTATCATTATCCAAATTCTTTGCCTTATGCAAACCTGTCAAACGAACGGCTTTATTATCGGGATATATATAGTAACCACTTGTAGTTTCCGCAATGGCATAATCAGTAGTTTGTACTGTAAGAGGATATAAGTTATTTGGTTTAGCAATTACATAATTTATCTTTGAAACAACACGTTCCACCTCTACCTCTTTTATTGTTGGATCTTCATAGTTGTTGGATAAAACGTCTACCTTTATCTCTTTTTTGTTCACCATCATAAATTGACCGGCAGCAGCTATTGTTATATCACCAGTTGTTGTATAAGAACTTTCTGCAATTTGTTCATACTTAGACTTATCAGTCGATTGTTGGCTGTTGGCAATAGCTTCTATTGACTCAGTCGGATTTAACACAACAAGCACTTTATACCATCCAGAATTTGCCAATGTAAAGAAAGGATTATAAATGGTCTCTCCACTAGCCGTAGTTTCATTCAATTGTGCCTTTGTTAAATAACCACCGAATTCTTCTTTAGTAAGATTTCCATTTTCATCTAGTCTATTTAAAATTATAACGGCATCTGTTACAGTTGATTCACCTTCGATACCTGGATCCGTTACACCGCTTTCTTCATTATCAGCTGCGCGTGATGAGTTTGATGTAGAACTTATCACTAATGAAAGGTTACCCTTCACTTTCTCTGGTTGATTCACATTGTTTTTCACAATGTCCTCATTCGTACATGCTACCATGGCAGCATATGCCAACATTCCTAATAATAATCCCTTAATCTTCATAATCCTAAGTTTTTAAATTATAAACTATTTTTGTAATTTCCATTCTTGTTTGTCAACACAGCAAAGGTAAGTGGTTAATCGTATAAACCTTAATCGGTATTTTCGACAAAATAGATTGGTATCTTTGACAAAATGACTTTATATCGTCTTTTACAGGGCATTTCCATCATACGTGAATAAAATACCCTACACGTTGAAAGAATCACCTCTTACATTTTTCCATTAAAAAAGAAGAGAAAAAAACAAGGATAACATGTACTTTTTTTTCACTACATCAAACAGATCGGACAGTGTGGCATTTCAGCAAAATATCCCTCCATAAAAGCCGCCCTCATCAACATATGCGGAAGCCAAATCTAAAGTGGGAATCACCCGTAAAAACATAAAAATGTAGTGAGCAAGTGTTTCTCTCATCAAGAAGTACACATTCCTTCACATACGTACATATCCATAGACCTATACAATTATATAGGCTTATGCGTACGTATATAAATACTACATGTTCAAAGACAAGGGTATTTCTTAAAAAGATCAAGTCGTTTTCAAAAAAGACGGCGAGCTTTTTTAAAAAGATGGCGAGCTTTTTAAAAAACGTCTTGATCTTTTTTGCCACTGCCGGAACTTCGACTTCCGACAGATTATGTAAAATTCAACTTAAAAACACTGTGAGGACACTAATGCGCTGAACTTTAATTCAAAATCCGGGAATAGACTCCACTACCCCGGATTTTACCTTGCGCTTTTCGCAAAGAACAAGTTTCTTCTAACATCTTTTATTGTACTGTTTGTCTATATGTCTTATTTTACAAAGATTGCTTCATCCTTACGTTTATTGGTCACTTCTTCCAAATTGGCTCCGGCTTCGACGGAATCCTTGGCCTGTGCCTGTTTGAAATAATTCTCAGCAGAGTCGAGGTCTCCTTGCAACAGTTTCAGTACGCCTCTGTTGTTCAGCGTCGCACTCGCCTGTGCATCGGCCTTGTCCAAATAACGCACCGCCTGTTGCAAGTCACCCCGTTGGAGTTCGATAGCGGCAGCGTTTATATTCGCTGTTGGGTCATCAGGAAACATGCGCACTGCCACATCGAACACTTCGTTAAACTCGTCACTCCCCTTTTCGTATGTTTGGGCAACCAGAAACATTTCCTGCAAGCTCAACTGCTGGGGACGGAGCTTTATAATCTGTTTTGCCTCTTCCACATCAAATCCGCGAACTACATAACGTACAGTGTAATCAGAGTGACGCAAAGCCGGATAACAATCCTGTAGTAATGCGGCATATACCTTTCCACCATCCAAGGCCTTAATGCGTTCCTCCTTCACGTCAAAATCGCTCTCATTCTTATCTATTATGGACAAAATCTCTTCTTTCAGCGGTAAATCATTCTTAGCCACATACGCACGCAGTCCGGCCCAGTCCTCGGGTACAGAATTCACCTTGAACAAATCCGCTTTAAAGCCATACTCATTCATTACATAACTCTTCAATGCCTCAGCACGCCCCTGAGCCAAACGCGCATTGGCCGCATATCTGCCCTCAGGAGAAGCATAACCCACAATAGCTATTTCAGTAATGGTAGTATTGACATCATTTTTCACTACATCCACCGTATGTTTGATAGCAGCCAGTTCGGATGGATTACGACGATAATCAGGATAAATATTCATCTGATTTACCGGAAAATCCAAATAAGCACGTCCTTCCTCGGCACGATTCTTCACAGCCTCGACAGCAGGAGAAACGAATGCCACGACAGGTTTTACCACATAGCGTTCCAAATTGGCACGAGTTATAAAGGCACTGTTTTCTTCTTTCTGACAATCGGCACAGCCACGTATAGCAGCCTGCAGTTCCAGTTCTGCACCATTCATCCATTTCTCGTATGGAATACGGGCTGAATAATTTACAGTCTGTTCCGTTCCATTCTTACGACGAAGAATGGTATATGCATCCGACGGAATACTGCGTTCACGCTGTTGCACGATGGAACGGATACGCCCATATACCCAAATAGCAGGCAAAATCCTGTTATAACTGTTATCCTGTGTCTTCAAAACCGGAGTCAGAGTTGCCACACAGTTGGAAGAAAGCTCCATTGCAGCCGGCAACGTGATATCCATTCCTATCATCACCTGTCCATTATCACTAATCAGGATTGACTGATTGCTGACTTGTACCTGACCACCTGATAATGTCTGTGCACCTACCGGAATAGCCGGTATCAATAATATAAGAAGTATATAACATATAAGTTTCATAATCCGTAATTTTTAGAATATATAAATAAGATTCAGAGCAGCCTTAGTAGGACCCCAATAATTCTTGTTGGATTTCTCCAACATATCTCCACATTCTTCACACTCATATTTCTTATAACGCACATAAGCATAACCCAAACCGATGGTGGCGCCCAGATTCCAATGGCGTCCCAGCACAAACTGATAACCGTAACTGACACCGCCGCCATAAAAATGTCCCTTATAACGGAAGTCTTTCAAATCATCGAAAGGAGAAAACGGCAAATCAATACCGGTAGTATTGTATGCTCCTCCCATTAAATGGAAACCGAAAAAATGACCATTGAACTTATCACAAAGCCAATAACGCAACTCGGGCTGTACCATCACCAGTTTCAACATTTTATTATCGCTGTATTTCCAGGGATTATAATAAAACGGAATATCCACTGTAAGCTTCTTGCTCAACCCTACTTCCACTCCTAAGTTTGGTATGGCGACGGCATCTATCGCCACATTAGTCTTAACAGCCACCTGTCCATACATAAATAAGGAAGAAGCCAGCAGACACACCCATGAAAATAAAAATCTTCGTATTACCATATTCAATTCTCTCTAGCTAAGTTATTTTTTACATCACAAAGGTAGAGGCTATTCTTTTAACAGGATATTGGCAAATTAATCTTTATTAAGAGGTGGTTTCGGCAAAATACAGAATGAACAAAAAACAATCTTAGTTCCTATTTCCGTCAAAAACAGAACATCCATTCAATGAGAAACATTCCAACTATCAAATGGAACACCAACGGAGTTTTCTCCATCCATAAATGAAAATCCTTTCATCATGATAAAAACGCCCCCTTATATAGCCAAACAACTCCTTCTTTCCAACATAGCAGGTATTTTCATCAAAAAGAGGGTGTTTTCATCAAAAAAGCTTGAAAATAATTTGGATACATGAAAAGAATACCTACTTTTGTATCGGATGATAATGGGTCAATCATTCACATAATCAAAAAAACAATAAAAAATTATAGTTCTATGAAGGCAATGCATTTAATAATTGCCATGCTCGTCATGATGAGTTTGGCATCCTGCTCTGCAGATGGTAATGACCCCGTTGAAAACTCAGTTTCAACGTATCTCCTGGAAAAAACGTATGGAGCCAGAAGCGTTACATACGAGGAAAACAATTCTGACAAGTTAAAATTAAGTGAGTTACCGGCTATCAGCCTTTCTGAAGCCGACCATATTCTATCTGTCCTACGAAAACATACTGATGCTCAAGAAGAACTTGATATTCAAACTGCCACCAAAGGAGAACAAACATGGCTTAGAATTGTAATGAAGCAAACAATAGATCATAAATATGCTTTCACTATCCAGTTAAATATGAACTGTTACAATGACGGAAGCCTCTACTATGGCGGATATCAGGCGGAATGTTCTTCTTCTTTGATAAAATGGTATCTTAAAGGTTTCAGCCTGGCTACCGATAATGCCACAAAAAATTATAAATTCGAATCCCAAAGCTATATTTATATGAAAGTAATAGATAATGGAATCAAATATATGCAGATTCCTGTCACTATAAATGGCAACTATAATCCCCAAAACCATGATGCTGCATTTTCCTACAATTTATGATATATAATACAATAATCACTTTATAATATATACCATCATTCCCCCCTTGTTTCTAGCTTGGTATACATACCTTAATAAAATAGCAAGAGACAGGGGGTGTATTTCATTCAAATACAATCGTCTAATAATCAAGACAAGACAAAACTGTGTGAACGGAATACCTACTATCCTTTCTTTTCACCGAACCTGTTGATACTAAAAACAGAATATATTCCTATGACTTTTAGTTGGTTATTAAAATATAGTTTGCTATATTTGTAGGAATTCCTAAAATAGATTAAGGAATAATATCAAGCAGATTGTACGTGACCAATCTGATTACAGGGGAATAAAAGTGAAACAATTTATTATGATGAAATCTTTAATAATCACCTTATTATGTAGTTTTTGTCTATCAACTACTAATGCGCAAAGTTATTTCCGCCAGTGTGGTATCCAACTACTTACCAAACAAAACGGATTGAGCAACAATACATTGACTGGAATTTATCAGGATAAAGCCGGCTTTTTATGGTTAGGAACCGATGTTGGACTAAGCCGCTATGACGGAATACATTTTCATAATTACAATCTGATTGATAAAGAGCCACGTGCCTTAACTCATTTATATGAAACATCAAACAATCTGCTATGGTCTCATATCGCCAATTTAAACCAAATAGCCTGTTTTGACAAGATGCGTGGAATCTATATGCCACTTATCTCACCTACTCCTGAGGTATTGCAAGATATACAGGATATATGTGTACTGCAAGACAAATTATATGCCTTGACCTCCAATGCCATAGTAGAGTTAAATATGGAGAAAAATGCAGATGAAATAAGACTGACTGCCCAACTGCTTATAGATATAAAAACAAAAGTCCTAGGACTTTATAATAACGAAGATATTTTATGCGCACTGACAGCAGAGAATCAAATCTTGCTTTATAACGTTTCCGATAAAAGTAGCGAGCATATAAATGGAACCGATCTAGGTATTGTGAAAGCCGACAACATTGAAAAAATACATATATATAATGATAATGTGTGGATTTGTGACCAAACCGAAGGAATCATCTGTTATAATACAAACACTAAAACATCACGCACACTGAATGATAACAGCCAGTCATCCTTCATTCAAAAAGATATACGCGATATAATCCAAATAGATAAGACCACATTCATTATAGCCACATGGAGTTCACTGTCAGCCATAAGATTTGAAACGGACAACTACCTCCAGTCGCCATTCCACATTGTAGATCTGACCCAACATGATTCTTACTATGCCCCCATCCTCAAAAACAGAATTACCGACATTCATTTTGACAAGTCCAACAATGTGCTTTGGGTAGGAACTTTCGGCAGAGGATTGCTGAAACTGAATCTCAAAGGAAACGATATCAACCGTATCCCGTTGAACGATGAAATAAGATATGTGAATAGTATAGCACAAGATGCCGACGGATACATCTGGCTGGTCACCGAAAAAGATGGCATATATAAAAGTACAGAAAATAAGATCTCTCCTAATCTGCACTTTTCCTTATGGGAGAAAAGTCACAAGAATAATCATTATTGCCTGCACAAAGATCGCAATGGAGGATTATGGTTCGGCGATGACAAAGGAAACATCCTTTGGGTAAATCCTACTACCGGTGAAACGGTGATTCACCAACTAAACCCCGAAACAGCAGACTCTGCTGTAACTGCTTCTATCTTGAAACTATATCTAAACTCACAAAACCATTTATGGATTGCCACCGAAAAAGGAATAATGGTCTATAACCATCAGACACACGAATGCATAGCAGCACAACCTTATACGAAAGAATTCAAAAAAATAACCGCTATATGTGAAGATGGAGATGGAACCATGTGGCTAGGTACTGAAAAAGGAATACACCGTGCCAGCCGTAAAGGAAAACAAATAAAATTCACCGGTGGTTATGAAAAGGCAAGAAACCTGACACCCGGAAAAGTATTGGCACTTTATCTGAACAACTATAACCAATTGCTTATCTCATACACTGATAAAATTATCCAAATAGACGGAAAAGAGAAAACCATATCCTCTATCATGATCTTACAAAAAGACTTGCCTAACGGACACATAAGCTGTATGATAGATGATAAGAACGGAAATACCTGGCTGGGAAGCAATGCTGGTTTTATCACATTGAATAACAAGAACAATGCATCATATACCTACGCATTACCGGAAAGTTATTACGATGTATGTCGGCTGAATGACGGGAAATTGCTATGGGCGAACTCTACAGGATTACTCTATTTTGAACCGCGCACTTTAAAAGAAAGTTCAAGTAACTGCCAATTCCATATCTCCGATATAGATATTAATTACAATAAAGTAGAAATAGGAGAAAAAATAAACGGACAAGTCATTCTGGACAAACCTGCGTACCTGATAGAACATTTATCTTTAGACTACAATAACAACAACCTGATTCTCTATTTAAGTGATCTGAAATACGGAACCTCGCCCAACACAGTGAAATATCGCCTGTTACCCACAGAAGAAAAATGGAATACGAATTATGACGATCATATAAAACTCAGCAATATCCCTCCTGGGAAATATGTACTGGAAATACGCTCGTCTTATCCGTTGGAAGAAAATAAACAAATAACCCGGTTATCTATCAATGTAAATAGATATTGGGCTGCAACCGGATGGGCCATCGCCGCATACATCCTGGCTATTATCATTATTTCTTTGCTTACATGGATGTACTTTAACCGGAAATTACAGAAACGGCAAGTTTACAAGGCCAAAGAAGTGAAACTGAAAGAAAAGCTGGAAGAAGAAACGGAAATAAGAAAAGAAGAAGAGAAAAACCATCAATTGCGTGACCAAATCAGATATATGCTGGCACAGGAATTACGCACCCCGTTATCACTCATCACCGCTCCGTTAAAAGAAATGATTACTAATACGGCCTTCCCGGAATCATTCCTGCAAAAAGCAAAAATGGCCTATCGGAATTCAATCAGCCTGCAAGACATTTGTAACCAGCTATTGAATATTCATCAGCAAGAAAGTTACAGTCCTAAATTGAATGTGGCCCCTTATCCTGCCAGCGTGATAGCCGACACTGTAGTCCGTGCATCTCACGAACTACTGAACGTCAGTCCCATTAACCTGCATTATGACAAAGACAACAAAATAAATACGGAAATATGGATTGACCGGAAAAAGATAATCTTTATTCTAAGCAATATATTATCCAATGCCTACCGGCATATCTCGTATTCCGGTTCCATCCACTTTACTGTAAACACCAGTACTATCAACGGAAAAGATTTCTGCCTTTTTACTATAGAGGATGACGGGAAAGAAATGATAGAAGAGTCCTCTGTCATCTTCCTTGGATCGGACAATTACAATCCTCCAAGCAACCGGCTACATCCCGAATTAGGCATTGAAATTATGAAAACGACAATACTAGCCCACCACGGCGATATCCAAATCACTCAAGAAAAAAACAAAGGAACCCGAGTTGTTCTTTATATCCCTCTAGGTAAACAACATTTGAAAAATGATGAAAACGTATGTTTCATCGAACCCGAAACAATAATGGAAGATTCAGATAAAGCAATGATTACTGCAGAGGATAAAAGACAACAGGAAATAGCAAACAGTATAACCGCCAAACCTATTGACAACCCCGAAACCAAATACAAACTACTGGTTGTTGAGGACCATGCAGATATCCGCCTCTATCTGAGAGTATTATTTTCTGCCACCTATAATATTATTATGGCGGAAAATGGGGAAGAAGGAGTAAGAATGGCACGTAAAGAAATACCGGATCTTGTAATAACGGATGTCATGATGCCTGTCATGAACGGTTTTGAATGTTGCCGTATCCTGAAAGAAGATCTAAAAACTTGCCATATCCCTATTATTCTGCTGACAGCTTTGACAGATGATGAAAATATAGTGAAAGGAATAGAATTAGGAGCTGATGACTATATTCTGAAGCCGTTCAATCCGGAGATTCTCCGCACTAAAGTAAAACGTTTAATAAAAAGCCGGACTGAACTGAAACGGATTTATACCAAACTACTAATGCCTTCCATCACCGTCAACGGCTCGCAAGAAGAGAATACGGAAACAATCATCATAGAAGACCCGTTCATCACACAAATTCTGAATATTGTAAATGAGAACCTGCAAAACCCGGAATTCAATGTGAAAAAACTGGCCGAAATGCTGAACATGAGTCAACCTACCCTTTACAGAAAAGTAAAACAACTCACTAATTTCACTATCATAGAATTAGTAAGAGGAGTCCGGTTAAAACGTTCTGCCGAATTACTGAGAAGCCGCAAATACAATGTTCAGGAGGTAGCCGAAATGGTTGGTTATAATGACATCCCCACCTTCAGAAAGCATTTTGTCGATTTCTATGGCACCACTCCCTCTACATTTAATAGTAAAGAAGATACGGAAGATAAAAAATAATCGTTAACAGCCAAATATTTTTTGAATTAAAAATCGTACCTTTGCAGCCAAATATATAGGTATAGTATGCAAGACATTAGAAACATTGCGATCATCGCCCACGTAGACCACGGAAAAACGACTTTGGTGGACAAGATGATGCTGGCGGGACATTTGTTCCGCAACGACCAGACAAATGGTGAACTGGTATTGGATAATAATGACTTGGAACGCGAAAGAGGGATAACTATCCTTTCAAAGAACGTTTCAATTAACTACAAAGGAACAAAAATCAATATTATTGATACTCCGGGACACGCCGACTTCGGTGGCGAAGTAGAACGTGTACTCAATATGGCTGATGGATGTATCTTATTGGTAGACGCATTCGAAGGCCCGATGCCGCAGACACGCTTCGTATTGCAAAAGGCATTACAGATCGGATTGAAACCTGTAGTTGTAGTGAACAAGGTGGATAAACCCAACTGCCGTCCGGAAGAAGTATACGAAATGGTATTCGACTTGATGTTCAGCCTGAATGCTACAGAAGATCAGTTGGATTTCCCCGTTATCTATGGTTCTGCCAAAAATAATTGGATGAGTACTGATTGGAAGACCCCGACAGAAAACCTGGTTCCGTTGTTGGACGCTATTATTGAGCATATTCCGGCACCGAAACAGTTGGAGGGAACTCCTCAAATGTTAATCACCTCTTTAGACTATTCAGCATATACAGGTCGTATTGCTGTAGGACGTGTACATCGTGGTACGCTGAAAGAAGGTATGAATATTACACTAGCAAAGCGTGATGGTAGTCTGATAAAGTCTAAAATCAAAGAGCTACATACTTTTGAAGGCTTAGGACGTAAAAAGACAAATGCCGTTTCATCGGGAGACATCTGTGCTGTAGTAGGTGTAGAAGGCTTCGAAATTGGTGATACTATCTGCGATTTCGAAAATCCGGAACCATTGCCCCCCATCGCCATTGACGAACCGACCATGAGTATGTTATTCACTATCAACGATTCTCCTTTCTTCGGCAAAGAAGGTAAGTTTGTGACTTCACGCCACATCCAAGACCGCTTGACCAAAGAATTGGATAAGAACTTGGCATTGCGTGTACGCAAAAGCGAACTGGAGGACGGTAAATGGATTGTTTCAGGACGTGGTGTGCTTCATCTTTCTGTCCTGATTGAAACCATGCGCCGCGAAGGATACGAATTACAAGTGGGCCAGCCTCAGGTTATCTTCAAAGAAATAGACGGAGTAAAATGCGAACCTATCGAAGAATTAACGATCAGCGTACCCGAAGAATATTCCAGTAAAATGATCGATATGGTAACCCGCCGTAAAGGTGATTTAGTTTCTATGGAAACACAGGGTGACCGTGTAAACATTGAGTTTGATATGCCTTCGCGCGGTATTATCGGTCTTCGTACCAATGTACTGACAGCATCGGCCGGAGAAGCGATCATGGCTCACCGTTTTAAATGCTACCAACCATACAAGGGCGAGATAGAACGTCGCAGCAACGGTTCTATGATTGCTATGGAAAGCGGAACAGCTTTTGCATACGCTATTGACAAATTACAGGATCGTGGCAAATTTTTCATTTATCCGCAAGACGAAGTATATGCCGGCCAAGTAGTAGGTGAACATGTTCATGAAAACGACTTGGTTATCAATGTAACTAAATCGAAGAAGCTTACCAATATGCGCGCATCAGGTTCTGATGACAAGGCACGCATCATTCCTCCGGTAGTATTTTCGTTGGAAGAAGCATTGGAATACATTAAGGAAGATGAATATGTAGAAGTTACTCCAAAGAGTATGCGTATGCGTAAAGTGATTCTTGACGAAACAGAACGTAAGAGAGCTAACAAAAGCTAATCAATCTACCTTTAATATAAAAAATCCCGGAGACCATATTACCTTCGGGATTTTTTATATTTAATCTACAAACTTTACTTTACTAACTTCTCTAGGTTTAGCAGCCGGCATTTCATCGGGATAACCGAAAGCAATCGCATAAAGCAACTCATACCCTTCACTGAATCCCAACTGTTTCATATATTCGGCAGCTGCAGGTGATTTCATGAAACGCACAGGCCCCCCCAAACAGCAGGAACCTATTCCCATTGACCAAGCAGACAAAATCATATTCTCACCCAACAGACCACAATCTATCTGTGACATATCATATGCAGGATCGTTAGCAATAAACACTACTGTAGGAGCATTATTGAACATATTCTGAAATCCCGGACGTTCTGCCGCTTTGGGATTTTCTTTTTTGAAAATTTCAGTCAAACCATTGATAAATTCCGGATTATCTACTACACGAACCTCCCATGACTGTTTATTCATTCCATTAGGTGCATTGATTCCACATTCCACTATAGTCTGCATTTTTTCATGTTCCACAGCCTTGGGCTTATACTTCCGTATACTACGGCGGCTCATAATAGTTTCTATTACAGGGTCTACCTGACTCACGGAAACACTATCCGTAACAACTTCCTTCTGTTGAGAACCTTGCGATGTACAGCTGCATAATACGAACATACCTGCACCAACTAACATTAATCTAAATAATTTCATTTGCTATCATATTTGGTTTGCAACAAATCTAGGCATTTTCAAGCATAAAAAAAAGTGGTTCCCGATAGGAACCACTTTTTATATGTTAAATCTGTAAAATTCAGATTACAATTTCGGACCGGCAGCAACCAATTTCTTACCTGCTTCGTTACCAGTGAACTTAGCGAAGTTCTTGATGAAACGACCAGCCAAGTCTTTTGCTTTTTCATCCCACTGAGCAGCGTCAGAGTAAGTGTCACGAGGATCAAGGATCTTCGGATCAACACCCGGCAATTCTGTAGGAACAACGAAATCGAAGTAAGGAATAACCTTAGTAGGAGCCTTATCAATAGAGCCATCCAAAATAGCATCGATGATACCACGAGTATCGCGGATAGAGATACGTTTACCAGTACCGTTCCAACCAGTGTTAACCAAATATGCTTTAGCACCAGTCTTTTCCATCTTCTTAACCAATTCTTCAGCATACTTAGTAGGATGCAATGACAAGAAAGCAGCACCGAAGCAAGCAGAGAATGTCGGAGTCGGTTCAGTAATACCACGTTCTGTACCAGCCAATTTAGCTGTAAATCCAGACAAGAAGTAATACTGAGCTTGTTCAGGGTTCAAGATAGATACCGGAGGCAATACACCGAATGCATCAGCTGACAAGAAAATAACTTGTTGAGCGTGAGGACCTTTAGAGATAGGTTTAACGATGTTTTCGATATGATAGATAGGATAAGAAACACGAGTGTTTTCTGTTACGCTCTTATCAGCGAAATCAATCTTACCATTAGCATCAACTGTTACGTTTTCCAGCAAAGCGTCACGTTTGATAGCAGCGTAGATATCGGGTTCACTTTCCTTATCCAAGTTGATAACTTTAGCATAGCAACCACCTTCGTAGTTGAATACACCTTCGTCATCCCATCCGTGTTCGTCGTCACCGATCAACTTACGTTTCGGGTCAGTAGACAAAGTAGTCTTACCTGTACCAGACAAACCGAAGAAGATAGCCGAACTAGTTCCTTCCATATTTGTATTAGCAGAGCAGTGCATGGAAGCGATACCACGAAGCGGGTTCATGTAGTTCATGATAGAGAACATACCTTTCTTCATTTCACCACCGTACCAAGTGTTCAGGATAACTTGTTCTTTAGTCTTCAAGTTGAAAACAGTAGCTGTTTCAGAGTTCAAGCCCAGTTCTTTATAGTTGTCAACTTTTGCCTTAGATGCATTGAAACATACAAAATCAGGTTCTCCGTAAGCTTCCAGTTCTTCAGCAGTCGGGCGGATGAACATGTTAGTTACGAAATGAGCCTGCCAAGCCACTTCCATGATGAAACGTACTTTCATACGAGTTGCAGCATTAGCACCGCAGAATGTATCAACAACGAACAAACGCTTGCCGCTCAATTGTTTTACAGCTTTAGACTTCAAGTCAGCCCAAGCTTCTTCAGTACAAGGTTTGTTATCGTTTTTATATTCGTCAGAAGTCCACCATACTGAATTTTCAGAAGCTTCATTCTTAACGAAGAATTTATCTTTAGGAGAACGACCTGTGTAAACACCAGTCATTACGTTTACAGCACCCAGTTCAGTAACCTGTCCTTTTTCGAAACCTTCCAATCCCGGTTTAGTTTCTTCAGCGAAAAGCACATCATAAGAAGGATTGTGGAGAACTTCCTTCACGTCGGTAATACCGTACTTGCTTAAATCTAAATTTGCCATTTTTTAATGATTTAATTTGGTTATTGTATAATGTTATTTTTACTCTTTATTTTCTGAAAGAAGATGTTTTTCAACACCCCCTTGTCTAAGGCGCTACAAAATTAGTGCTTTATTTTAAAAAAAAGAAGTTATTAGAGAAAAATTTCCGTAATAATCAAATATTTATATTTGTGTAACAAAAATGCAATTCGTACTTTACAAATCTAGAAATTATTTGTTTCTTTGCAGGTCAAAGTCAACAATATAACAAAAGCATAGATATGAAAATCATCAATCTCAGTGAAGGCAATTCTCTCCTAAACCAATATGTAGCGGAATTGCGCGATGTACATGTTCAAAATGATCGTATGCGTTTCCGCAGAAATATTGAAAGAATAGGAGAAATCATGGCATACGAGATGAGTAAAGCACTAACCTATTCCGTAAAGCAAGTACAGACACCCTTGGGAACTGCCACGGCCAGCACACACGATGACAAAATAGTGATCGCAACGGTATTCCGTGCCGGACTGCCGCTGCACACCGGTTTTCTGAACATGTTCGACCATGCCGACAACGCTTTCGTTTCCGCATTCCGTTTTTACAAAGATGATGAACACCGTATTGTAGATGTACACATTGAATACATCGCCGCTCCTTCATTGAATGACAGAACCTTGCTTCTCGTTGATCCCATGCTTGCCACCGGTGAAAGCATGGAACTTGCCTGGAAAGCGTTCCTTACCAAAGGCAAACCAGCTAAATTGCAGATGGCCTGTGTCATTGCCAGCCAACAAGGGGTAGCGCATATGGCAGAACTTTTTCCCGGCGATGATGTCACATTATGGTGTGCCGCCATAGACCCTGTCTTGGACGAGCACAAATACATTGTTCCGGGGTTAGGGGATGCCGGTGATTTATCATTCGGCGAGAAACTCTAAAGCTCAAACTATAAGGACAGTTTCAGGTGTGTTCTCTTACACACTAAAATTCTAAATTAAATGGTTAGTAACCGGCAATTATTCACTGCCTATTACTAACCATTTAATTTTTAGAACAACTCTGTAGATCCGGTTCCTACAGGGAAGATGAAAAATATTATTTCACTTCCCAAATATCATTTGTCATCAGTAATTCCTGGAAATTATGATATTTTTTCTTTGCGGCCACTTCTTCAATCTGTGCATTAACGGCGTCATCATAAGTAGGCGCTTCCACATCACGGATCACACCTAATGCAACCGGAAAATCCGGTCCTTCCATCAATGCCAGTTTCAACTGCAAAGTATTATCCATACAATGAGCATCGTGCACTAAAATGTCTTTTTCCGTCACACCATTCTCGCCAATCTTTACCACTTTCAGCCCGAAACCTTCCTGCATCAGCCCGTATTCTTTATCTACCCCAAACAACATCGGTTTACCGTGTTCCAAATAAATGGCATTCTTTGAACGACCTTCTTTCGTATATACTGATTCGTGTGTTCCATCATTAAAAATGACGCAGTTCTGAAGAATTTCACATACAGCCGCACCTTTATGATTGGCAGCAGCTTTCAGAATCTCCACTGTACCAGGACTATCCGTAGCTACCGCACGGGCAAAGAAACGCCCACGCGCACCAAAACATAATTCAGCCGGATGAAACGGATCTTCCACAGTGCCGTAAGGAGATGATTTGCTAACAAATCCACGGGGAGAGGTCGGAGAATACTGTCCTTTGGTCAAACCATATATCCGGTTGTTCAACAAAATCATATTCAAGTCGATATTACGACGAACGGCGTGTATAAAATGATTTCCACCAATAGCCAGCCCATCACCATCCCCTGAAATCTGCCAGACAGTAATCTTCGGATTAGCCACCTTGCAGCCTGTAGAAATAGCAGCCGCACGACCGTGCACAGTCTGCATGGCATATGTATTCATGTAATAAGGCAGACGGCTGGAACATCCGATACCCGAAATAACGGCAGTATCATGAGGAGCCACTCCCAATTCAGCCATCGCTTTGTGCAGCGAAGCCAAGAAAAAATGGTCACCGCAACCCGGACACCAGCGAGGTTGTCCCTTTTTGAAATCTTTTGCTGTATATTCGTTCATAGTCTTTACTTTCTTTACGGTTATTATTTATTTAAAATCTCAGTGAAAGCATCAACTAACTCGCTGACTACGAACGGCTGGCCTTTTACCTCATTAAACTGATAAGGAACAAATCCGTCCACTTTCATACGGAGATATCCGGCAAACTGACCAAGATTCTGCTCAGCCACGACTACCTTCTTATATTTCTTCAGCACTTCTGCCGTATTGTGAGGCAGCGGGTTCAAATGAACAAAATGTGCCAAAGCAACCTTCTTGCCCGCATGGTTCATTTCCTCCATTGCTGAATATAAATGACCGTAAGTTCCACCGAAACCTACTATCAGCAAATCTGCATCCTCTACGCAGCCTTGCACCTTAACATCAGGCACTGGAATTTTAGCAACCTTCTCGGCACGCAAACGGCACATCAAATTATGGTTTTCAGGCTCGGTAGAAATAGCACCTGTATCACTGTCTTTTTCCAAGCCTCCCAAAATATGCATATAACCTTCCTGTCCCGGCAATGCCCAATAACGGACACCTGTTTCGGCGTTACGCTTGTAAGGAGTATAATTATCCTTCATTTCCGGAGTAACATAGGGTGGGTTAATAGCCGGATAGTTCGCCAGATCAGGCAACTTCCATGCACCGGAACCATTTGCTACAAAACCATCGGTCAGCAACACCACCGGAGTCATGTGTTCCAAGGCAATCTTACAAGCATCATAAGCAGCATCAAAACAATGAGTTGGAGAAGCTGCGGCAATGACCGGCATAGGAGATTCACCGTTACGGCCAAACAAAGCCTGCAATAAATCTGTTTGCTCAGACTTAGTAGGCAAACCAGTAGAAGGACCGCCGCGCTGTACATTAATAACCACCAATGGTAATTCTGTAATAACAGCCAGATTCATAGCCTCTGATTTCAGACAAACACCCGGTCCCGAAGTAGAAGTAGCTGCCAACGCACCTGCAAACGAGGCACCGATAGCCGTAGCGCAACCTGAAATTTCATCTTCACATTGAACCGTAGTCACTCCCAATGATTTATGTTTAGAAAGTTCATGCAAGATATCTGTTGCCGGAGTAATGGGATAAGATCCCAGGAACAAACGCAGACCTGCTTTCTCGGCAGCAGCAATTAAGCCATAAGCCGTAGCCTTGTTTCCGCTGATATCCATGTACTTTCCAGGTACTTTAGACTTAGTTTCCACCTTATAAGTATGATCCACAGACGCATGCGTATTGTGACCATAATCATATCCGGCGTGTATCACTTTAATATTCGCTTCAGCTATTTGCGGCTTCTTTGCAAATTTCTCGCGCAAGAAATTTTCAGCAACCGCCAGGTCACGATTAAACAACCAGCAGACCAATCCCAAAGCAAACATATTACGACATTTCAACATTGACTTGTTGTCCATGCCTGTATCTGCCAGACAATCTTTCACCATCTGCGAAATAGGAGCAGCAATTACATCCTGCTTAATACCCATTTCTTCAATCGGATTGTCTGTTTTGAAAGCCGCCTTGTCCAGATCTGATTTCTGAAAACAATCTGTATCAATAATGATACAAGCTGTGGACTTCGCAAATTTGTATTGTGTTTTCAATGCAGCGGCATTCATTGCGACCAGCACGTCGCATTTGTCACCAGGGGTAAAAACTTTACCCGCACCGATATGCACCTGGAAACCTGACACACCGGTCAACGAACCTTGCGGGGCACGTATATCCGCCGGGTAATCGGGGAATGTACTGATATCATTTCCCACTGTAGCCGAAATATTAGAAAAGATATTTCCGGCCAGCTGCATACCATCGCCTGAGTCGCCTGAGAAACGGACCACCACTTGGTCCAACTCCTTGACTATCATTTCATCTGCCATAACTTATTATTTAGGGTTACAAAATTTCACTGTTTGCAAAGTTCGGAAAGTTCTGTCAAAGGACAAAATATTCCGCTATCAAACTACGTTTGAATATCAAAATGTACAAAATTAAAGGTTTATTTGTTTCCAAGCTAAGAAAAAGCAGAGATAATTACCTGTTTAAAAGCATAAATCCCTATCATTATGACAGCATCAAAAACGATTCATTTTTACAATTTATTATTTTTATCCATGTTTTATGAACAACATGAAAGTTTATAGCAGAATAACAACATTATTAGATTATAAAAAACAGACAAAAAACAACAAAACAACAAAGAAAGGATTATTTTCTTCCCACTTAAGACATTTTTCAATCTTTCATATTGCCATTTTAACAAAAAGAAGTACCTTTGTACCCATAAAGGGGCCTTGTAGTTCAACGGATAGAATAGAAGTTTCCTAAACTTTAGATAGGGGTTCGATTCCCCTCGGGGCTACAAAGAGCAGTAAACAATTGTTATACAACCGTTTACTGCTCTTTTTTTACTGGATAGCTTTCAAATCTGCTTATTTAATCACCCCAAGTTCTTTGCCCACTTTAATAAATGCAGCAATTGCCTTATCCAAATGTGCCTTTTCATGCCCGGCAGACAACTGGACACGGATACGTGCCTGTCCTTTCGGAACAACCGGATAATAGAAACCGGTTACATATATGCCCTCTTTCTGCATCTTGGCGGCAAAATCCTGAGACAGTTTCGCATCATAAAGCATCACAGCACAAATCGCGCTCTGAGTTGGTTTGATGTCAAAACCGGCAGCCAGCATCCTGTCACGGAAATAATTCACATTATCCATCAGCTTAGTATGCAAAGCATCACTTTCTTTCAATATCTTAAACATTTCCAGACTAGCACCGATAATGGCAGGAGCTACAGAATTAGAGAATAAATAAGGACGGGAACGCTGGCGCAACATATCAATAATTTCTTTCTTACCGGTGGTAAATCCTCCCATTGCCCCACCAAATGCTTTACCTAATGTACCAGTAAAGATATCCACACGCCCGTATGCATTAAACTGTTCTGCCACGCCATGCCCTGTAGGACCTACTACACCGGCCGAATGAGATTCATCCACCATAACCAACGCGTCATACTTTTCCGCCAGTTCACAAATCTTATCCAATGGAGCCACATTACCATCCATCGAGAATACACCATCTGTAGCAATAATACGATGACGCTGTGCCTGCGCTTCCTGCAAACAACGTTCCAGGTCAGCCATATCAGCATTGGCATAACGATAGCGTTTTGCCTTACACAAGCGTACACCATCTATAATAGATGCATGATTCAACGCATCTGAAATAATAGCGTCTTCTTCTGTAAACAGCGGTTCGAACAAACCACCGTTAGCATCAAAACAAGCTGCATAAAGTATAGTATCTTCTGTTTTAAAATAATCAGAAATGGCAGCTTCCAGCTGTTTGTGCAAATCCTGAGTTCCACAGATAAAGCGTACGGAAGACATACCGAAGCCATGTGTGTCCATCGCCTCTTTGGCAGCATTGATCAAGCGTTGATTATCTGACAAACCTAAATAATTGTTGGCACAAAAGTTCAACACATCTTCTCCGTCATTCACCTTGATGTCCGCACGCTGAGGTGTGGTAATTATACGTTCATTTTTATACAATCCGGCTGCCTTAATATCAGCCAGTTCCTTCGCAAGGAACTCCTTCATTTTACCATACATAGCTTTGTTTTTTTATTAAGTATATAGTTTAAGTTTAAAAATCAGTCTGACTTGACAAAGTTCTTATTTTTTTTTGATATCCGATTAAATTATAGAGAAAATTTTGATAAAATATGCAGTTTTCTATCTATCTTTGCTTCCAAAAGAAAACTTAAAGCAAATAGCAAACTATGAAAAATGTATTAATTATCGGCTCCACCGGTCAGATCGGTTCGGAACTAACCATGAAATTGAGAAGTATTTACAATGGTAATATCGTAGCCGGATATATTCCCGGTGCTGAGCCTAAAGGGGAATTAAAAGAATCAGGCCCTTCTGCCATCGTAGATATCACCAACGAACAACAAATTGCCGAAACTGTATCAAAGTACAACATCGACACCATTTACAACCTGGCAGCCTTACTATCGGCTGTAGCAGAAGCCAAACCTCAACTAGCATGGAAAATAGGCATGGGAGGCCTGTTCAACGTATTGGAAGTAGCACGCGAAATGGGTTGCGCCGTATTTACCCCAAGTTCTATCGGTGTCTTCGGCAACAACACCCCTAAAGACAAGACCCCGCAAGACACTATCCGTAATCCGCGTACCATGTATGGAGTTACAAAAGTATCAGGAGAATTACTGAGCGATTATTACCATATCCGTTTTGGCGTAGATACCCGCTCCGTTCGTTTCCCCGGATTAATTTCGTATGTCACACCTCCGGGTGGCGGGACTACCGATTATGCTGTAGACATCTATTATTCGGCTGTAAAAGGTGAAAAATTTGAATGTCCTATTGCAGCCGGTACATTCATGGATATGATGTATATGCCTGACGGTTTACGTGCAGCCATTGAAATCATGGAAGCGAATCCCGACAAACTAATTCATCGCAATTCGTTCAACATTGCTTCAATGAGTTTTGATCCGGAAATTATTTATAACAATATAAAGAAGTATATGCCCGACTTCCATATGGAGTACAAAGTAGATCCGCTACGTCAAGCTATCGCCGAATCATGGCCGAACTCACTGGACGATACTTGTGCCCGTGAGGAATGGGGATGGAAACCGGAATATGATCTAGACAGCATGACACAGGATATGCTTGCCAAACTAAAAATACGATTCAATAAATAAACCACTAATATTGAATAAATAAAATAGCCTTCTCTATTCTATATGGAAAAGATAGAGAAGGCTATTTTTATACATTTCTTGCACTTATATAAAATTTTGATCGTATCTTCGTGCAAATTAACATACTGATTAAAAACATACTATGAATACAAGAGCTATTACCCAGAACAAGAAAGTCGTTACATTCGGAGAAGTAATGCTAAGGCTGACCGCCCCCAATTTCCAGCGCTTTTCCCAAACAAACGAGTTTATTGCTACTTATGGAGGAAGTGAAGCGAATGTAGCCATATCACTGGTCAACTTCGGCATCCCCACAGAATTCGTTACCAGACTTCCCGAGAATGCAATGGCACAAGCCTGCGTAAACTCACTCCAAGCTTACGGATTAGGTACAGACGGCATTATTTATGGTGGGAAACGCATGGGATTATACTTTCTGGAAAGCGGTGCAGCATTTCGTAACTCCAATGTAGTATATGACCGTGAAGGCTCTTCCTTTGCCACTTTACGTCCCGGCATGATAGACTGGGAAAAGATTCTTTCCGATGCAGGCTGGTTCCACTGGTCGGGTATAGCAGCGTCCCTGTCACAGGAAGGAGCAGATGCCTGCCTGGAAGCACTGCAAACAGCAGACCGCCTGGGATTAACAATCTCATGCGACTTAAATTTCCGCAAAAAATTATGGAATTACGGTAAATCCGCATCAGAGGTAATGCTCCCCCTTGTTCAATATAGTGATGTCATTTTTGGTGCAGAACCCGAATACAAAGAAATTTTCGGCATTCCCCCGGTAGGTTTTAAAGCTGTAGACACCTCATATCCATTAGATTTGTCCGGTTTCAAAGTATTCGGTCAAAAAGTATCAGAACAAGCTCCCCGATGCCAGAAAATGTTTCTGGAGTTGCGTAATACCATCACTTCCAATCACAATCTGCTGGCAGCCATACTTTATTCTAAAGGAACATTAAGGCATACCGGCATTTACGATATTGTCCATGAAGTAGACCGTGTGGGTGCAGGAGATGCATTTGTAGGCGGCATGATTTATGGTTTGCTGACCTACCCCGACAATGACCAAAAAACATTGGAATTCGCCCTTGCCGCATCTGCATTGAAAAATACCATATATGGAGATTTCAATCAAGTAACAGTAGAAGAAGTGGAAGAGTTAATGCAAGGAAACACTTCAGGAAGAGTAGTCAGATAACTATTTTCACGATTATAGCCAAACAGAATTGATCTGCAAGATACAGCGTAAAAAAGCAAGTTAACTTCATGGGACAAGCAAGTTAAGTTGAAATGCCAAGTAAGCTAAGTTACTTACCCAATGTACTTAAGTTAATTTTTGAAGCCACAGAAGATTCATCTACCCTTTTTCCACAAACCAATTCCAATCGACCATTATAAAAAGAGGAGGATGCTCATGATATGAGCATCCTCCTCTTTTTATTTATTTCTTAAAAGAAACCTTCTTATGCCTTTGTTTCTTCCGGCATCTTGTTACCCATAGTCAGGTAAGCGATAGGAGCAGCAATGAAGATAGAAGACAATGTACCGATCACAACGCCCAAAATCATTGCAAAGGCGAAGCTGCGGATACTGTCACCACCCAGCACGAAGATACACAACAATACGATCAATGTACTTAATGAAGTATTGATGGTACGAGCCAAAGTAGTATTCAATGAATCATTAAACAACTGCATACGGTTACGTTTCGGATACAGACCGAAGAACTCACGGATACGGTCAAAGATAACCACCTTGTCATTGATAGAATAACCGATAGCGGTCAAAATAGCGCCAATAAAAGTCTGGTCAATTTCCAATGAGAACGGAACCCATCCATAACATAACGAGTATGCACCGATGATCAAAATAGTATCGACAGCCAATGCAACAGTCGCACCCACACTATAAGCTACATTGCGGAAACGCAGCAAGATATACAAACCGATAGCCACCAATGCAAACAATACAGACCAGACAGCCGAAGTCTTGATATCGTCAGCGATACTAGGACCTACTTTCTGAGAACTGATGATAGAACCACCGACACGATTATCACGGTCAATAAAGATTTCCAATGTAGTACCTTCGCCCAGCAAGTTACCATCTTTCAAAGACTGATACAAGAACTCTTCAATTTCAGAGTCGATAGTAGGAGAATCTTCATTAATACGGTAATTGGTTGTAATACGGATTGTCTTCTTGTCTGTACCCAAAGCAATAGCCTGTACATTATCTTCTGTGATTTTCTTCTTCAACAGGTCACGCACTGTTTCAGGTTCAACCTGCTGTTCAAACTGAACTACGAAGTTACGTCCACCGGTAAAGTCAATACTCTGCGCCAAACCACGGATAAAGAATGAAATGATACAGATAACGATAATCGCTCCGAATACCGTGAATGAACGTTTCATCATTCCCATAAAGTTGTAATTCACGTTCTGCATCAGATTCTTGGAGATCCCTGTAGTGAATGTCAAGTTCAACCACTTGTCTTTATTCATGAAGTGCTCATAAACAATACGGGTCAAGAATACTGCTGTAAAGAATGAGCAGAGGATACCGATAATCAACGTAGTGGCAAAACCACGAATCGGACCCGTACCGAAATAGAACAGAATGATACCAGTGATAATTGATGTCAAGTTTGAGTCAAAAATAGCAGAGAATGCGTTAGAATAACCGTCTGCTAAAGCAGCCTTAACAGTTTTACCGGCTCTCAATTCTTCTTTTGTACGTTCATAAATCAACACGTTAGCATCTACAGCCATACCCAATGACAACACCATACCGGCAATACCAGACATGGTCAGTGCAGCTTGGAACGAGGTAAGGATTCCTAATGTGAAGAAGAAGTTAACAACCAATGCGCAATTGGCAACCATACCCGGAATCAATCCGTACATAGCGCACATATAGATCATCAACAGAATCAACGCAACAACAAATGAAATAATACCTTGATTGATAGATTCCTGACCCAATGACGGACCAACAATATCCTCCTGAACGATACGTGCAGGAGCAGGCATCTTACCAGACTTCAATACGTTAGCCAAGTCTTTTGTCACCTCCGGGGTAAAGTTACCGGTAATCTGAGAGTGTCCCCCCGTAATTTCACCGTTTACATTCGGAGCGCTGTATACGTAACCATCCAGTACGATAGCGATAGCCTTGCCTACATTGTTCTTTGTCAGAACAGCCCAGCGGCGTGCGCCGTCAGTGTTCATAGACATACTGACACAAGGCTTGTTGAACTGGTCATATTCATCTTTAGCATCAGTGATCACATCACCTTCCAACGGAGCACGTCCGTTACGTTCAGTAGACTTGATAGCATACAATTCAAAAATACGTCCCTGCTTGTCAAAGTCAGCAGCCTTTACACCCCATTTCAAACGAAGATCTTTCGGCAACATTTCTTTCACTTCTTTCATAGCAAGGTACTGGTTTACCTGAGCAGTATCTTTATAATCGGCATAACCTACCACCGACCCGTAACCATTCGGATTTAATTGAAGAACAGAAGCCAACGGATGTTCTTTCTTCATCTGCTCCATTGCGGCAGAGTTACTTGCCGTTTCGCCTTTCAATGCGGCTGCAAGACTGTCGGCAGCAGAAATTGCAGAAGCCTGTGCGACAGCAACAGTATCAGTAGCTACAGAATCAGCAGAAGCAGCACCACTTTCAACGGCAAGAATATCACGCAGTCTGTTATCTACAGAAGAAAGATAAGGAACTATTTCTTTTGCGTCGAAAGTTTCCCAGAATTCCAAGTTAGCAGATCCCTGCAACAGTTTTCTGACACGTTCCGGTTCTTTGATACCCGGCAGTTCCACCATGATACGGCCCATCTTTCCTTCCAATGCCTGAATGTTAGGCTGTGCCACACCAAAGCGGTCAATACGTGTACGTAATACATTATAAGAGTTGTCGATAGCAGCCTTTACCTCTTCGCGCAATACTTTTTCAACTTCACTGTCGGAACTGCGGGTGGTTACTTTGTCTTTCAACTGCTGAGTAGCAAATAATTCAGCCAATTTGCCATTGGGAGCTTGTTTCTTATACTCTTTTACAAAAAGAGTAATAAAGTCATCCTGACTAGTGATAGATTGTTTTGATGCTTCTGCAACCGCTTTGTTAAAAGCTTCATCAGTCTTGTTGTCAGCCAAAGCCTTCACTACATCCGGTACAGAAACTTCAAGGATAACGTTCATACCACCTTTCAGGTCCAGACCCAGACCAATCTCCATCTCGCGACACTGTTTCAGCGTATAACTACCCAAATAAACTTTTTCATTCTGCATAGAATCAAGGTAATGTGCTTCACCTTTCGGGTCTTGTGCCGCTTTGTCCATGTGATAGCGGGTCACAAAAGAGAAAGAAAGATAAAACACACATACAAGGGTGAGTAATACCGCAAAAACCTTTACAAATCCTTTGTTTTGCATGTTACTTTGAAATTTATTATTTTTACTTTTTGATTAATTCTTAGTTTATACAAGGTTGCAAATATAGTTTTTTTTTCACATTCCCACGGTATCAAACACAAATATTTAGATTCCAAAAGAGAAAAAAGGCTGCAAAAGCATTTTTTGCAGCCTAAATTATTCTATCTCACAGTCTATTTTATTTCAAACCCCTGTTTTTAAGCAAGGGTTCCAAGCTGGGATCAGCCCCACGAAAACCTCTGTAAAGGGTCATAGGATCTTCCGTTCCACCTTTCTCTAGAATATTTTTACGGAAAGAGTCTGCGGTATTTTTATCGAACACTCCATGTTCTTTAAACGCTTCAAAAGCATCCGTGTCAAGAACTTCTGCCCATAGATAGCTGTAATACCCAGCAGCATATCCACCTATAATATGACTAAAATAAGTGGCGCGATACCGAGGAGCTATTTCAGGAATCAGCCCCAGCTTGTCCATCGTTTCTTTTTCAAAAGCAACGACATTCAGGTTGTCTGTATCAGTCAGGTTATGCAGTTCCATATCAAGCAAAGCGGCTGCCAATAATTCCGTAGTCATAAAACCTTGATTAAAAGTACCCTGATTTTGGATTTTCGTAATCAGCTCATCCGGAATCACTTCTCTTGTTTCATAATGCTTGGCATAGAGTTTCAGCACTTCAGGTTCTACAGCCCAGTGTTCCATAATCTGTGAAGGAAGTTCTACAAAATCCTGCGCCACACTGGTACCGGACACTCCTTTGTAGTTACACTTGGTCAGCATACCGTGCAATGCATGTCCAAACTCATGAAACATGGTTTCCACCTCATCCAAAGTCAGTAAAGAAGGCATATTTCCTGCAGGTTTAGTAAAACTTGCCACATTATAAATTAAAGGACGTACTTCACCGGCCTGTTCACGAAAATTACTCATCCATGCGCCACCACGCTTACCTGCGCGTGGAAAGTAATCCGCATAGAACAATCCCAAAAATGAGCCATCGGCATCCTTTACTTCATACACTTTCACATCCGGCTCATATACGGGCACATCATTCAGTTCGGTCAATGTAATGCCATACAGCTTGTTGGCCACGGTATACAATCCGCTACGCACATCTTCCAAACTGAAATAGGGCTTGATTTCATCTTCATTCAAATCATACTTTTCCTGACGCAATTTTTCGGCATAATACCACCAGTCCCATGCAGCCAGCTTCTCTCCCTTACCTTCCTTATCCATTATTTTCTGCAACTCGGCGGCCTCTTTCTTTGCATTTTCCAGTGAGTATCCCCACAGGTTGTTCAAGAAATCCATGACTGTCTGCGAATTCTTAGCCATGTTCTCATCCAGTACAAAATTGGAATAACAATCGAATCCTAATAATTTTGCCTGTTCCAAACGCAATGCCATGATCTTTCCCAATATCTCTTTATTGTCATTCGCATCATCATGATTCCCCCGGTTGATATAAGCTTCATAAATATTTTTTCTTAGCTCACGGTTTTCAGCATATTGCAAAAAAGGCAAGCGACTGGAGTTTTGCAAAGTGAATAGCCATTTCCCTTCTTTTCCAGCAGCTTTCGCTTCCTCTGCGGCCCCCGCTTTCACCCATTCGGGTAACCCGGCCAAATCAGCCTCATTCTCGATAACCAACTGATAAGCGTTATTCTCATTTAAGATATGATTGTCGAAAGCAATCCCCAAAGTCGACAATTCTTTATTGATCTCCCTCAAACGGGATTGTTTTCCGGCATCCAGTCCGGCACCCGAACGGACAAAAGCTTTATAATACTTGTCCAACAGCCGGTGTTGCTCAGTCGTAAGAGTTATCTTACCTTCCTGTTCCTGTTGATGCACATCAGCCACCCGTTTATACAAATCCTGATTCAAATAAATATTATCACTATGTTCTGAAAGTACAGGAGCCATCTTTTCATTCAAGGCCGTCAACGAATCATTTGTATCCGCTTCGGTCAATGCAAAAAACACCCCACTTACTCTCGCCAGAATCCCGCCACTTTTATCCAGCGCCACAATGGTATTTTCAAAAGTAGGTTCCTCGGGATTATCAACTATTGCCTTAATTTCCGCATTCTGCTCCTCTATTCCTTTCAAGAAAGCAGGTTCATAATGCTCCAGTCTGATCTTAGTAAAATCGGGAGCACCGTACTCGGTCTGGAATTCCGTAAAGAACGGATTCATTTCTGTTTTCTGTTCACATGCACACATTACACAACACGTCGCTAACGTAAATAATAGTCTTTTCATAATCTGTCAATTAAAGGTATGTAAAATCACTTCTCCGCCACATAACACCAAATGGGGTAATGATCCGAACTCTTTATCGTATTATCCACCGTACAACGGTAAGATTTTAAATTCTTGCTCAATAAAATATTGTCTATTCTGAAATAAAAATGATTTTGATTATAAGATATGCCAAAGCCGTTTCCCGACTCCACAAAAGCATCATTCAGACCTTCCCCTACCACCCTGTGAGTGTATGATATAGGAGAATCATTGAAGTCACCGCATACAATTATGCCTCCCCCTTTGTAACCGGCCACCAAACGAGCTATGGAATCAGCCTGAACGGCACGTATAGCCGATGCTTCCGCCAGTTTTCCGATCAGCAAACGAGACCCTTGCGATACCTTTTGCTTATCAGGATCCTTCATCATTTCGCGATAGACTTCTTTATCCTTCTCAGTCAGCTTATTGGATTCCAGATGATTATTAACAACCAGCAAGGTATCACCATTCACTTTGATTTTATAAGCAATGGAACCATTGTTAAGGCTGGCATATTTCACCGGATGTGCCGACAAAATAGGAAAACGGGAATAACAACCCAAACCGTTGGCCCCCGATATCTTATGATAATTTTTATAAGGATAATCTCTTAAAGCATAATCCACCTCTTTCTTGGTTAAGCGTCCGCCTACAATATATTCCTGCAGGCAGATTATATCCGCATTGCTGTTTCTTAAATATTCCAGCACAGGGTTCGGATTATCCTTGGTGTTCGCACGGTTCTTTTCAAAGGCCATCGTATTGTAGGATAAGAATTTGATTGCCCCTTCCGGTACATCAGATACAAATACATTGACTGGGAAATAAGTACGGATAGCACCAATGGAACATACCAGGCCTAAAAATGAAAGCAACGCATATTTACGATAAATCACTAACCAGAAGACCAGAAACAAAAGATTAACAATCAAAAAAGCGGGAAAAGCCAAACCGGCACATGACCATACCGGATGAGCCACAGGATCAATATAAGGGCTGTAAGCACATACCAGTAACAATACCACCATACACAAGTTTATGCCCAGTAGTATCCATCCCAAAAAACGACCAATATATTTCATATATCACTTCTTGCTCGCATCAAACAAGCTTTTCTTCTCTTCGGTAGTCAGACTGTTATAACCGGATTTCTTTAATTTATCCAATATACGGTCTATCTCCTCGCTTTGCTGTTTTTTACGGGCATTATAATCGTAATCTTTTGCCTTATCACCATAATGAACTTTCATCTTCGGTTTTTTCGATTGACGACGAAACGAAAGACCTTCCGAGAAGCAATCCAAGCATCGGTTTATCCATGACGTAGCATCATGTCCGCGGGACAATCCGGAAGCAAACCACCATCCGGCCAAAGCACCTCCTAAATGAGCGATATGGCCACCGGCATTGCCCGATGTCATAAACAGCAAATCGGTCACAACCATAAACAGAGCCACATACTTCAACCTAACAGTCCCAATAAACATAAAGTTTACTCTATATTCCGGTGCACGTACCGCAGTGGCCACAACAATAGCAAGTACGGAAGCTGATGCTCCCAACAAATAAGAATAATACAAAGAATCACTGAAATAAGGGAAAACATTGTAAGCGATCATATACAACAAACCGCCACAAATACCTCCCAACAGATAGAGCCCGCGGAAATGCTTTGCCGAGAAAAGAGACAGAAACATCTGCCCGAACCAATAAAGCCACAGCATATTAAACAGCAAATGCAAAATACCTGCGTGCATGAACATATAAGTCAGCAAAGACCAAGGCTGCTTGACAAACTGCAACGTCCAGGCCGGCAGTTCCAAATATTGAAGCACAAATGCTCCATTCCGGTTGAACAGCATCCATAAAATTCCCAATAAGGAAGTTACAATGAATACCCCTACATTAATATATATAAACTGGATATATATGTTCCCTTTGTTGAAACTATTTTTCAAATCAGTAATAAAACTGCCCATTGTTATTCTTTTTTCTCCAATACATTATCAATATAAAGCCAAAAATCATACCTCCCAAGTGTGCAAAGTGGGCAACGCCATCGGTCGAAGCACCCAAGCCCAAAAATATCTCCAAAGCAGCATATCCCATCACAAAATATTTAGCCTTGACAGGAAATGGGATAGGGAATACAAACATCTGACTATTGGGGAACAGCATACCGAATGCCAACAAAATACCATATATCGCTCCCGAAGCGCCAACTGTAGTCATCAGATTCAAGTACTCCGCCATCGGGATCACGGCAATCCCCGTATTCACACTGTCATACTGCGATAATTCAGTCACATATTGTATATATTGCACCAGCTCCTGCACCAGTCCCGCACCTATACCACATACCATATAATAGGATAAGAAACGTTTCGGTCCCCAGACCTGTTCAAGCGTACGGCCAAACATCCACAAAGCAAACATGTTAAAAAAGATATGCTGGAAACCGCCATGCATAAACATATAAGTAATCAACTGGGCAGGATTAAAATCAGATGCCATAAAAAAGTGCAGTCCCAGCAGGTCGTTCAAGTCAATTCCATACTTCATGGCTACCACGCCGCCAAAGAAACACAACACATTTATTATCAATAAATTCTTGGTTACTGTAGGTATACTGTTCATAAATATTCTTCGTCTTATAAAACATTGATTGCGCGCAAATTTACAATTTTATTCTGTTATATAACAGAAAACAAGAGTTCTCTTACGTTTTTTTGATTTTTGGAGCATCTTTTTTAGGCTATCTGTTTGATTTCTAATTTTGAAAGCATATATTTGTCACTGATTTTGGTAAAACTTTTGTGTTACATTTAATAATTAATCATTTTCGTTATGAATAAGGCAGATCTTATCAGCGCAGTCGCCGCTGAAGCCGGCTTGAGCAAAGTCGACGCAAAAAAAGCAGTTGAAGCTTTCGTTTCAACTGTAACAAAAGCCCTCCAAGAAGGGGACAAAGTATCATTAATCGGATTCGGAACATTCTCTGTTGCTGAAAGAAGTGCAAGAACAGGTATCAACCCATCCACAAAAGCAACGATTACTATTCCTGCTAAAAAAGTAACCAAGTTCAAACCAGGTGCTGAACTGGCAGACGCAATTAAATAATTGCTATTTTACATAAAAGGACTTAAGGAAAGGGGCGCCGGTACTAGCGCCCTTTCTTCTTCATTTTTCTATTTGAACCTATGAAACCTAAAATGACAACCTTATTTAAATTCCTGATCAGCGCTGCTGTATGCGCATATTCAACACAAGTTCTTCATGCGGAAGATACAAAACTACCTTATTGGAAAGATATTCAGACCGTAGCCGTCAACAAGGAATATCCACGCACAGCTTTCATGACTTACGACAACCGGAACCAGGCACTGACCGGCGAGTATGAGAACAGCCCTTATTACAAACTACTAAACGGTACATGGAACTTTTATTATGCAGATGCATACAAAGATCTGCCTGCCAACATTGAGCAACCGGATGCCAACATAGCCTGGAAGGAGATTAAAGTACCCGGCAACTGGGAAGTACAGGGCTACGGAGTGGCCATCTACACCAATCATGGATACGAATTCAAACCCAGAAATCCACAACCGCCGCAGTTACCCGAAACCAATCCGGTCGGTGTGTATCAGCGTGATATCGAAATTCCCGCCGATTGGGATGGACGCGACATATTCCTCCGTTTGGAAGGAGCAAAATCCGGTGTATACGTGTATGTCAACGGACAGGAAGTGGGATACAGCGAAGACTCCAAGAATCCGGCAGAATTCTTAATCAACAACTACCTGAAACCCGGCAAAAACTCGCTGGTCATCAAAATATTCCGCTGGAGTACCGGTTCTTATCTGGAATGCCAGGACTTCTGGCGCATGAGCGGTATTGAACGTGATGTATTCCTGTTCTCACAGCCCAAAACCCACATCAAAGATTTCAATGTGGTGTCTACACTGGACGACACTTATAAGAATGGTATCTTCAAACTGAATGTGGACGTAACCAACCATACAGCAGCCAACAAAGAGGTAACCGTAGCATACGAATTGCTGGATGCCGCAAAGAAAGTGGTTGCAGAAGGTAACACCCCCTGTCCTGTTACAGCAGACGGGCAGAAGAGCATCTCTTTTGAAGCCGCCCTCAGCAACGTCAAGACCTGGACATCAGAACACCCTAACCTGTATCGGTTACTGATATCTCTGAAAGACGGAGAAAAAACAAGCGAAATCATTCCTTATACGGTAGGTTTCCGCCGTTTCGAGATCAAACCAACCGATCAGATAGCCGAAAACGGCAAACCATACGTTTGCTTGTTCGTCAACGGCCAACCCATCAAGCTGAAAGGTGTAAACATACACGAACATAATCCCGAAACAGGACATTATGTTCCCGAAGAGCTGATGCGCAAGGACTTCACCCTGATGAAACAGAACAACATCAACAGCGTGCGCCTCTGCCACTATCCGCAAGACCGCAAGTTCTATGAATTGTGTGATGAATATGGTATCTATGTATATGATGAAGCCAACATAGAAAGCCACGGTATGTATTATAACTTAAGCCGGGGCGGAACATTGGGCAACCATCCCGAATGGCTGAAGCCGCACATGGACCGTACCATTAATATGTACGAGCGTAACAAAAACCATCCCTCTGTAGCCATCTGGTCATTAGGAAACGAAGCCGGAAACGGTTATAATTTCTATCAGACCTATTTATGGCTGAAAGAACGCGAAGTAAAAGGGATGAACCGTCCTGTAAATTATGAACGCGCCCTTTGGGAATGGAACACAGATATGTATGTACCCCAATACCCCAGTGCCGCCTGGCTGGAAGAAATAGGCAAGAAAGGCAGCGACCGTCCCATCGCACCATCCGAATATTCACACGCTATGGGCAATTCCAATGGTAATCTGGCAGCACAATGGAGAGCAATCTACAAGTACCCGAACCTGCAAGGCGGTTACATTTGGGACTGGGTAGACCAAGGTATTCTGGAAACAGACGAAAATGGACGTACCTACTGGGCCTACGGAGGTGATTACGGAACCAATGCACCCAGCGACGGAAACTTCCTATGCAATGGAATCGTAGCTCCGGACCGCACTCCGCATCCGGCCATGACAGAAGTGAAATATGCACATCAGAATGTAGGTTTCGAAGCCATCGACCCGGCTGCCGGCAAATTCCTGGTAAAAAACCGTTTCTACTTCACCAACTTGAAAAAGTATATGATCAGTTATACCGTAAAGGCAAACGGAAAAACAATCAAAGGCGGAAAAGTATCATTAGATATCGAACCGCAAGGTTCCAAAGAACTGAACATCAACCTCAACGGATTGAAACCCAAGGCCGGCACAGAATATTTTGTAGATTTTGTAGTTACCACCACAGAACCGGAGCCCTTGATTCCTGCAGGACACGATATTGCTTCCGAACAATTCCGCCTGCCCATAGAACCATTGGCTATGACCGGACATAAAGCAAGCGGCAAGACTACCGTCAGCACGGATGGTGACATCATCACCGTATTATCACCACGTATGCAGTTCGTTTTCAACAAGAGAAGCGGACTCGTGACTTCATACAAAGTAAACGGTACAGAATATTTCGCTGAAGGTTTTGGTATTCAGCCTAACTTCTGGCGCGCACCGACGGACAATGATTATGGTAACGGTGGGCCTAAGCGCGAGCAAATATGGAAACAGTCCAGCAAGAATTTCAATGTAGCAGATGTTACCACAACAACAGACGGCAACAAGACCGTATTAACAGTCAATTACCTACTGGCGGCAGGCAATCTGTACATCATGAAATATACCATCTATCCCGACGGTGTGGTTCATGCAGGCATCACCTTTACTTCTACCGATATGAAGGCTGCCGACACGGAAGTATCAGAAGCTACCTTAATGGCCACTTTCACACCGGGACAGGATGCTCAACGCCTTGCCTCTTCCAAACTGAACGTACCACGTATCGGTGTACGTTTCCATTTGCCATCCGATATGAACCAGGTAGAATACTTCGGACGCGGACCGGGTGAAAACTACATCGACCGTAATGCAAGCAGCTTCGTTGATCTCTACCGCACTACAGCCGACCAGATGTACACCAACAACTATGTCCGTCCGCAAGAAAACGGACACCGCACCGACACCCGTTGGGTAGAACTGACCCGCAAAGGCGGAAAAGGATTGTTAATACGTGCCGACAGCACTATCGGATTCAATGCCCTGCGCAACTCCGTAGAGGACTTTGACTCGGAAGAAGCTATCAGCCGTCCCCGTCAGTGGACTAACTTCACTCCCGAAGAAGTTGCTAACCATAATGAGGAAAAAGCTAAAAATGTAATACGCCGCATGACACATGTCAATGATATCACCCCACGTAATTTTGTGGAAGTATGTATTGATATGAAGCAACAAGGTATAGCCGGTTATGACAGCTGGGGAGACCGCCCTCTGCCGGAACATACCCTACCCGCCAATAAGGAATATCATTGGGGATTCACATTGATGCCGGTAAAATAAAAACATAGCAAGCATTCCTTCCTTAATAAGAAGAGTATGTCAGAACTCCGATGGCACTATCATATAGATTGTCATCGGAGTTTCATTTCCCATCCTACATTTCAATTATAACCTGAAAACAAGATCAGTCTGATTTATATTTGCTAGCTTTGTACTCAAAAAATCGAACACATGGAACAACAAGGAGAAATCATACTCTACCAACCGGATGAATCAGTGAGGATGGAAGTGCGCATTGAAGATGAAACAGTGTGGCTGACCCAGGCACAAATAGTAGAACTATTCCAATCCAGCAAAGCCAATATAAGCGAGCATCTAAAGAACATTTATAAATCAGAAGAACTAATCCAAAGTTCAACCGTTCGGAATTTCCGAACAGTTCGCCAAGAAGGCAACAGACAGATTACGCGTAACTTAGAATATTATAATTTAGATGTGATTATATCAGTAGGATACCGTGTAAATACGAAACGAGGAATCCAATTCCGCCAATGGGCTAATAGCCAGGCACATGACCGTTTTCTTATTATAGACCAATCCGACATATATCACATCGGAGCCTCTTTGAAAGATTTGGGAAAGAAACTGTTTGCCTTCTCCAAAATGGATATTCCGGCATCTATCGTCACAAAACTGCTATAAAGATGAGAGAAACAGAGTCCAATAATAAAGTCCTACTAGGCATGAGCGGAGGAACAGACAGTTCCGTAGCCGCCCTTCTATTGCAGGATGCAGGATACGAAGTAACCGGCATCACCTTCCGCTTTTATGAAAAAGAAAATGATACTGAGTATCTGGAGGACGCCCGCGCTTTATGTGAACGTCTGAACATCCCCCATCTCACATACGATGTTCGTGACACCTTCCGGAAAACCATCATTGACTATTTCATCAACGAATATATGGCAGGTCATACCCCGGTTCCCTGTACCTTGTGCAACAACTACCTGAAATGGCCTCTTTTAAAGAAAATATCCGATGAAATGGGAATTTATCACTTCGCTACAGGACATTATGTACGCCGGCGCTTCATCAATGGATGCTATCACATCACTACCGGTGCCGACTCGGATAAAGACCAATCCTTTTTCCTATGGGGGCTGCCACAAGAAATCCTGCAACGTATGCTTCTCCCTATGGGCAACCTGACTAAAGCCCGTGTCCGTGAAATCGCGGCAGAGCGTGGTTTTCTGAAAGCCGCCCATAAACGGGACAGTCTGGGAGTCTGCTTCTGCCCCATGGACTACCGCACATTCCTACATAAGGAATTACCTGAAGGAAGTATCCTACCGGGTAAATTCTTCGATGAAATGGGGAATTTTATCGCACGGCACAAAGGTTATCCTTTCTATACCATCGGCCAGCGGAGAGGATTGGGCATAGATCTTAATCGGGCTGTCTTTGTCAAAGAAATCATTCCGGCAGAAAACAAAGTCATACTGAGCGACTTGAAAGCACTGGAAAAAACAGAAATGAGACTGAAAGAATGGCACATCACCAATCCCGCTTTATTACTAAACAAGGACGACATCATCGTCAAAATACGCTATCGGAAACAAGCCAACCGCTGCACAGTAACCCTGCAACCGGATAACACCCTGCATGTACAACTGCACGAGCCGCTGACAGCCATTGCTCCGGGACAGGCAGCCGCTTTCTATAGGGATGATGTAGTACTGGGTGGGGGCATTATCATCTAATTCCAGACACTTTCAAATCATATTTCAGTCCTCTTTTTTGCTGCTTCAAGATTTTCTTGATAACTTTCCGTCGTTCTTCACCTTCAGGTCGAGAAACCGGAAAGTGAAAATAGACATGTATCCGGATCAAACCTTAAATAAATAGAGATGAAAAGTAGAAATTATGCAGGCATATCCTTACTTGCCTCATTAGCCGCCTGTAACTCTGCAACAGCAGAAACCGTTCAAAAAAACAGTACGCAGGACCCCCAAAAGCCCAATGTTATCGTTATTCTGGCAGATGACCTGGGATATGGAGATTTAAAATGTTACGGAGCCAAGAATATAGAAACTCCCCATGTTGACAAACTGGCATCGGAAGGCATTCGTTTTACTAATGCACATACCGTAGCCGCTACCAGCACCCCATCCCGCTACTCCTTGCTGACAGGAGAATATGCATGGCGCAGACCGGACACGGATATTGCCGCAGGAGATGTAAAAATGATTATCCGTCCCGAACAATACACCATGGCAGACATGTTTAAAAGTGCCGGATATGCTACAGCCGCCATCGGCAAATGGCATCTGGGCCTGGGAGACAAGACAGGCGGGCAGGATTGGAATGCTCCTTTACCAGCCGCTTTAGGTGACTTAGGCTTTGACTATCACTATATCATGGCCGCTACAGCCGACCGTGTACCTTGTGTATTTATAGAAAACGGCAAGGTAGCCAACTATGATCCGTCCGATCCCATAGAAGTGAGTTACACCAAGAACTTTCCGGGAGAACCGACCGGCAAAGATAATCCCGAATTACTGTATAACCTACATCCCAGCAACGGACATGACATGTCCATCGTCAATGGCATCAGCCGCATCGGATTTATGAAAGGGGGCGGAAAAGCACTTTGGAAAGACGAGAACATTGCCGATTCCATCACCGTTCATGCCATCGACTTTATCAAACAGCATAAAGACGAGCCTTTCTTTATGTATTTTGCAACCAATGATGTACACGTTCCTCGTTTTCCCCATGACCGCTTCCGTGGAAAGAATCCTATGGGACTACGCGGAGACGCAATCGCCCAATTCGACTGGACGGTAGGCCAGCTGATGGAAACATTGGACCAACTTGGACTAACTGAAAACACGCTGATTATTCTATCCAGCGACAATGGTCCGGTTGTAGACGACGGATATAAGGACAAGGCAGAAGAGCTGTTGAACGGACATACACCTTCCGGTCCGTGGAGAGGAAACAAATACAGCGCTTTCGAGGGTGGAACAGCCGTCCCGGTCATTGTCCGCTGGCCACAGAAGATAAAAAAGACAGGAGACTCGGACGTATTAATGTCACAGATTGACTGGCTAGCCTCCTTAGGAGCTTTGATCAACGCCAGATTACCTAAAGGCAGCGCTCCGGACAGTTATGACCGTTTAGGGAATCTGATAGGAACCGACAAGACAGACCGCCCCTGGATTGTGGAACAATCCATGAACCACACGTTGTCCGTCCGTACCAAAGACTGGAAATACATTGAACCGAATGATGACCCGACCACTTTCATGAAAGCAGAAAAAATAGAAACCGGAAACCTGAACGTTCCCCAGTTATATGAAATGGAAAAGGTGAGCGAACAAGAGAATGTAGCAGAAAAGTATCCTGAGAAAGTATTTGAGTTGCAGACCATTCTGAGGCAAGTACGCAATAAGAGAATAAAGATGTAAACAGGACTCATCCAATAAGAGGATATTTCAAAAATCCGAAATAACCATCAAATGTTCCACCGTATGGGCAGGCCCATGAGCCCGCCCATACAACATAACGACAACAAAAATCACTTTTGACTCATTTACATAAAACATAAAAGCATTCCATCACAACAACTCACTCATTACCAAGAGCTTCCCGTGCGACAGTCTTTCAAAACCTCCTCAATCGGTATGCCGGTGGCGAAATACATCTGCTTCGGGGATGCTCTCGGACAGAATGTAAAATCAGCCCCTCGTTACCTCCCGGTAGCTCGTAGGCATCAGAAGAACCTATTCTCATCATACCTTCACCTCACTCCATTTGATATTTCACCCAGGTGAAGCAGTTATTCCACTTGGGTGAAAGCGGCTGTTCACCTAAGCGAAGCTGCCTCTTCACCTTAGTGAAGCAATGAACGCACCCGAACAAAAATACGCCTTATGACGCTCCCCTGCAATGGAACAACCGTAGCTATGACACAGGAATCAGAACAACCGATATCCGTCAAACCAAATTTGGCAGCGGAGAATGGCAAACCGTTTCGGGGGGATTTAGAATGTATTTTCACGGTACATTACTGATTTACAGCAAAATAACGTGAAAAATCCAAGATGACAATATACGTATAATCAAAAAAACTCCCTTGGTACAACCAAGGGAGACAGGTATACATTTCCTTTAAAAGTTCCGGATGCAGTTGGGATTATAAAGCAGCCCTTCGGCTGCTTTATGTTTCTCTATCCTCTGTGTTAGCATTTAAAGGAATGATTCATCTTTTACTTATTACTTGCCTTAACAAACTTATAAAGCACGAAAGTCTTGGGCGCCATCTCTACATTCAGTACATTACCCTCAATCGTAACATCACTTTCTTTCGGAGTGATGACATTCGGATGCTCTACCGTGTTATCTTTATCCAAATCGGCAGACTGGAGCGTGATGCATTTACCTTCCACAAGTTTATCACTCTTCTTCAATCCGTTGAAAGTCACTGATACCGGTTGTGCCTTATCCGAAGTATTGGCAATTTTCACGATACAAGCCTTTTCATCCTTATCCCATACGGCACTGGCAAACAGACCATCCTGTCCTTCCTGACCGCTCACAGCTTTTTTATCCATTGTCAACGGCAATACATGCGTGCCTTTATTATGACTGTACAACTGTTGTACATAGTAACTGCAAGTACGGACGGAATTCAGATTATCAAACCAAATCAAATCCGGACGCCACTGCCACCCTTCCACATGAGCAAACAAAGGCGCATAAGTAGCCATGTGTACCACATCGGCATTGCGTTCCAGTCCGGTCATGAACGCAGCTTCCATTAAAGCAGCATTAAAATGGTTCCATTTCTTGCCTTTTCCATGACAAGCATATTCTCCGGCAAAGACCTTCGGACCTTTGCGGTCGTAATTGTCATAACGGTTACCTTGTGCCAGGAACCAGCTTTCGGGACGATAGAAATGCTCATCCACCAAATCCACTTTCAGATTTTTCATTTCCGGCCATAAGTAATCAAAGTCTTTACCTTCAGACTGAGGTCCCGAACTGCCGACAATCTTGATTTCGGGATGCGCCTTACGAAGCACCTCGACAAACTGTTTCAGACGTTCCGGATATTCCGGTCCCCATTGTTCGTTGCCAATACCCAAGAACTTCAAGTTGAAGGGAGCAGGATGTCCCATATCCGCACGAACTTTTCCCCAAGTAGTCGTAACATCACCATTGGCAAATTCAATCAGATCCAATGCATCCTGTATATACGAATCAAGTTTGGACAAGCTGACCTGCTGGTCGGGGTCATTCTGATACTGGCATACCAGTCCGCAGTTCAGAATAGGCAACGGTTCGGCGCCTATATCCTCCGACAACTGGAAATACTCAAAGAAGCCCAGTCCGTAAGTCTGGAAATAATCGGGGAAGAAACGATGCTTGAACGTATAATGCCAGCGGTTTTCATTCAACGGACGATTCTCTACCGCACCTACTGTTTTTTTCCATTCGTAACGGGTAGCCTCATCCGTACCTTCCACAATACAGCCACCGGGAAAACGGAAAACACCGGGTTTGATATCATATAAAGCCTGCACCAAGTCCTTGCGAAGACCGTTCTTACGCTCTTTCCAAGTATCCACAGGGAAAAGAGAAACATGTTCCAGATCCACCGTTCCCGCACTTTCAAGGAAAATACGGAGATGAGCCTTGGGTTCCGTTCTCGGCGATTTCAATATCACCTCATATTGTTTCCAATCCTTCGAGTTCACTGTCAGTTCTTTTGACTCAAAAGCCTGACGTTCCTCCATCGTATCATTCTTGATCAATTCAATGCGAAGTTTCTGGTTCTCACCACGTGCCCATACGGAAAAACGGTACTCGGCTCCTTCCTTGACACCTATACCGAAGAAACCTTCGTTTTCAATCCCTGTATGTTTTTCCCTGTGCCCGGAATTACCCAGACGGACATAATGCGGATTTCGTTCAAACGGCCCGTCATCCATCAAGGTCACGTTACCGAAAACATTCCACCCCATAAAACGTTGCGGGAATTCGAATGAACGGTTCTTTACCAGTTCGGCATACAATCCTCCGTCGGCTCCATAATTAATGTCCTCAAAAAACAAACCATACATGGTTGGTTGTATTTCCGCACCAAGTTTATTGGTCTGCACGACCATGTTGTGCGCATTCTGTGCATGTAGCGCTACTCCGGCAGCAAATACCCATGCCGTGAATAGAGTTCGGTGTAATTTCATGATAGTAATATTATTAATTTTTATTAGTTAATTCTCTTTCCCCATACAGAATGCCCTTGAGCATCCAGACCAGTAAAGAGAATGGTTTCTGTCTCATTTTCCCAATCGTGTCCGGCAAAGATAATCAAATTGTTAATATCTTCTGTCGCTGTTTTTATAGTAAGAAGCTGTTTTTTAGCATTAAACCCCCATACTGCATCTCCCGCACTGCCATCTGCTTCCAAAACGACACGGGCAGATAATGCCTGCTCACCATTCCGCAAGTCTCCTTCGCCCCACAATATCTGACCGGCCTCCAAGCTACGTTCCAAAGGTGGTTCCTGAATGCGGATAATTTCCCACTCACCTACCAAATCTTCTTTAGTGAAAGAGCGCGGAGCAGTACCCGCATAGCGTTCGGGAGAAACCACGGGCCATCCATTCACAGTAAAGAACACTTCACGCACATGCAGATCCATCAAATGGTTCTGAGGAGAGAGACGTCCCTGGTGAGCCATAAAATAACGGCCGTCACCGGCATCAATAAGACCGCAATGAGCCGTTCCCGCCCATCCCGGATGATTTTCGAAGCGATAAGGAGCTGTCAATATGGGAACATTATTCGTTGTATCTTTTATATCCTCTCCATAGAAATCCACAAAAGGTCCTTCGGGAGAATCGGAATAAGCGACACGTACATTATAGGTAGTCATCAACGGATCGTAGGATGTAAACAGATAATATTTGCCAAGTTCCGGCTGATACATGATTTCCGGCGCTTCCAAGTTGTCTTTCCGGTAATTGGCCCGGCGTGCTATCAAGTGCCCATGATCCTCCGACTGCTTAGTCATTCCTGTTTCGGGATTCAGTTCCACACAGTACAGACCGCCGAAATAAGAGCCATAATGCATCCACCACTTTCCGGTTTCCGGGTCCTCAATAACAGAAGGATCTATGGCATTCATCGCATCCCCTTCCCCTGTCTTGACCACACACCCTTTCTGTATCCAGGGACCTTCGGGAGAATCCGACTCGGCCATACCGATATAGGATGTATTCCTGCCGAATGCCGATACACAATAATACAAACGATAAATACCCTGATAAGGCATCAGGAAGGGAGCCCAAATGTTAGTCGCCCCTTTTCCCTCCGCCTGACTATGGACCCATTCTATAGCCGGAGCAGGTATTTCGGGAAAGGCCCATCCCACAAAATCCCAATGTACCAGATCTTTTGATTTGCGTACCTGGATAAAACCTAACGGTACATTCTTCTCTTCCGCCTCTTTCCGGTTCTCGGCAAAGATAGCATCAGTGGAATACATATAATAGGTATCCCCTATTTTTTTACAGGCCGGATCGTGTACATTATACGTTCCCCACTGCTTGTAATTTTCCATAGACGAAAGGGCGGTATAATCATCCACCCAAGGATTCGGTGAAGGAACAGGCACGAAAGCCGTAGGTGCATTGCATGATACCAATGCCCCTACGACCAACAGGCCTAAACCAACCAACCTATTTATTATTAACCTCTTCATGTCCATGAATAATCTTTGAGGAAAAAATTGCTGTTCCATAGTATTTTGTTTATTATATGACCATTTGCTAATGTACTAATTTGTCAATGGCCATGTGGCATATAGCGCAGCCAATCGGCACATTGACACATTGACTAATTATTATTAATGCAAATATAGCTGCAACCAAAAGCTCGCCAGGTGGACAATATCGCTTAAAGGGTGGACATTTGTACAGCAGAGGGATAAAAATGATTTGTTTGTTTTTAAGGAAAAACGAAAAGGTATATCTTTGTTTCCATAATGGTATATTCTTACGTCATTAATGAACTACACACTATGAAAAGACATTCTTTGCTATTTGCTCTGTTCATCTTTCTGTCGAGCCTGTCTATACAAGCTGAAGGGACCGCCGGAAAATGGTCCGAACGCTATAACGTCACCGCTATTACGATGGATGAAGGACTTCCTCACAACTTCGTGGACGATATATTGAAAGACAGCCAGGGCTTTTTATGGATTGCCACCCGTGGGGAAGGAATCGCCCGTTATGACGGTTATGAATTTACCGCCTTCAATATGGGAAGCACCCACACCAAACTACGAAGCAACTTCATAAACAAACTGTGTGAGGATAACTTCAAGCGTATTTGGGCTGTCAGTGAAATGGGTATTGACATATTGGATATACAAACCATGCAGACTGTACAAGTCGCTGATACGAAAGACAAACTTATTTCACTGTGCAACCGCCCCTCCCATCTCATTCTCCATAGCAAAGCGGGAAATATTTGGGTTTGTTCGGAAAACAATTTATTCAAAATTACCTTTGACAAACAAGGAAATATAAGACAGATCATTAAAATATGCGAAGTGCCGGCAGGAGAATCCATCCGGACTATTTGTGAGGTGGAAGACTATCTTTGGATAAACTACAAAGACGGTATCTACCGCATCAAAGAATCGGCTATGGAAGTACAGGAACCCACATTCATTTCATCTGCCCTGCAATTACCCGGTGTGTCCATACAAGTAATCTGCCGGAAAGAAAATGAAATTTGGATTGGCAGCGCACAAGGCCTTTTCCGATACAATATGGATACGGAACTGATGAAGCATTATATGTACGATCCGAATGACAACAACTCGCTTTCCCAAAACTTTATCACAGACATAGCAGAAACAGGAGAACATACCATGCTGGTTGCCACCCTAAAAGGTATAAACCTTTATAATGCGTTGACAGACAATTTTGAGCGGATAAATAAAGATACCGGAGAAGGAGAAATTGTACAAAACACATTGAACTGTGACTTCGTAAACTGTCTGCTGACCGATGGTGACATTATCTGGGTAGGAACCGAAGTGGGAGGGCTGAACAAGATGAGCCGCCGGATGCTGTTGGTACAAAACTATTATCATATTCCCACCATTCCCGGAAGTCTTTCCCAAAATCCCGTCAATGCCATTTATGAAGACCCGTCGGGTGTTTTATGGGTAGGAACCGTAGAAGGAGGTTTAAACCGGCGGGCTCCCGGCAGCAACACTTTTGAACACTATACCACTGATGCACCCGCCCACCTAAGCCATAATACCGTCAGTTGTTTTACCAGCGATAACGATGGAAGACTCTGGATAGGAACCTGGGGAGGAGGCATAGGATGGATAGACATGAAAAATCCGCAGAACAAACAATTCCACCACATAGAAATACCCGAATACGGAGACTTCTCATGGGGATGGGCCGGAAGTATCTGCTATGACCACTTGAATAATGCCATCTGGGTGGGAACCAGTACCAATATCTATGTTTACGACTTGAAAACACAAACGCTCACCGAACCATTCAAGGGTATGAACCTAGGTGGAATTGAAGGCTGTACAGGATACTATATAGATAAGGATAACCACCTGTGGCTGGGACTTACAGAAGGACTTTGCCGAATAGATCTAAGCAGTTTGAAAGCCCCCAGACTGATTTATCAACTCTGGAGGATCAAGCTGGACGAACCGGAATCAAAGTTGAAGGAAAGGGTAACCTACATCACCCAGTCTAAAGACGGAACCCTATGGATAGGCAGCAACGGATATGGTTTCTACAAATCCTCACCAACAGAAAACGGAGAATATACCTTCCGCTCCTTCACCACCGAAGACGGACTGATAAACAACAGTGTCCGCTGCATATCGGAAGATAAAGAAGGGTATCTTTGGATTACCACCACCAACGGACTCTCCCGCTTCAATCCTAACAACAACAGCTTCTTCAACTATACCCGGAAAGACGGACTATTATCCAACCAGTTCTATTGGAACGCAATATGCCGTGCCGCCAATGGAGATTTGTATGTAGGAAGTACTAAAGGGCTGTCTGTAGTCAAACCAGTCATAGACACAAATCCCAAGGAGGCTGTTCCTCTGGCATTCACCCATGTTCGTGTGGCCAATGAAGAACGATTGTACACAAACGGCACCCTACAGTTACACGAACGCGACAAATCTCTCTATATTGAATTTGCCGCACTGGATTATGATGCATCGACATTCGCCAATTATTATTACCGCTTGAAAGGATTTGACGACAAATGGATAAAAGTGCCGGCCAACAGGCGACAAGCCGCCTATACCAACCTGCGTCCCGGCAACTATACTTTCGAACTGCGTTATGCCCCCGACGGCAAACAATGGCTGGAAGAAATGGCAGAACTCCACATTACCGTATCACCTTATTTCTATAAAACCATCTGGTTCATTCTGTCCATATTGGTTCTTCTATCTTTCCTTATATATAAGGTATTATCATGGAGGCTTCGTTCGTTAAAAGAACAACAAGAAATGCTCCACATCAAAGTAGAGGAACGTACCCGTGAACTGGAAGAACAAAAAAAACTGCTTTCCACTCAGGCAAGCGAGCTCTATCGTCAAAACCAACTATTGAAACAGCAAAACGAAAAAATAACCAAACAAAAAGGGCAACTGATACAAATGTCAAAGAAAGTACAGGAATTGACGGTTGACAAACTCGCCTTCTTCACCAATATCACCCATGAATTCCGTACTCCGTTGACATTAATCGTAGGACCTATAGAAAGGGCATTGAAACTAAGCTACAATCCTCAAGTCATTGAACAATTACATTTTGTGGAGCGCAACTCAAAATATCTGCTCTCACTGGTCAACCAATTAATGGACTTCCGCAAAGTAGAATCAGGGAAAATGGAAATTGTCCGCAACCCGGGCAACTTTGCCAAGTTACTCAATGAACTGCTGGTTCCCTTCGACGCATATGCATCCGAAAGAGGAATAACCATCGAACGTCGTTTCCGCCTTCCTTCATGTGAAATCATGTACGATGAGGATGCCATGCATAAAGTGATTGTCAATTTGATAGGAAATGCTTTGAAATTTACCCCCAAAGGAGGACAAATTACCATCTATGCCACCCCCTTCCGCCAGGAAGAGCAGGAAAAGTTGTTCATCTGTATCCGGGATACGGGGCCAGGACTGCCCGAAGAAGAGATAGACAAAGTATTCAACCGCTTCTACCAATCACAAAACAAGACGCATTCCTCTATCAACGGACAAAGCGGGACCGGAATCGGCCTCTATCTATGCAAACGAATTGTCCAGTTGCATGGAGGTTCAATTTGTGCCAAGAATAATCAGAGCAAAGGATGTTCTTTCCGTATTTTACTTCCTTTGCAATATGCCGATGCAAACAGTCTGCCCGCACCAACAGAGCAAGTTAAAGAACCGGTAGAATCTCCGCTGGCCTTGCAACCTGCCACCAATGGAAAACTGACGATTCTGGTAGTAGAAGACAACAAAGATATGCGCGCCTATATCCGTTCCATTCTGGCCGAATATTATAACGTGCTCGAAGCATCCCAAGGTGAAGAAGCATTGACTGTGCTCCAATCCCAGAACGTGGATTTCATAGTCAGTGACTTGATGATGCCTGTCATGGATGGTATGGAACTGTCCCGCCGGGTAAAATCCAATTTCGCCATCTCACATATCCCCTTCCTGATGCTCACAGCCAAAACATCCAACGAATCGCGCATCGAAAGCTTCCGTATAGGTGTAGACGAATACCTGCTGAAACCATTTGATGATACTTTGCTGCTGGCCCGGATATCCAATATACTGGAAAACCGCAAACGTTTCCAACAAAAGTTCTCATACAGTATGGACGTGGATGCACTGAATATCGAAAAAGAATCCAGTGACAAGAAATTCCTGGACAAGGCGATGCAGATTGTGAAAGAAAACTATAAGAACTCCTATTACGAAATAAGCGATTTCATCGAAGCAATGGGGGTAAGCAAAAGTTTGATGAACAAAAAAATGCAAAATCTGACGGGACAGTCTGCCGGACAATTCATGCGTAACTACCGGCTGAATCTTGCGCGGGAACTTATTATCCGTAACCGGCTGACGCACAATATGAATATATCTGAGATAGCATACGAAGTAGGATTCAATGATCCCAAATACTTCACACGCTGCTTTACAAAACATTTCGGAACAACACCCAGTTCGATGATGGAGAATGGAACCGACTGACTTATTCCAGAGCGTAAAATGAACGGATTGTATACCATAAATGCTCCGTTTTTCTACGCTCTCGTCTCGCTAAATAAATTATCTTTGCTCTACATTATAATAGCATATTTAATACCCATGAAAAAACAATTTATGACTTGGCTGCTTGCCATCACTACAATGTCAGCTTTTGCCCAACAAGCTACAGTTACAGGACCCGATTCCTTTTTGAAAGTAAATGTATCCGTAAAACAGGGTATCCCCGTTTATTCCGTTACCTATAAGGACAAGACCATCCTGGAAGATTCACCTTTAGGTTTCATTGCCAATGTGGGGGACTTCAGCCGAGATATGACTTTCACCGGACAAAAAGAGAATAAAATAGATAAGACCTATACACAAGACCGTATCAAACAATCACAAATTCATTATCAAGCCAATGAACTTACATGCACCTTTACCAATAAAGAAAAGAAAAATATAAATATAATATTCCGCGTAAGCAACAACGATATTGCTTTCCGCTACGAAATGCCCAAATATGGCGATACGGGAAGCATCGTGATAGAAAAAGAAACTACCGGTTTTGACTTCCCCTCCTTCACCACTACTTTCCTGTGCCCGCAAAGTGACGCCATGATAGGTTGGAAACGTACCAAGCCCAGTTATGAGGAAGAATATAAGGCTGACGCTCCTATGAATGTACGTTCACAATATGGGCACGGTTACACATTTCCTTGTCTGTTCCATGTAGGAGAAAATGGCTGGGCACTTATCAGTGAAACCGGAGTAGACAGCAAATACTGTGGTTCACACCTGAGCGATGCCACCGCCGACGGACTTTATACCCTCGCTTTCCCCATGCCCGAAGAAAACAACGGTAACGGTACGGCATCTCCCGGTCTTGCATTGCCCGGTTCCACTCCTTGGCGTACTATTACTGTAGGCGAAAACCTGAAGCCCATTGTAGAAACAACGATTCCATGGGATGTCGTGGAACCTCTTTACCCAACGGAGCATACATACAAAATGGGACGCGGAACCTGGAGCTGGATACTTTGGCAAGATGGCAGCATCAATTTCGACGATCAGAAAAAATATGTAGATCTTGCTGCCGCCATGGGATATGAATATGTATTGATAGACAACTGGTGGGATACCAACATCGGCCGTGAACGTATGAAAGACTTCATAGACTATGCACACAGTAAAAATGTAGATGTATTTTTATGGTATAGTTCCAGCGGCTACTGGAATGATATCGTACAAGGTCCTACCAATTACATGGACAATCCCATTATCCGTAAAAAGGAAATGAAATGGCTGCATAATATAGGAGTAAAAGGAATCAAAGTAGACTTCTTCGGAGGTGACAAGCAGGAAACCATGCGTCTGTACGAAGCCATCCTGAGCGATGCGGATGATAATGGACTGATGGTCATTTTCCACGGCTGTACCCTTCCTCGGGGATGGGAGCGTATGTATCCTAATTATGTAGGAAGCGAAGCCGTGCTCGCATCGGAAAACCTGATTTTCCAACAACATTTTTGCGATGAAGAAGCATTTAATGCCTGTCTGCATCCATTTATCCGCAACACCATCGGTTGCATGGAGTTTGGCGGCACATTCCTCAACAAACGCCTCAACCGCAACAATGACGGCGGAAGCATACGCAAGACCACTGATGTATTCCAACTGGCAACAGCCGTTTTATTCCAAAATCCTATTCAGAATTTTGCGTTGGCGCCTAATAACCTGACCGATGCCCCCCAAGTTTGTTTGGATTTCATGAAGCAAGTTCCCACCACATGGGACGAAACAAGATTCATTGACGGCTATCCGGGCAAATACGTAGTACTGGCACGTCGGCATGCCGATAAATGGTACATAGCCGGAATCAATGCACAAAAAGAACCGCTGAAATTAAAGTTGAACCTTCCCATGTGTACTAAAGGAGATAAAGTGATGCTTTATCAGGACGATAAAAAACTAAATCCTCACGCTGAAGAGATAACATTAAAAAAGAATGATGAAGTCAGCATTACGATGCAGGCGGAAGGAGGATTTTTACTTGTGAAATAATTCCTTTCAGAGAATTTTATTTGTATTTTATCCCTCATGTAGCCGGACAGTCCTTCACCAGGTTGTCCGGCTACATGACTTTATATAAAAAAAGCCTTCTCCTAAGCCTATCTCACCACCTCCAAAAGACGCAAACTATAAGCGGAATAAATACATTTTTTTCCATTATCCATTCGTCCACCCTATAAAACCGTTTGTCCACCCCTGTTTACGGTGTAAATTATACTTTTGTCATGCAATCGGTGCTCAATCTTTCGGAAGAGAACCCTGCTTTTAAAGTCTAATCCTAATCTTAAATATTATGAAGAATAGCTCCAGCATATTTATAAACTCTGTGGTTTGTCTACCTAGAGTATTCAACATTAGATTGTACAATAATCCAACATCTCAATTCAATACATCAGCAACAATTTAATCTACTAATTTAATACTTAAAAAAATGAGGAAACATTTATTATTTTCCGTAATGCTTAGTCTGTGTGCTATGGGTGGCATGATGGTGTATCCCACACCTGCTATAGCTACCGTGGCACAATCTCCGGCTATCAAGGTTCGCGGTCAAGTTATCGATGAACAAGGTGAGCCCTTGACAGGAGCTACTGTCAGAATTAAAGGAGGACAAGGTGGAACCATTACCGATGTGGACGGAAACTTCCAACTGGAGGTTGCCGGAAACGCTATCCTTTCGATAAGCTATGTAGGCTACAAGGAACGCGAAGTAGCCGTTCGTAACCGCGCTATCATTGAAGCCATCCAATTGCAACCCGACAACCAGATGCTGGAACAAGTTGTTGTCATAGGTTATGGCACACAAAAGAAATCCGATTTGACCGGTTCTGTAGCTGTAGTAGACACGGAAGCCTTGAAACAGACATCCCATTCCAATATCTCCACCATGCTCGAAGGTAAAGTATCAGGCGTACAAGTCACTTCCGACGGGCAGCCCGGTGCCGACCCTACCGTCCGTATCCGTGGCGTCGGATCTTTTGGTGACACTTCTCCTCTTTATGTTATCGATGGTGTCCCCATGGGTACTTCCATCCGCGATTTCTCTTCAAACGATATTGAAACCATCCAAATTCTGAAGGATGCATCGGCTGCTGCCATTTACGGTTCGCGTGCAGCCAACGGTGTGGTCATCATCACTACCAAACGCGGTCAGAAAGACCAACCGCTGAAAGTAGACTACAATGGGTACGTAGGTATGGACTACATTCCCAGTAGTGTCTATGACGTAATGGATGCCGACCAATACAGCCAGTACATCGGTCAGGCATGCGCCAACTCCAACACTCCGCTGCCCGGCGGTTACAAGCTGGACAGTACCACCGGAAAATATCATTTCCAGGATAACACCAATACCAACTGGTTTAAAGAAGTGTTCAAAACAGGTATCCGTCAAAATCACAATGTGAACCTCTCCGGTGGCGGTGCCCACAATACTTATAACGTTTCATTAGATTACTACAACCAAAAAGGTACACTGGAAGGCGCCGGTCCCAACTACGAACGTTACACGGCGCGTGTCAACAACACGATGGACACCAAATTCATCAAGTTCCATACCAGCCTGGTTTACTCTCACTCCGATCAAGACAACATGGGTTTGTCAAACGCTTCCGAATACGTTCAAGGTCTGTATGGAGACGTAACCAACATACTGCGTGGTACTTTGCTGATGCAACCCACCATCAAAGCCTACGACAACTCTACTTGGGTACTTGACAATCTGGTAGGGATCGCCAATAACTTCAACTATGACTCTTATGGTTATGGTGTTTACTACGACACCGTACATGGTGACATTTCAGCTTCCAACCCCTTGCTAGTCAATAACCTGTTAAAGCGCAATACCCGTGTAGACCGCTTTGTAGGAACAGCCTCTGCCGATGTGGATCTCCTGAAAATGATCGGTATTGACAGCAAAAACCACAAGCTCAACTATAAAGTCAATCTCTCTTACAGCAAAACCCATTGCAAGGACTTCACCTGGATTCCTGCATGGGTACAGAGCAACCGTGTCTATCTGGCCAAAAGCAACGAACGTCTCACCAAAGCTACCCGCTCTTATGCCGATGCTTTGATTGAAAACGTGCTGACTTATGATGCCACCGTCGGCAAACACCATTTTAACCTGGTAGCCGGCCAGACTTACGAAGAAGAAAACACCGACTTGTTGACAGGCTGGGGCGTCAACTTCACCGAGCCTTACTTCCTGCAACTCCAGAATGCCGCCAACACTTACGCTGAAAGCTTCGAATACAAACACACCCTCCTATCCTACATCGGGCGTATCAACTACAACTACGACGAGCGTTATCTGTTCTCGGCAACCGTGCGCCGCGACGGCAGTTCCCGCTTGTCCCAAAATATCCGTTGGGGCACCTTCCCCTCTGTTTCTGTGGGATGGCGTTTCGACAAGGAGTCTTTCTTCCCCTTCAACAGAAACATTGTCAACATGTTCAAGGTACGTGCCAGCTATGGCGAGCTCGGTAACGAAAACATTGGTGAATACATGTATCAGGCTGTAATGGCACGTAATAACATGACTTATAGCTTTGGCAACACGCCCATCACCGGTTCTGCCATTTCCACTTTCGTAGACAACAACCTTTCTTGGGAAAAGAAGAAAAGCTACAACGTGGGTATCGACCTCGCCTTGTTCAACAACCGTCTGGAATTCACTGCCGAATGGTACAAGAACACCAGTGAAGACCTGCTTTATGCTGTTCCCGTTCCCGAACAAGCCGGTGTATCCAATACCACCGTAACAATGAACGCCGCTTCGATGAACAATTCAGGTTTCGAATTTGCAGCTACTTACCGCAACCGAGACCACGACTTCAAGTATGAAGTGTCGGCTAACTTAAGTACTGTCCGTAACCGCGTAACCTCATTGGGCTTCGGTACCGATTCATACATCTCCGGCGCCTACATCACCAACGTAGGTGAAGAGATCGGCAAATTCTACGGATGGGTTTATGATGGCATCGCCCGCACACAAGCTGACTTGGACAACCATGCCACACAAGAAGGCGCCCAAATTGGTGACTGCCTCTATAAGGACGTAAGCGGTCCCGACGGAAAGCCTGACGGAAAGGTAGATGCCAATGACCAGGTAGTATTGGGCAGCGGTATGCCTAAGATCAATTTCGGTTTGAACGCCCGCTTCGAATACAAACGTTTCGACCTGAGCATCGCTACGTTCGGTGCACTCAACTATCATGTTAGCGACGACATCCACAACTCTCTGAACTCTTGCTATGGCTGGGGCAACAAAGACGTAGCCATGCTCGACGCCAATCGCTTCAGCGAAGACGGCAGCACCTATCTTTCCAGCGTACCACGTACCTATGTCACCAACAGTGCCAGCCTGGCCTGGAACGATCTCTTCAGCGACCGCAAAATTCAGAACGCAGCTTATTGGAAAATTGCCAATATAGAACTGGGCTACAACTTCCCCAACGAATGGTTTGGCAAATACGTATCGGATGTACGTTTCTACGTGTCGGCACAGAACCTGCACACCTTTACCGGCTACAAAGGTTACAATGTGGACTATGCAGGAGGTACCTTCACACCGGGATATAACTTCTGTTCTTATCCTACCGCACGTACCTTCATGTGTGGCGTTCATTTCACTTTCTAATCACTAAAAACATAACAATATGAAACTCAATAAATATGCATTGGTTCTCTTTTTGGGATTAGGCACATTGACTTCTTGCAATGATAATTTGGAGCTGTTAAATCCCAACCAGCAAACCTCAAACACATTCGGTTTCAATGCCGATGATTTGGAAGAGAGCGTTATTGCCGCCTATAACCATATCCGTATGGAAGGTTCTTACGCCCGTGTAGGCTACACCATTGATGTGTGTCGTGGCGATGAAGCCTGGAATTCATCACAAGTATGGTATCTGCCTTTCGATGACCTGAATGCGGAAGTAACCTCGGACATCACGTGGTGGCCCTGGCGCGAATGGTACTACACCGTTAATGTATGTAATTTTGCCATTTCCCGTTGCGATGAAGACAACAGCCAGCTTTCCGAAAAAATGAAACGCATCAAAGGACAAGTGCTCTTCCTGCGCGGTCTGTCATACTACAATCTGGTTGGTTATTACCAGAACCCGCCCCTCATCACAGATTATGCCACCTACTCTTCATTGGATGGACTTTATACCGGCAACAGCACCTATGATGCCGTGCTGGACCAAGTGGAAAGTGATTTCAAAGAAGCCATGGAATTGTTACCCTCACGAGATCAAGGTGGCGAATGGGAAAAAGGACGTGCCACCTGTGGTGCCGCAGCCGGTTACTATGCCCGTGCGCTCATGGTACGCCATAAATTCAAAGACGCCCTTACTGTACTGAAAGACATTATCGGCAAAAAATATGGTACTTATGAACTGATGGATAACTATGGCGACAACTTTCGTGAAGGTCCTGCCTATGAGAACAACAAGGAAAGCCTTTTCGAAGTGCAATTCCTTGACTTAGAATCACAAGGAACCGACGACGAGTGGACTCCGGTGAACACCAGCCCGAATGCCACCCAAGGTTCGGCCATCGAGAGTAACTTCGCTCCCGGCAATTATGGCGGTTGGGCCGACATTTCGGCTTCCCCCTGGCTCTACCATCTCTTCAAAGCAGAACGTACTACTGACGGCAAACTCGACCCGCGTCTGTACTGGACCATCGGTACTTACGAATCCGATTGGGAAGACTTTGAATATGGCAATGTAGCTTATACGAGCAAACTTACAGCCACCGACAACATCGTAACCAACAACACATACGGTGGTCTACCCATCGCCAAGTTCACAAACCTCCGTACCGGACTCTATAGCACCGTTATTACAGGTTTACACGATGGAATCAACTTGCGTCTGATGCGCTACTCCGACGTGCTGCTCCGTGCTGCCGAATGTGAAAACGAAGTCAACGGCCCCACACAACAGGCCATCGACTGGATTAACGAAGTACGCAACCGCGCTGACTTGCCCGATCTGGAACTGGCTGACTTCCCTACAGCCGACAAACTCTTCGAGCAGATTGCCAATGTGGAGCGTCCGAAAGAATTTGGTTGTGAGTTCGGACGCGGATTCGATCTTATCCGCTGGGGATTCTTCTATAAGAATGATCGTTTGCAACAACTTAAGGAGCACAGTGTCGTACGCCGTTCTGTAACCGGAACCAAAGATCCTGTAGACTACAACGATATCGCAACCGACTCCGAACTAAAAAGTTCTTTTGACACCTACTTACCCGGGCACGAATTTCTGCCCATCGTACAACAGTTGTTGAACAAGAACCCTAACCTAAGTGGTAACTCTGCCAACTTTAGCACGGACAACTCTACTTATTTCAGTGAGAACGGATGGACTGTTCATCCGGTGGTTGACTTAAGCAAATAAACAAACCTATTAAAATGTAAGACAATGAGAATACTCAATAAATTAGTATACGCTTGCTGTTCCATCGCCTTCGGGTTGATGGCATTGCCAAGCTGCGAGGGTGGCGAGCTGTATGATGTTAACGCCCCCGACTGGATTTCCGAGAAAGTGGACTCCATAGCAAATTCAAAGAAAGATCCGGAAGAAGAAGTGCTGGAGGGCATGCAGGAAGATGTCTACTCCTTCGGTAATACGGACTACACCTCCGGTTTCTGGACAGCTTTCTCCAAGTATTACGTCGTGCCCGATGGTCAGAAGTGGCATGGAGTGTTCAACCTCAACATCAACCCTGCCGACAATACCTATTATAAAAACTTCGCCCTAGTCATTACCAATGACGCAGACCGCGGAGGTGAAGGATACACGGAATATGGCGCTTATCGTTTTGATACCACAAACGATACTTTGGCCTATAACTCCCAATGGGGTTCCCATCTCTTCTTCAAATACACCTCCAGCACACTGATGCTGTCACCCGTTGACAATCTGGACGAAACTGTACAGAAATTGGGCGGCAAAGTAACACTCACCGTAGACCGCACCAATGAAAATGCCTTCTCTATCAAAATCCAGAACGCCTCGGCAACCAAAACCTACAAACAGCCGTACAAGTTACCCAATCTGAATGCAGACGCGAGCAATACCAACATCCGCTGCTTCCTGGTACCCGAAGGCTCTTACATCAACTTCTTGCAATCGAACATCGTTCCTATCGGCGGCCTTACCTCTGCCGAAGACAAGAATCCGCTCTCGATGGTACTGCAAAATGTACCCGATCAGGTCAATGCCGGCACCTCACTCGAAGAAGCCGTGGCCGGGATTACTGCCATCGTCAGCTTCGAAGAAGGGGTGACTAAGACCGTAACCGCAGAAGAACTCCAGTTCACTGCCATCCCCAATATGAACGAACTGGGCACGAAGACACTGGTAGTCATCTACAACAAGACCTTCAAGGGCGAGAATTGCAACCAGCCGGTGGTGGCCAATGCTACGTTTGAAGTAGTGGAAAAGATTGTATCCATCCAAGTGACGGCTCAACCTGCGCACACGCAGTATTACTATTATACTTCGGCAGCAACGGAAACGATGACCGACCGTACGCTGGCATTCCTTCCCGAAGGATTGGAAGTAACGGCTACTTATGCCGACGGAAGCACAAGAGTAGTAGACAACGCCAAACTCCATTTCTCTGCCATTCCTGCCAAAGCCGGTACGCAGACCGTAACCATTACTGCCGAAGAAGTTACCGCTACCGTAGAAGTCAAAGTTGCCGAATCTGTGGTTGCCGCTGTGAGCAACTCAGCCGGTATCATAGGAGCCGAAGACAATTCAACGGGTTGGTGGACTGTCTTTTCTGACAATTTCAACGTGCCGGCAGGTGAAACCAGATCCATCAGCTTCACCAATTACACCAGCCAAGCTAATAACTGGAGCAACTTCGCTATCGTTCTCCGCAAAGCCGATCTTGCCGAATATGCAGTGGTACGCGCCGACAACTATGGATGGGGTGCAGGATACGATGGAAATGCCAGCCTCGTTCACAACGGTACACAAGGCGACTGGGCTGCTTGGCTTGCCGATATGAACGGAGCCAAAGTCACCGTCTACGTGACCAATTGCGGCAATGGTACAGCCGACATTCAAGCAGTAATGAAAGGCACTTCAGGTACTTCCTATGCCCAATACTATTTAGGGATCAACAAATTGGATATGAACGACTTGAACTTCGCTTTAACGATTGAAGGCGGCCATCTCGTCTTCTAATCCGAATCAGTAATCACACAAGCCATGCCGTTTTCCTCAGGAAGAAGCGGCATGGTCTTTAAACTATCAACAGATGAAAAAACTATTACCATTGTGGATGTTCTTACCAATATTCCTTGTTTTAGCCGCTTGTTCTGACAACAGCGAAGATATAGACCGCTATTATGCAACTGTAAGTACTCCAAAAGTAACTACAACCACCCCCACCTCGTTGACCGTCACCGCATCGGTTACAGGTGATCTGAACCAAATAGTCAAGAAAGGCTTCTGTTACAGTGCAGCAGCTTCCGTACCGACTATCAAAGACCACGTGGTGGATGCCGATGAGAATTTCAGTGCTTCCCTCTCAACCTTGACCTCCGGTACCTCCTACTATATCCGTGCATACGTCTACTGTGACAGCCGTTATGTCTATTCAGAGGTGGTCACGGCCACCACAGAAAGCTTAAGCTTAGACGATGAACTCAAGAATTACGTGGCCCCCACCTACTCCGATGACTATACCTCGATAAGTGACTGGAGCAAACGCTCTCAATGGAATCTTGCCAACGTACACGACCCCTCGGTTGTATTGGCCGAAGATGGTTATTATTACATGTATCAGACGGATGCTTCATACGGCAACGTCCACACCGCAGGCGGCCACTTCCACGGTCGTCGCTCCAAGGACCTTGTCAACTGGGAATACCTCGGCGGTACAATGAAGAACCTGCCCGAATGGGTAGTGCCCAAGCTCAATGAAATACGAAAAGAAATGGGACTTGCCGAAATCAATCCTAATGTTAATGACTTCGGCTATTGGGCTCCCGTAGTACGCAAGGTAAAGAACGGCCTCTATCGCATGTACTATTCCATTGTCTGCCCCGGCACACTCAACGGTGCCAACACCTGGTCGGAGCGCGCCTTTATCGGCCTGATGGAAAACAACGATCCCTCCAACAACAACGGATGGGTAGACAAAGGCTACGTCATCACCAATGCTTCCGACAAAGGACTTAACTTCAACGTGAAGCCGGATGATTGGGCCAATTGCTATTATAAATGGAATGCCATCGACCCCTCTTATGTCATCACGCCCGAAGGCGAGCACTGGTTGGTCTACGGTTCATGGCATAGCGGCATAGCCGCTCTCAAGCTCAATAGCGAAACAGGCAAGCCTGCCGAAACTTTGGGCCAACCTTGGGCTACAGGCCAAGCACCTGCCGAGTATGGTCAGTTGATCGCCACCCGCCAGACAGGTAACCGCTGGCAAGCCAGTGAAGGTCCCGAAGTCATTTACCGCGATGGCTACTACTACCTCTTCCTGGCCTACGACGCTCTCGACGTGCCCTATAACACCCGTGTGGTCCGCTCGAAAAGCATCACCGGTCCCTACGTGGGCATTGACGGCAAAGACGTGACCGCCGGTGCCGATGCACTGCCCATAGTGACTCATCCCTATAAGTTCAGCAAAGGCTACGGCTGGGTAGGCATCGCCCACTGCGCTATCTTCGACGATGGCAAAGACAACTGGTTCTACGCCTCACAAGGCCGTCTGCCTAAGGATGTTCCGGGCATCAACGCCAGCAACGCCATCATGATGGGGCACGTACGCAGCATCCGCTGGACGAAAGACGGTTGGCCTCTCGTAATGCCTGAACGCTACGGAGCCGTTCCCAAGGTAGCCATCACCGAAGAAGAATTGCCCGGCAATTGGGAACACATCGACCTTACATACAAATATGGAGAGCAGAGAACTTCAGCAACAATGACTCTCGCCGCCGACCACACTATCACCGAAGGTATCTGGAAAGGCAGTACGTGGAGCTATGATGCCGCCCAACAGATTCTGACTGTCAACGGAGTGGAACTTTATCTGCAACGCGAAACCGACTGGGAAGCCAGTCCGCGCACCCATACCATCGTCTATGCCGGCTATGCCAACAACAAGACGTATTGGGGAAAGAAGTCCAAATAAACATTCCCGCTCCGCACGCAAACTTCATATAGAAACACCACCACTGCCCCGTAAAACAACACCAAGGTTTATGAGGCAGTGGTCCTGTTTTACAAATCAATAGCAGAGATTAAAGATCATAAACAGAAACAAGAGAAACCTATTTCATGAAAAGGAAAAAGAGTTAGGTTCCCTAATCTCCATACAAAAAATCATCATTCTGTTCTTTTACATTCAAAGACAACCTACTTTTATTTATTACCATAAATCTCTATCCTTTAAACCAACAAACACCATTTGTAGACAAGCAGAGGACATCAGCATCAGATTTTTTGTTAATTATTAGCCAAATACACACTTTAATTTATAACTTTGCAATTCTAATAGAATGAATTATGGAAAATAAACTAACCATTTACAATACATTAAGCCGTCAAAAGGAACTTTTCGTTCCCTTGCATGCCCCTCATGTAGGTATGTATGTATGCGGTCCTACCGTATATGGCGATGCCCATTTAGGACACGCACGCCCCGCCATCACGTTCGATATCCTGTTCCGTTATCTTACCCATCTGGGATACAAGGTACGTTATGTCCGTAACATTACCGATGTCGGTCATCTGGAACACGATGCAGACGAAGGCGAAGATAAAATCGCCAAAAAGGCCCGTCTGGAGCAACTGGAACCCATGGAAGTAGTGCAATATTACCTCAATCGCTACCACAAGGCAATGGAAGCCTTGAATGTACTTCCACCCAGTATCGAGCCACATGCATCAGGCCATATCATTGAACAGATAGAACTGGTAGAAGAAATTCTGAAAAACGGCTATGCTTATGAAAGTGAAGGTTCCGTTTATTTCGATGTAGCAAAATACAACAAAGACCATCATTACGGCAAACTGTCCGGCCGCAACCTGGACGATGTGCTGAACACCACCCGCGAGCTGGACGGTCAAAGCGAGAAGCGCAATCCTGCCGATTTCGCCCTGTGGAAATGTGCACAACCCGAACATATCATGCGCTGGCCCAGCCCGTGGAGTAACGGATTCCCCGGTTGGCATTGTGAATGTACCGCAATGGGTAAGAAATACCTGGGCGAGCATTTCGATATTCATGGAGGGGGAATGGACTTAATTTTCCCACACCACGAATGTGAAATCGCACAAAGCGTGGCTTCACAAGGAGATGACATGGTTCACTATTGGATGCACAACAACATGATTACCATTAATGGACAGAAGATGGGAAAATCATACGGCAACTTCATTAACTTGGATGAGTTCTTCCACGGTACCCACAAGTTACTGACCCAAGCCTACAGCCCCATGACCATCCGTTTCTTCATCCTTCAGGCACATTACCGCAGTACAGTGGACTTCAGTAACGAAGCATTACAAGCAGCCGAAAAAGGATTGGAACGGCTGACAGAAGCTGTGAAAGGTCTTGAACGCATCACTCCGGCAACACAAACCACCGGCATAGAGGGGGTAAAAGACTTGCGTGAAAAGTGTTATACAGCCATGAATGATGACTTGAACTCACCGATTGTCATTGCCCATCTGTTTGACGGCGCCCGTATGATTAATACGGTTCTGGACAAGAAAGCCACTATTTCCGCAGAAGATCTGGAAGAACTGAAAAGTATGTTCCATCTCTTTATGTACGAAATCCTGGGTCTGAAAGAAGAAGCCGCCAATAACGAGGCACGTGAAGAGGCATACGGCAAAGTAGTAGATATGCTGCTGGAACAACGTATGAAAGCCAAAGCCAATAAAGACTGGGCTACAAGCGATAAAATCCGTGATGAGCTGGCCGCTCTTGGCTTTGAAGTGAAAGATACCAAAGACGGTTTCACATGGAAACTGAATAAATAGGATACATAGAGCGACACTATATTTTTCACCACAGACTATACAGATTCACACAGATTACCCACCTGACAATCAATGATTTAAGAAGCATCTGCGTTTATTTGTATAATCTGTGGTGAACCTTTCAGATAACCATCAAAACTGAAAAATCTCCCTTCGGATGGTAATACTTATTTTTAAATAACTATTTTTGCGGAAATTATACAAAACTGCTTATCACACCAATCCAATGCTAGCTGAGAATAAGATAACTTTAGCGTCCCTGTATAAGATTTTGTTTGAAGAAGAGCCACTGACACTCTCCGACCAATGTATGCAAAAATTGGAAGAGAGTTTCCATTTTCTGAAAACATTCTCCAACGACAAGATCATCTATGGCATCAATACCGGCTTTGGACCGATGGCCCAATACCGTATTGAAGATGAATCCTTGTCACAATTACAGTATAATATCATCCGCAGCCATGCCACCGGAGCAGGGCACCCCCTTCCGGAACTCTATGTCAAAGCTGCCATGATAGCGCGTCTCTATACTTTTCTGCAAGGAAAATCCGGCATACATAAAGAACTGGCATTGCTCATTACCGAGTTTATCAACCGGGGGATTACTCCATACGTACCCGAACACGGCAGTGTAGGGGCCAGTGGCGATTTGGTACAGCTTGCCCATATCGCCCTCACCCTGATTGGAGAAGGAGAGGTCTTTTACCAAGGCAAGAAAAGAGATACGGCATCCGTTTTGGCGGAAAACGGATTGCAACCCTTCAAAATGCATATCCGCGAAGGGCTTTCAGTGACCAACGGCACTTCGGTAATGACAGGTATAGGCATTGTCAACCTGATTTATGCCCGCCAACTGATGCATTGGGCAGTAGGCGCATCGGTCATGATGAATGAAATTGCCGCCTCGTACGATGATTTCATGTCTGAACCGCTGAACGAAGCCAAACGGCATGAAGGACAGCAAGAGATAGCCCGCATGATGCGCCAATGGGTGGAAGGCAGCCAATGTGTACGCAAAAGAGAGAATGAACTTTACAACGGAAAACACGAAGAGAAAATCTTCACCCATAAGGTTCAACCCTATTATTCGTTGCGCTGCATCCCACAGATTCTAGGACCGGTTTATGATGAATTGCTCAATGCCGAAAAAGTATTGATAAACGAAATAAATTCAGCCTGTGACAACCCGATAGTGGACCCCGACACGCAAAACGTGTATCATGGCGGTAATTTTCACGGAGATTACGTTTCTTTTGAAATGGATAAACTGAAAATAGCGGTCACCAAACTGGCCATGCTTGCCGAACGGCAGATCAATTACTTGTTTCACGACCGCATCAACGGCATTCTGCCCCCCTTTGTCAATATGGGAGTGCTGGGATTGAACTATGGTTTGCAGGCGTCACAATTTACCGCGACTTCTACCACAGCGGAGTGCCAGACTTTGTCCAATCCGATGTATGTACATAGCATCCCCAACAACAATGACAATCAGGATATTGTAAGCATGGGAACCAATTCCGCACTGCTGGCAAAAACAGTCATAGAAAATGCTTATCAGGTGATGGCTATCCTGATGATGGGTATTGTACAAGCTGTAGACTGTTTGGAAATAGCCGGTCGGCTAAGCCCCCGGTCACAACAAGTATATAAAGAGATACGAGCATTTTTTCCTGTGTTCCGGGAAGATACGCCTAAATATAAAGAGATAGAAAGAATGATGGTATATCTTAAAAAAGGGAGGTTGCAAGAAAAATGAAATACGCACTAGTAACAGGAGGAAGCCGGGGCATCGGACAGGCTGTATGTCTGAAACTGGCCGAAATGGGATATCATATACTGATAAACTACCAAAGCAACGATACGGAAGCCGAAGCCACCCTGCAACAGATACGGGAACAAGGCTCGGACGGCGAACTGATGAAATTTGACGTGACAGACGCAGTAGCCACACACGCCGCACTGAACGGCTGGATGGAGAAGCATCCCGATACCTACATTGAGGTACTGGTGAACAATGCCGGTATACGCCGTGACAACCTGATGCTGTGGATGGAACAGGATGAATGGAGCCGGGTGTTGGATATCAGCCTGAACGGTTTCTTTAACGTCACCCAACCCTTGCTGAAAAATATGCTGGTAAAGCGATTCGGACGTATCATCAACATCGTTTCCCTGTCGGGTATCAAAGGAATGCCGGGACAAACCAACTATTCGGCAGCCAAAGGCGGAATGATAGCCGCCACCAAAGCACTGGCACAGGAAGTGGCCAGAAAACACGTGACGGTGAACGCCGTAGCACCGGGATTTATCCGCACGGATATGACCAACGGCATTGATGAAAATGAATGGAAAAAACAGATACCGGCAGGACGGTTCGGCGAACCCGGAGAAGTAGCCGCACTGGTAGGCTTCCTGGCATCGGAACAAGCCTCCTATATCACCGGAGAGGTAATTTCCATCAATGGAGGAATCTATACATAAGCAGAAGATGAGAAGAGTAGTGATTACAGGCATGGGTATTTATTCGTGCATAGGCAAGAACCAAGATGAGGTGAAAGACTCTTTGTTCCAAGGGCGTTCAGGCATCGGCATCGATCCGGCACGTAAAGAGATGGGGTATTTTTCCGCATTGACAGGACTTGTCGAACGTCCTGATTTAAAGAAGTTATTGGACCGCAAAAAGCGGCATAGCCTCGCCGAACAGGGAGAATATGCCTATATGGCTACCTTGGAGGCATTCCGTCAGGCACAAATAGACGAGGAGTTTTTATTGGATCATGAAGTAGGCATATTGTATGGAAATGACAGTAGCGCCGCTCCGGTAATCGAGGCCATTGATGTCATTCGTGCCAAGAAGAATACGGCTATGGTAGGCTCCGGTTCTATCTTCCAGTCCATGAACTCTACGATTACCATGAACCTTTCGGTTATTTTCCATTTGAAGGGAATTAATTTTACCATATCGGGAGCTTGTGCCAGCGGTTCACACGCCATCGGCATGGCGTATATGCTCATCAAATCAGGACTTCAGGACTGCATTCTGTGCGGAGGAGCACAAGAGGTAAATCCTTACTCCGTGGGTAGTTTCGACGGATTGGGCGCGTTCTCCACCCGTGAGGACGAACCGGAAAAGGCATCGCGCCCCTTTGACAAGGGACGGGACGGTTTGGTACCCAGCGGAGGAGGCGCCAGCCTGGTACTCGAAAGTTATGAATCAGCCGTAAGGCGCGGAGCTACTATTCTGGCAGAAGTCATAGGATACGGTTTCTCATCAAACGGAGATCATATTTCCGTACCGAATGTGGACGGTCCCAGACGCTCTTTACAGATGGCAATCAACGATGCGGGCATTCCCTTGGAAGAAATCCAATATATCAATGCACACGCCACTTCCACCCCCGTGGGAGATTTGAATGAGGCAAAAGCCATAGCGGAAGTGTTCGGAAACCATCGGCCCTATGTCACATCCACCAAGTCACAAACCGGACATGAGATGTGGATGGCAGGCGCCAGTGAAGTCATTTATTCCATCTTGATGATGAATAACGGATTTATCGCTCCTAATCTCAATTTTGAAGAACCCGATGAAGCCTCTGCTCTGCTGAACATCCCCTCCCGGAGGATAGAAACGGAATTTGACACCTTCTTGTCCAACTCATTCGGATTCGGAGGAACCAATTCCTCACTGATTATCCGTAAATTTAAAGAAAACAATTAATTCAAACCAATATATAAATTTATGACCAACGAAGAAATCATCGAAAAGATCAGAACCACCCTGGCCGAAGAATTTGAGATTGATGTAGAACAGATCCAACCGGACGCACCTTTGATGCAAACCTTGGAATTGGATAGCCTTGACCTGGTGGATATGGTAGTACTGATTGACAAGAATTTCGGTTTCACCGTTACAGCCAAAGATTTTGCCGGTATCAAAACCTTCCAGGATTTCTATAATCTGGTAATTTCACATATGCAAAAAGAAGACTGATGTCCGAAACATGGAAAGGTAAGACAAGAGGAGGCATATTCGGATACATGTTCTTTATCTACATGATCCGCTGTCTGGGGATAACTGCGGCCTACGGCTTCCTGGCATTGGTCGTCCTCTACTTCATACCTTTCGCACCGAAAGCAACGGGCAATACTTGGAGTTACGCACGGAACAGGCTGAAATACGGACGGCTGAAATCCGTCGCACTGCTCCTGAAAAACTATTACCGGCTGGGACAAATATTGATTGACAAAGTGGCCATCGGCAACGGAATGACCGGCAAGTATCATTTCAAGTTTGAGAACTATCAGGCATTTTTAGACGTACTAAACGGAAACACCGGAGTAATTATGATTGGCGCCCATGTGGGCAACTGGGAAATAGGCGCTCCTTTCTTCGATGAATATGGCAAAAAGATCAATATCGTCATGTTTGACGCCGAACACGAACGGATAAAGGAGATTTTGGAAAAGAACGCCTCTACGCGAGACTACAAAATAATTCCGGTGAATGAAGACAGCCTGACACATGTATTCCGCATCACGGAAGCGCTGGACCGCCGGGAGTATGTCTGCTTTCAGGGAGACCGCTATCTGAATAAAGAGAAATTACTCACGACTTCTTTCATGGGAAAAGAAGCCAAATTTCCGATGGGCCCTTTCCTGCTGGCTTCGAAGTTAAAAGTACCCGTCGTATTCTATTTTGCCATGCGTGAAGCCCAAAGAACGTATCGTTTCCATTTCTTTATAGCCGAGACAGTAGTACGGACGAAAGAGAAACGGGCCGAACAGGCATTATTGGAGCAATATACACAAACGCTGGAAAAGATTGTCCGGCAGTATCCGGAACAATGGTTCAATTACTACCCGTTCTGGACATAAAAATAAATCTGGTATGATGCATAAAAGATATACAAAAGAACAATGTACGGCTGCCGAAGCGCAAAGACTGGCACAAGAGATAGCTTTCGGTCCTGTGGTATTCCAAGTATCGCGCCTGATGTTGAAATTCGGAATTTTCCAATTATTGTCCGGCAAACGGGAAGGATATACGCTGCAAGAAATCAGCGGGCAGACCGGACTGACACGCTATGCGGCACAAGTATTACTGGAAGCATCGCTGACCATCGGAACCATCCTGTTGGAAGAAGACCGTTATGTACTGGCCAAGGCAGGCTGGTTTCTGCTGAACGATAAAATGGCTCGTGTCAATATGGAATTCAATCACGATGTGAACTATCAAGGCTTGTTCCATTTGGAAGAAGCTCTTTTAAACGGGCGTCCGGAAGGATTGAAAGTATTCGGAGAATGGCCTACCATTTACGAAGGTCTGTCCCAATTGCCGGAACAGGTACAGAAAAGCTGGTTCGGCTTTGATCATTTCTATTCGGACCAGTCATTCGGCAAAGCGTTGGAAATCGTGTTCAGCCATCACCCGAAACGCTTGCTCGATATTGGCGGGAATACCGGCAGATGGGCCACACAATGCGTACAATATAATAAGGAAGTGGAAGTAACCATCGTGGACCTGCCTCAACAACTGGAAATGATGAGAAAGCAAACGGCCGGTTTGTCCGGTAGTGAACGCATACACGGTCACGGCGCCAATCTGCTGGATCGGGACGTGCCCTTTCCCACGGGTTTTGACGCTGTATGGATGAGCCAGTTTCTGGACTGCTTCTCGGAAGAAGAAGTCATCAGCATCCTGACCCGTGTGGCACAATCCATCGGCAAAGACAGCAAAGTCTATATTATGGAAACATTATGGGATCGCCAACGGTATGAAACAGCATCTTATTGCCTGACACAAATCAGCCTCTACTTTACAGCAATGGCCAACGGCAACAGTAAGATGTTCCATTCGGATGACCTGATCCGCTGCATTGAAAATGCCGGATTGGAAGTGGAAGAAATTCAAGATAACATAGGACTGGGACACAGTATCCTGCAATGCAGACTGAAATGAGCAGCAAAGAAATCATCTGTCAGGGAGAAGAGCTGTTCCGGCTGATTCCCCAACGCCCGCCCATGGTAATGATAGACCGCTTCTATGGGATAGAAGAAAATACATCCTGGTCAGGGCTGACCGTCACTACCGACAACCTGTTCTGCCGGGACGGTGTATTACAGGAAACGGGAATCATAGAGCACATCGCCCAGTCGGCGGCGGCACGTGTAGGTTATATCTATATGCTGCGGAAAGAACCTGTACCATTAGGTTTTATCGGTTCGGTAGAAAAGATGAAACTATTCCGTCTTCCTTCTGCCGGAGCAGAACTATATACCGGTATAACCATCGTTCAGGAAGTATTTGATATCACCCTGATTACCGCCGAGGTAAAAGAAAACGATGAATTGCTGGCCGAATGCCGGATGAAAATATATCTGAAGAAAGAATGAAACGAAAAACAAGTCCACATCAGGCGGCACTGACGGACCGGACCACCATCAAAGTCCGCTTCAGTGAGATAGATTCCATGCAGATAGTATGGCATGGAGAATATGTGCGTTATTTCGAAGACGGACGCGAAGCTTTCGGAAAGCGATACGGTCTGGACTATATGAGCATCTACCGGGAAGGATATGTAGTTCCTATCGTAGACCTGACCTGCCAGTTCAAACAACCGCTGTCTTTTGGCGAGGAAGCGATTGTCGAGACACGGTTTATCCACAGTGATGCCGCCAAAATTCTTTTTGAATACACCATCTACCGGGCATCGGACCAAAACATTGTGGCAACAGGAACCACTACACAGGTATTCCTGAATACAAATAGAGAACTGGAACTGGTTAATCCTGCCTTTTACATAGAGTGGAAAAAGAAATGGAACATCATCTGACTACCTATATCACCCATGATACCCTGATCAGCGCGCTGGGTTTCGGCACACAGGAAAATCTGGAAGCCATCCGGAGCTATCACAGCGGTATCACCCTGCAGACGGACAAACGGATTGCGGACACTCCCCTATTGGCAGCCACTCTCTCGCAAGAGAGATTGCAACAACAGGCGGAAGCCATAGGAGTAAGTGGCTATCCCCGGATGGAACAACTGTTCATACTGACTATCAACGAACTCATCCGTCAGTCCGGACAAACTTTGGAAGACAAAACCTGCGGACTCATCCTCTCCACCACCAAAGGGAACATCGATTTACTGGCCCGTCATACGGAACATCCCGATGAAGCGGTCTTTCTTTGGAAAATGGCAGAAAACATTGCCGGTTATTTCCATGCCGAGGAACGGGTGCATGTCATTTCCAATGCCTGCATTTCAGGAGTGTCAGCCCTCATAGCAGGAAAACGCATGATAGAGAACGGTATCTACCGCCGGGTAATCGTAGCGGGAGGTGACCTTCTCTCTCATTTCATCACCAGCGGTTTCGGGTCTTTCCGGTCTCTCAGCTCCCGCCCATGCCGTCCGTATGACAGCAGCCGTGACGGATTGAACTTGGGAGAGGCCTGCGGAGCCGTATTGCTCAGTTCAGAAGGAACAGAAGAACATGTTATCCTTTCGGGAGGAGCCGTCAGTAACGATGCCAACCACATCTCCGGTCCTTCCCGCACGGGAGACGGACTCTATTTCGCCATCCGCCAAGCCATGCAGGAAGCAGGGACAGCCCCTCAGGATATCAGTTTTGTGAATGCTCACGGCACTGCTACCGTATACAATGACGAAATGGAATCCAAAGCCCTCACACTGGCTCATCTGGAACAAGTGCCCGTCCATAGTTTGAAGCCCTATTTCGGCCATACCTTGGGAGCATCGGGAATCATTGAAAGCATTGTCTGTATGCACGAACTGAAACAAGGTATCCTGTTCGGCACTCCGGGTTACGAAACGCCGGGAGTTCCTATGCCGATACCGGTCTATGCCACCCACCGGAGCATCCCGATGAAACATTGCGTAAAAACCGCTTCGGGATTCGGCGGATGCAACGCAGCCATTGTCTTATCTTTACCGGAATATACTCCGTTCAAAGATGAGGACAACACCTTGCCCGAAATCCGATGTACACGGGAGGTTCGTATTGAAAACAGTTCTGTCTTCATAAACAACGAACTTATTTTTCATTCCGAAGAACCGGATTTCGGCACATTTATACGTGATACCTATAAAAAAACAGGCGGAAACAACCTGAAATTCTATAAAATGGATGACCTTTGCAAATTGGGATATGTGGCCGCCGAATACTTGCTGGAAGGTAAGACATTCGCTCCACTGGAAATGGGGATGTTACTTGCCAATGCCGCTTCCTCTCTGCATACGGACATCAGACACCAGCAACTGATAGACCGGGAAGGAGACCAGGCAGCCAGTCCGGCTGTATTTGTTTACACACTACCCAATGTAGTGTCCGGCGAGATTTGCATCCGCCACAAGATACAAGGGGAAAACACCTTTTTCATCACTGAAGCCTATCAGCCGGAAAAACTGGAAAGATACGCACGTATAGTCATGCAAAAAGGGAAACTGAACTATTGTATCATCGGGTGGTGTGAATTATGGAAGAACACCTATAAAGCAGTATTTAAACTGATTGAAAAACAATAAAGAATATGGAAGAATTGATTGATAAACTGAAAGTTGAATTAATAGAAGCATTGAATCTGGAAGAAATCACTCCGGAGGACATTGACAGTGAAGCACCTTTATTCGGAGATGACGGTCTGGGCCTTGACTCGATTGACGCATTAGAGATTATCCTGATTCTGGAAAGGAATTATGGAATCAAGATAGAGAATCCTGCCAAAGGCAAGGAAATATTCTATTCGGTACGTACCCTGGCAGACTACATCACCGCCCATCAGAAATGAGGAAGATCTATGTCACCGGTCTGGGAGTGATTTCGGGCATAGGGAAAGGAGTGGAAGAAAACCTGGATTCCTTAAAAGCCGGGAAACACGGTATGGGGAAAATCACCCTTTTCCCCACCGCACTTGACGTACCCGTGTCCGAAGTAAAACAGAGCAATGAAGAATTAAAGAAACTCCTGTCCCTTCCATCCGGCAAGACGTATTCACGTACAGCCTTGCTGGGCTTGTGGGCAGCCCAAGGAGCGGCCCGTGATGCGGAACTCGATTTCACTTCTCCCCGTATCGGGCTCATTTCTTCCACTTCCATCGGAGGAATGGATGCAAGCGAGCGGTTTTATGCCTCTTTCCGGGAAGATAACCGAAAAGGGAGATTACGTGACATTATCTCCCATGACTGTGGGTCCAGTACCGAAATGATAGCCGCTTATTTGGGAGTGAAAGGAACGGTGACCACCCTCAGCACCGCCTGTTCTTCCGCCGCAAATGCCATTATGTTAGGGGCACGCCTCATCCGGCATGGTCTGCTGGACGCTGTCCTTGTAGGCGGAACGGATGCCTTATGCCGTTTCACGCTCAACGGTTTCAATTCATTGATGATACTGGACAAAGAGCACTGCCGTCCTTTCGACCGCACACGTGCCGGACTAAACCTGGGAGAAGGAGCCGGATACCTTGTTCTTCAATCTGATAAATCCCTTACTAAAGCTCCTTATTGCGAACTCAGCGGTTACGCCAATGCCAATGAAGCCTACCACCAGACAGGAAGTTCCCCCGACGGAGACGGGCCTTTCCTTTCCATGAGTCAGGCCATAGCCTCTGCCGGGCTGACAGCCGGAGCCATAGACTATATCAATGTACATGGTACAGGCACTCCCAGCAACGACGCTTCCGAAGGGAAAGCCATCCGGCGTATCTTCGATACCCGTATTCCTCCTTTCAGTTCGGTCAAGGCTTTCATCGGGCACACCCTGGGAGCCTCGGAAGGAATAGAAGCCGTATATTCCGTACTCTCCATCCGTCACGGACTGATTTACCCTAATCTGAACTTCCATCTGTCCGATGAAGAAAGCGGCCTCATTCCTGAAACGGTTTTCCGGTCGGGACTTCCCATACGGCATGTATTATCCAACTCCTTCGGATTCGGCGGCAACAACTCATCTCTCGTATTTTCCACTCTAACCCAATAGCGTATGTGCCCAGTATATATCAACCGTATCGCCTCTATCCATGCGGAAAGCAGAAATGAAAAGCCTTATTTCTCCGCACAGGAACCTGATTATAAAGAAATGATCACCAACGCCAATCTGCGGAGGCGCATGAGCCGCATGATCAAGATGGGAGTAGCCTGCGGACTGGAATGTCTGAAAGATATCCCGTCGGAAAAGGTAGATGCCATTATCACCGCTACAGGACTGGGTTGTCTGGCCGATACGGAAAAGTTTATGAACGCCTTGATGGACAACCGGGAACAGATGCTCAATCCCACCGCTTTCATTCAGTCCACCTTTAATACGGTGGGTGCACAGCTAGCTTTGCTACTCAAAATACATGCTTATAATGTTACGTATGTACACCGTGGTTTAAGTTTTGAAAGTGCTCTGATAGATGGCATCATAAGCATTGCCGAAGGCAAACAGCATGTACTGGCAGGTGCTATGGATGAAATAACCCCTACCAGCCATATCATTCAGCAGCGTTTAGGACTGTTGAAAGGAACGACAGCCGGTGAGGGAGCACAATTTTTCCTGTTAAGCGCACAAAAAGAGGAACAGACTTTTGCCGAACTGAAAGGGGTAGATACTTTTATCACCCGGATGAGTGCTCCGGAAATCAGTAACAGGATGCATCATTTTCTAAAATCTCACGGGCTTGCACCCGAAGACATTGACTGGTTTATCAGTGGCAAGAACGGGCAGGAAGCAACAGATGCCGTTTATACGGATCTGGAACACAGTCTGTTCCCTCATGCCCTGCATAGCAGTTTTAAAGAACAATGCGGAGAATATCAGACTGCTTCATCCTATGCTCTCTGGATGGCGGCAAAAGCCTTGAAAGAAGAAGCTTCATCCCGTTACGCATTGATTTATAACCAATATCAAGGTATCAATCACTCAATCATCTTAATCAAGCGATGCACATCCTAGTTTCTGTAGTCATCATAGTAAGCGTCATGGCCTATTAAAAAGATGCTTTTAAGATACTGAAAACAGGAATAATGCTTAACTTTATCCCTCATAAAATAAAAGTGGTAGAAATAATGAAGAAAATAACTGTTACGAATATTGATATATCCATATCTGTAAGACCTGATAATAATGATTATATCTGCCTGACAGACATGGCACATTTCAAAGACAGAGAACGTACTAACTACATTATACAAAACTGGATGCGTCTACGTAGTACGATTGATTTTCTAGGGTTATGGGAAAAACTAAATAATCCAAATTTTAAAGGCATCGAATTCGATGCTTTTAAAATGGAGAGTGGAACAAACAGTTTCACCCTAACCCCCAAACAATGGATAGAAAAAACTAAAGCAATAGGGATTATATCCAAGCCCGGGCGATATGGGGGAACTTTTGCCCATAAAGACATAGCTTTTGAATTCGGGACTTGGCTCAGCCCTGAATTTAAACTATATCTCATCAAAGAATACCAAAGACTTAAAGAAGCAGAATCACACCCTTTATTAAGTGAATGGAACGTAAAAAGAATACTTAGTAAAGTAAATTATTCCATACATACGGATGCAATCAAAGACTTTATTATACCTAAAGTAGAAGATTTCAATCAAAAACTTGTTTATGCCGATGAAGCTGATTTGTTAAATCTCGCATTATGGGGATGTACCGCAAGACAATGGCGTGAAGCAAATCCACAATACGCAGATAAGAATATCAATATCAGAGATGTAGCAAGCATAAATGAATTAGTCGTATTATCGAATATGGAATCCTTCAATGCAGAGTTAATCAAGCGTAAGGTGGACAAGTCTAAAAGGTTTACTCATCTTCGGCAGATGGCCAAAGAGCAATTAGCACACTTGAATACGATTGATACCGAAAAAAAGTTCAGAATACTGACAGATAATGACAAACAATTAGAATAATCTCTACAAGATCATTTATTAAAGTATCACTCAATCATCTTAATCAAGCAATGCACATCCTAGTTTCTGTAGTCATCATAGTAAGCGTCATGGCCTATTTCTTTTACGCTTCTTACAGCATCCGTGCCTGTATTTACATGCGTGTCTTCTGTTGCAAGAAAACCGAAGAGAAAATCATAGCCATCACTTTTGATGACGGGCCCGATCCGATACAGACCCCCAAAGTGCTGAAAGTGTTAAGAGAAAAACACATACCGGCCTGCTTTTTTTGCATCGGAAACAAGATAAAAGGCAATGAAGAACTGCTCCGGCAAATCATCAAAGAAGGACATCGTATCGGGAATCATTCCTTCTCCCATTCCGGCTATTTTCCTCTCTATACCTTCAAACGGATGTGCCATGATTTAATTACCTGCCAGCAAGAATTGGAAAAAGTGACCGGCCAACCGGTCCGATGGTTCCGGCCGCCTTTCGGAGTGACCAATCCTACCCTGGCTAAAGCAGTGCGCAGGCTGGGATACATCCCCATTGGTTGGAACATCCGCACACTGGACACTCAGCAACCCACTCCTGAAAAAATTATCAAACACATCAAGAAACGGCTCGTTCCGGGCTCCATCCTTCTGCTACATGACCGGATGCCCGATAGTGACAGGCTGCTGGTACAAGTTCTGGACTTTATAGAAAAAGAGGGGTATACGGTAGTAGCGTTAGATAGGCTGATAAAGGACATGACAAAATAAATTTCTTCTATATTTTCAACAGCAACATCACCAAGTTCCAGAAACGAGACCTGGTTCACCCTTCATGATCAAACCGATAAAAAGATAACTTCGTCTTACGTAAAACATAAAATTCTTCCGCCACTTCATTCCACTCATTACCAACAACTTGCCGTGTAAAAAAGTCTGTAATACCCCCAAACCGGTATGTAAGCGATGGAGTGGAACATTCACCCGTTATTTGCAAGAGAAGCGCAGATATCAGATTAAATCTGACAGGATATGCTGTACTTTCGTTCAACTTAATAGGATGTCAGTGTGTAAACTTCCGATATATACTGTTGCTTCACCAGTTTGAAACGGTGGTTTCACACTGGTGACAACAGCTCTTCACACAGGTGAAAACCCATCTTCACCTAAGTGAAAATCATATCCTACCGTTCTCCTTACAAGAATTCCAACAGACCTTCATCCTGCATAATGACGCTTTCTGCCAAACTGACTCCGACAGGGAAAACGGATAAACCGTTTCGAGGGGGATACAGGAGGATTCGTCACTATAAATTATTGATTAACAATAACATGCCGTGATAAAACAAAAAAATATTGCAACGCAGAAATATAACTTTTTTATTCATTATAATTGCCCATGTGAACGATTGTAGAAACAGGTAAAAATCGTAAATAAGCGATAAAGGTATGAATGGTTTCTCAAAATATACTATCTTTGCTTCCCATTACAAACGGATAAACCTCTATAAAGTATGACCTACATGAAAATACTTTTGCTCTTGATGTTCTGTACAGTCCTGCCGATGCAAGCCCAACAGATGAAGAAACTTACTGATCTGAAAGATTTTGAAGCCCGTCTGCTGCAAGAGGCTAAAAATATAGAGTCCATCGAAAGTAATTTCACTCAGATAAAATATCTGGATGTATTCGATGAGAAAATAACCTCGAAAGGAAAGTTCTATTATAAAAAGAGCAATAAGATATGCATGGACTACGCACAGCCCATGAACTACCTTATCGTGATCAACAACAACCAACTGAAAATAGTATCGGACGGAAAGAAAAGCATCATGGACCTTCACTCCAATAAGATGATGAACCAAATGCAGGATATGCTTACCGCCTGCATGGTGGGCGACCTGTCCAACATGTCGCCCGGCTATGCTTTGGAATATTTTGAAGACGCCCATTACTATCTCATTCAAATCAAGCCCGTCAGCAAAGCGATACAGGCATATATCAACCAGATTCAAATTTATTTAGACAAAAAAGACATGTCTGTCCACAAACTACGTTTATCGGAAACCGCAACCAACTATACCGAATACGAATTCTCGGACAAGAAATTCAATTCTTTGAAAGATGAGGCAAAGTTTACGATACGCTAGCTGGCTGCTGTTGCTGTTTATCCTGCTCTCCTGCTCACACCGGGTGACAGGGGAAGCTACGGCACTGCCTCCCATCCTGCAGGCAGAAGCACAGTCGCAAAAGTACAACTTGCAACTGGATTTCATGAAACATCATTTCAGCGGAATGCTCATTGTCCGCCAAATGCCTGATAACGAAATCCGTATCCTGGGATCCACTTACTTTGGCCTCAGCCTTTTTGACTTCTCCCTGCACTGCGACACCTTCATAGTGAACAGTTGCATGGAACCGATGAGGAAGAAAAAGATGCTGAAAATACTGGAAACTGATTTCAAAAATCTATTTCTAAAGAGTGAAAAAGCACGTATTAAAAAGAAAAGTAGTACTTTTGAGCAAAGAATCAGTGGCAAAGGATTTGGAAAGACGGTATTCACCTTGTCCGGCTTCGTAAACGGACAGGCGGAGAAAGTACAAATCAAGCATCCGCTGCTACGGTTAAGAATCCAATTGGACAAACTGAACATAAACAACCCTTGAAATGCTGCTGGAGAACTTTTATAAAATCATTCATATAAAGGAAAGAGAAGACGGAAAACAGGCAATAGAGATAGAGCTGAATCCCGGCCATATGCTCTATCAAGGTCATTTCCCCGGACAGCCGGTGGTTCCGGGCGTCTGTACCTTACAGATAATAAAAGAAAGTGCCGAACAGATCGCCAACCAACCTTTGCAGTATGTACAGATTGCTTCTTCCAAATTCCTGTCTGCCATCAACCCGCTGGAAACTCCGCTACTACAGCTGTTTATCCGATTAGAAAAAACGGAAGAGCATCTTTTCAAGTTGCAGGCAGAAGGCATTTGTAATGGAAAAGAATTTATCAAATTGAAAGCGGTACTGATGGCAAGTAAGTATCAATGAAGCAAGTCCTTCTGTTAAATATCCATAATAGCAAGAACAATAAGTCCATTTATAGTTGTCAACACCCATTAAACATCTTATATTCAGACAATTATAAATATGACACCTATGAAAACAAAATTCACAATGATTATGGCTGTTATTGCAACATTTGCAATAAGCTTGAACCTCCACTCTTCTAATGAGGAAGTAGTGTTTGGAGCACCTGCCGTGCAAATGCCACGAGGGGGACCAAAGTACTGTGCTTTCGAAACTGAATGGGAAAATTGCAAAATGGCTGCTACAGGCACAGTGTGTATCAGTGAAGATGGTAAATGCGGCACCGGAGTAGAGGTAGGTGCCCCCGGTGAAGGTTCAGGAGAAGGTGGGAATCATGGTGCTCCTACCAATTAACAACCAACAATTTATGTGGCCGGTTAGAAATCCGGTCACATAAATTACAAATATCATAAAACCGAAAATATTATGAATCGAACACTCCTTTTTATATCACTCTTTTCTATATTTACCCTCGTATCTTGCCAGTCCTCCCCAAAAAACGAAGCTGGCAAACAGAACGAAGTAGAACTGGTAGCAGAAAAACAGCTGACTTTCCCTTTAGACGAACAGACCTATTACTTAAGCAAATCCATGTTCCAATTCGAAGAAAACGGGAAAGAATACCTTCACTTTGAGAATACACAAAAATCATTATATGACATTGTCATTTTTGATATAGAGAATCAACAGATAGCCAAACGGATACCTCTTCACAAGACAGGTCCCAACGGGCTACCAGCTGTATTCGGCAGTAGACCTTCCCCCGATTCTCAATATATATTAGTTGCACAGAATAATATCAGTCGGCTCAGTTCCATAAACTCTCAAGGGGAAATAATACGAAACTATAATTTCCAAACTCCTGAAGGCAGATTTACACCCTTGTCTTTTGGCAGTTACTACAATGCACCTGCTTTTATCAAAGACTCATGCATATTTCTACGCCAAGAAATTTTAAAACCCGATATGAAAAAGGAAGACTGGCCTAGAACCCATATGTTCGCCTCACAGGATCTGAGAACAGGAGAAGTTAAATGGATTCCTATTTTCTATCCACCCATCTTTAAAGAGGAATATGACAATATCGCAGGAGGATACGGTTTTAGTTATGATTACAACTACAAAGAGAGCCGTTTGGTCTGTGGATTTTTCGGATATGACAGCCTGATGGTTACAGATGACTTGAAACATATCCGATGGTATAACGCCAAAAGCAGATATCTGAAAAGCATGAAGCCCAAACTGGGTAATTCTATGGAAGGCATTAATGCTATTATAAAACTCAATGAAAATCCTAGATATTGGCATATCATGTATGACAAATACCGCAATGTGTACTACCGTTTTGCCGAAATGCCTTACAAACTGGCTCCCAACGAAAGCCCCTATGACGAACCCAAAGGAAAGGAGTTCTCCGTCATTGTACTGAACGCGGATTTTGAAATCATCGGAGAAACAAAATTCCCCGGAAAGAAATATTTCTATAAAATGAGTTTTGTGGGAAGGGAAGGACTGTATATATCCGAGAACAATCTGGAAAATCCGCAATTCGACGAGAACAAGTTGGTGTTTACCTGCTTTAAAATTAAAAATGCATCTCCAAATAAATAATTAACGCCAGAATGCCCGCATCCGAAAATATACTATCTTTGTCACCCATTAGAAACCACATAAGTTCAGGTACGAAAACATTCATCCCAAACGTATCTGAATAGTTTGACTGAAAAACAAGATGAGTACAAACACAACATCGGTTTGGCGGAAGAAACTAAAGGAACTGGAGATTGTCGTCGTTATTCCCACCTACAACAACGGGAAGACACTGGCGGCAGTCATTGAGGAGGTATGCAGGTATGCAGACGATATCATTGTCGTCAATGACGGCTCTACGGATGATACGGCCAACATTCTGGAACAATATCCGGCTATCCGCACCATTACCCATCCTGTCAATAAAGGAAAAGGAACCGCTTTGAAGCACGGTCTTTCCCAAGCAAAAAAAGAAGGTTTCCGCTATGCCATCACCATCGATTCGGACGGACAGCATTTCGCTTCCGATATTCCCTGTTTTATCGAAGCCATTGAAAAAGAGCCCGACACGCTACTGGTAGGCGCCCGAAACTTGGCCTCCGACAATATGCCGGGCAAGAATACCTTCGCCAATAAATTCTCTAATTTCTGGTTCAGACTGGAAACCGGGCTGAAACTGGAAGATACACAATCGGGATACCGCCTTTACCCTCTGCGCAAAATGGATGTGCAAAGCTGCTGGTACACCGCCAAATACGAATTTGAGTTGGAAGCCATCGTCTTTGCCGCATGGGGAGATGTAGCGGTGAAGAACATTTCCATCCACGTGTATTTATCCCCCGCAAGCAGAACGGGTATCCCATTTCCGGCCGTTCCGGGATTTTACCCGTATCAGTGTGCTGAACACGGTGCTGGTGCTGATTACCTGCCTTTGGATTGTTCCCCGTAACCTGCTCCGCAAACTGTCATGGAGCAACTGCAAGCGATTCTTCACCGACCATGTGCTGAATACACGGGAATCCAACCTGAAGATTGTACTCGCCATCATGCTGGGGATTTTTATGGGTATCGTTCCGTTATGGGGTTATCAGATGCTGATCACCCTCTTTCTTGCGCATCTGTTCAGACTGAATAAAGTGATTGCCCTTGTCGCCGCCAATATCAGTATTCCACCCATGATTCCCCTATTGCTGTACGGCAGTTACCGGACAGGCTGCATGGTACTGGGTAATCCTCCCGATTTGCATCTCGGAGACCTTTCTCTTGAAAATGTCAAATCAGTTTTAGAGCAATATTTAATAGGAAGCATTATCTTTGCAATGGCTTGCAGTCTGCTGTCTGGAGTAATCTCCACCGTGTTGCTGGCTATATGTAGGAGAAAAAACGGATATGACTAAATTCTTTGTTGGATTATATAACTATTTTGAAAGGCATAAAGTCTTGTTTTACCTGTCCCTCAGCGTATGCATCCTCTTTATGGCCCTTTTTGCCGCCCAAGTCAGATTCGAGGAAAACGTAACCAGTTTCTTTCCGGATACCAAGGACTCCCAAAATGCCATCAACGTATTTGAAAATCTGAAGATAAAGGATAAGATTATGATCATGCTGTCCGGCAAGGACGGTGTGGCGGATGCGGATTCCCTGATTGAAGCTGCCGAAACCATTAAACAGGATTTACAGCAACAAGCGGAAGGAACCCTGATTAAAGAGATCTTCTCAAAAGCCGACGAAAACCTGATCAACAGTGTCGGAGATTTTGTTTACGACAACCTGCCCCTGTTCCTTTCCGACGAGGACTACCAACGGCTGGACACCTTGCTTACCGCCGGAAACATTGCCGCCCTGATGCAGAAGAACTATTCCAACCTGATATCTCCGGCAGGATTCGCCTTGAAGAACTACATTATGCGGGACCCGTTGGGACTGGGCAGCCAGACGCTGAAACACCTGCAAGACTTCCAGTTGGAAGCTAATTACGAACTGATTAATGAGCATATCTTCTCACGGGACGGTTCCACCCTGCTGATGTTCATCACCCCGGTATTCAACACCGGAAGCACGGGCAAAAATGACAAACTCATCCGGCTGATTGAAAATGAGCTGCAAAAAGCGGAAAAGGAATATCCCCAATTGGTTGCCGAATATTTCGGAGGTCCTTCCGTAGGAGTGTACAATGCACGACAGATAAAGAAAGATACGCTGGTCACTTCTTCCATCGCGCTGATTATCATCATTGTCTTCATATCTCTGGTATTCAAGCATAAGAAATCCATTCCGCTTATCATCACCCCGGTGCTGTTCGGAGCTTTATTCGCCTTATGCCTCATCTACTTTATCAAAGGCGGCATTTCAGCCATTGCCGTAGGTGCGGGCTCCGCCGTAATGGGCATTGCCTTGAGCTACTCCATACACATGCTGGCGCATCAGAATCATGTATCATCGGTACAACAATTAATCAGAGAAATCGCCTATCCGCTTACCGTAGGCAGTTTTACTACCATCGGCGCCTTTTTCGGCCTCCTCTTTACCAGTTCCAACCTGTTACGGGATTTCGGTCTGTTCGCCTCGCTTGCCTTGATAGGAACCACGCTGTTTTGCCTGGTCTATCTGCCGCATTTCCTGAAAGGGCAGGCGCATGTAAAACAAGGGGCGGTGCTACGCTTTATCGAGAAACTGAACGCTTATCCATACGAAAAGAACAAAGGCTTGGTAGGGGGCATTCTCGTGCTGACCATAATATGTTTATTCACCTCGCAGAACGTGCGTTTCAACGAGGATATGATGAGTCTGAACTATGAGCCTGCCCACTTGAAACAATCGGAAAACAAGCTGGCCGAACTCTTTGACAAGAAAGAAAAGACTGTTCTCTTTGTCAGTACAGGCAAAGATATGGGAGACGCTACCGGACAATACGCCGAAACGAACCGGCTGCTCGCCCAACTGAAAGAAGAAGGAAAAATAAAAGATTACGCCTCTGCCGGACAGTTTCTGATACCGGAAGAGGTGCAGGAAGCACGGTTGAAACAATGGCACAACTACTGGACTCCGGAAAAGAAAGCCCGGTTACGCGAAACTATCCGGACAGAGGCTGCCCGTTATCATTTCCGTGAACATGCATTCGAGCCGTTTTTCCAATGGCTCGACCGTCCGTTCCAGCCTTTGGACTACCAGAATGAAATCACTACCCGGCTTCTGAACGAATGGCAGACTTCCGCCGATTCCCTGACCATGCTGATTACTCAGGTACGGATGAACGAGGCCGACAAGGAAGCGGTGTACCCCCTTTTCCAACCAAAAGAGAAGGTGGTTATCTTCGACCGCGGCTATTTCGCCAACCAATGGGTATCAGCCGTCAATCAGGATTTCTATCTGATTCTTTATATCTCCTCTTTTCTGATTTTCTTTGCCTTATGGATCTCCTACGGACGCATAGAACTGACTCTGATGAGTTTCCTGCCGATGCTGGTCAGCTGGATTATCATTGTGGGGTTAATGGGCATGCTGGGTATTGAATTCAATATCATCAACATCATTCTGTCCACCTTTATTTTTGGAATCGGGGATGATTTCAGCATTTTCATTATGGACGGATTGCAGAATAAGTACCGCACAGGACGGCAGTTGCTGAACTCGCACAAAACAGCCATCTTCTTCTCCGCTTTCACCACCGTGATAGGTATGGGTACGTTGGTCTTCGCACGCCATCCGGCATTGCAGTCCATTTCCCTCATCTCCATTTTGGGAATGATTGCCGTCGTACTGGTGGCCTACACGCTGCAACCCATCCTTTTCCGGTTCTTCATCACAGCACCCGCTTCCAAAGGGTTGCCCCCTTATACATTGACAGGACTGGCAAGAACCGGCGGCCTGTTCCTGCTGTTCTTTATCGGATGCCTGTTCCTGCGCTTGCTGATAGCTGTCATGACCTTGCTTCCTATCCGCAAAGCCTATAAGAAACAAGTACTTTGCCAACTGATACATGTCACCTGCAAAGGCCTGATCCATATAGCCACATTTGTACATAAAGAAAAAATAAACCGGACGGGAGAAACGTTTAAAAAGCCTGCCATCCTGATAGCCAATCATCAGTCTTTCATCGACATACTGGTATTATTGGCTCTGACTCCCAAACTGGTCATGGTAACCAATCACTGGGTATGGCACTCTCCTTTCTTCGGAGCCATTATCCGCTATGCCGATTTCTATTACGTAGGAGACGGCTACGAGCTTTACGTGGAGCGAATGCGCCAAAAGGTGAAAGAAGGATATTCCATCGCCATTTTCCCCGAAGGGACACGTACCTACGACGGACGGATGAAGCGTTTCCATAAAGGAGCCTTCTATCTGTCGGAAAAACTGCAACTGGATATCATTCCGGTCATCCTTTACGGTAACTGTAAAATCATAGCGAAAGCACAGCCGTTCAATGTACGGAAAGGCATCATGCTGACAGAGATTCTGCCGCGTATCCCGGCCAACGATGCTACGTACGGAACCACTTATCAGGAACGTACCAAAAGCATCTCCGCACGGATGAAAAAAGAATATGCCCGTATCTGCCGGGAGCAGAGCACAACGGACAATCCCGTCTTCTACGAAAACCTGGTACAGAACTATATCTATAAAGGACCGGTAGAGGAATGGTATATACGCATCAAGGTGAAAATGGAGGATAACTACAGGTTATTCAACCGGCTGGTTCCCGTCAAAGGACAGATTACTGATATCGGTTGCGGATTCGGACCGCTTTGCTATATGCTTTCCCAACTTTCCGAGGAACGGGAGATTACAGGGATTGATTATGATGAGGACAAGATAGCAGTAGCGCAACAGGGTTGGCTCCGCACTCCCCGCCTGCAATTTGTATGCGCCAATGCATTGGAATACCCTTTGCCGGAAAGTGACGCATTCATACTGAATGATATCCTGCATTATATGAGCTATGAGCACCAGCGGACCTTATTGCTCAGATGCATGGAGCGGTTGCGCCCGGAAGGAAAGCTGATTGTGCGGGACGGCAATGCCGCCAACACCCGGAAACACCGCCTCACCCGTTTCACGGAACTGCTGTCTACCGGCATTTTCAGTTTCAACAAGACGACAGAACAACTTTGTTTCACATCCGAAGCGCAAATAAGGAGCATCGCGCAAGAAGGTGGGATGCAGCTGGAGATTTTACCTAATGACAGATATACCTCGAATACGATTTATATCTTCCAAAAAAACAAACCGGAACATGAGTAAGTACGATATCATCATCATAGGCAGCGGACTGGGCGGTCTGGAATGCGGAGCCATCTTGAGCAAAGAGGGCTACCACGTCTGTGTGCTGGAGAAGAATGAACTGTTTGGCGGCTGCTTCCAGACTTACCAACGCGGCGGGCACCGGATGGATACCGGCATTCACTATATCGGCAGTCTGGATGAAGGACAAATCATGAATCAGTATTTCCGTTATTTCGGTATCATGGACAAGTTATCCATCAAACGGATGGATGAAGAAGTGTTCGACCGGATTTATTATAAAGACGCTATCTATGATTACGCCATGGGGCATGAACGGTTCATGGAAACCCTGTGCCACTCATTCCCCCATGAACGGGAGAACTTAAAACGGTATGTGGCAGCTATCCGATCGGTGGGAAACCTGATCAGCACAGACCACCTGAAAAAAGGCCGCCTGTCCCAAGAAGGCATGGATTTCTTTGCCACCTCAGCAGCCGGGATGATAGCATCCGTTACCACGAACAGGGATTTACAGAATGTACTTGCCGCAACCTCCCTGCTCTATGGCGGGATCAAAAATAAATCCACCTTCTATGAGCACGCCATGATTAACAACTCTTATCTGGAGAGCGCCTATCGTTTCACGGAAGGAAGTATGCAAGTCAGTCTGGAATTAATCCATATCATACGTGCCAACGGCGGTACGGTGCTGAACCGGAAAGAAGTGACCCGTATCCTTGTCAAGGATGAAGCCATACAAGGAGTGGAAGTGAACCATGAAGAGATACTGGAAAGTACCTACGTCATATCCAACCTGCATCCGCAACTCACCTTATCCCTGCTGGATAAGAACCATTCCATCAAACCGGCTTTTGTGTCTCGCATCAAGTCACTGGAAAACAGTTACGGGATATTCACGCTCAATCTGATGATGAAAAAAGACTGTTGCCCCTATCAGAACCATAATATATACCTGCACGGCAATGAGGATGTATGGTATGACAAAGAGATGCACAAAGGGAATACCCCCAGTTGCATGATCTCCATGCAAGTACCCCGCGGCAACAGCAAATTCACAGAGGTGGTTTCCATACTGACCCCCATGTATATGGATGAGGTCAGCAAATGGACGGATACGACCCCCGAACACCGTGGCGAGGCATACCGCCAGTTCAAAGAAGAAAAGACGGAACAGATCTTGCAGCTCCTGAGGCGGTTCGGATTTCACTGGAATCATTGCATTGAAAAGATCCATACCACGACTCCGCTGAGCTATCGGGACTATACCGGAACCATAGACGGTTCGGCATACGGCATTGTCAAAAACTACCAGTATCCGCAAATCAGTTTTGTTTCCACACGCACCAAACTGAAGAATCTGTTCCTCACGGGGCAGAATCTGAATGTACACGGCGCTTTGGGCGTGACGCTGACAGCCATGCTCACTTGTTCGGAATTTGTAGGTCAGGAATATTTAGCAAAGAAAGTAGGCAATGCATAAAATTCTGAAGAAAACCATAAAGTACGGGGCAGCTGTCCTGTTGACGCTGATAGCGGTGATCCTGACAGGAATCGGCTATCTCTATTTATCTGCCGATATGATGACTCCGCAATTTGCGTCTACCCCTGAAACGGATCGTGTGATACGGAAAGACAATCTCCGGCAGTATGGCGGAAACTACCTGCGGCACAGTGAGAGCGGACTTTGGGAACTGAAAGTCAGCGGACCTGCCTACGAAAGAGGCAAAGCCATCGGCCAACTGACTTCCGACTTACTTTATTTTCAGGAAAAAGTATTTGTGGATCAGATAAAAGAGATAGTCCCCTCTGAAAGTTATCTTAAATTCCTCCGTTTCTTCATTGTCCTTTTCAACCGGAATCTGGGGAAAAATGTGCCGGAAGAGTACCGGGACGAGATTTATGGCATCTCCCTCTCCTGCACCCATGAGTATGATTTCATCGGCACCCCCTACGAGCGTCAGTTGAATTACCACTCCGCTCACGACTTGGGACATGCCATGCAGGACTACATGCTGGTAGGATGCAGTTCATTTGCCTGCTGGGGTGAGAACAGTGCCGATTCTTCCCTTATCATCGGCCGTAATTTCGATTTCTACATGGGTGACGCCTTTGCACGCAACAAGCTCGTTTCGTTTTACCAACCCGAAAACGGATATCGCTTCGCATCCGTGGGATGGGCCGGAATGACCGGTGTCCTTTCCGGCATGAATGAAACGGGGCTGACTGTCACCATCAATGCCGCCAAATCGGATCTGCCTGCCGCATCCGCCACCCCTATTTCCATTCTGACCAGGGAAATATTGCAATATGCTTCTACCATTGAGGAAGCATACGCTATCGCCCGGAAACGGAAAACATTTGTCTCGGAGTCCATACTGGTGGGTTCGGCCAAGGACGGCAGAGCCGCAATTATCGAAAAATCGCCGGAGAAAATAGCCTTATTCACAGGAAACGGGCAGCAGATCATCTGTACCAACCACTACCAGTCAGAAACCTTCGGCCATGACAAACGGAACCTGGAAAACATAGAAACTTCGGACAGCCCCTACCGCTTTGCCCGCTTGCAGGAACTGCTGAAAGAAAACGCACCGATAGATGCCCCCAAAGCCGCCTCTATCCTGCGCAACCGGAAAGGAGTGGGAGAAGCGGAACTGGGCCTTGCCAATGAAATGGCCATCAACCAGTTCATCGCCCATCACTCCGTCATTTTCCAACCCGAGAAAAAACGGATGTGGGTATCCACCGCTCCCTGGCAATGCGGCAAGTACGTGGCATACGACCTGAACAGGATTTTCAGCGACTCCATCGATTTCAACCATGAAATCTATACCGAAAACCTGACAGTGCCTGCGGACTCCTTCCTGCAACAACAGGAATACCAACAGCTGATGACTTATAAAAGACTGGCTCCTGTACTACGGAAGCAGATTAAAAAGAAAGAACGGCTGGACGAACAGACCCTGCATGCCTTCCAACATGCCAACCCTCATTTCTTTTATGTGTACGAGTTGCTGGGAGATTACTATCATGCCACAGGACAGCAGGACAAAGCCCTGCGCAATTGGAAGAAAGCCCTCTTGCTTCCTATCCCCAAGCGAAGTGAATCAGAACGTATAGAACATAAAATAAACAACTAAAATGAATAAGAATCCGGAAATACAATTCCGCTCCCCTGAAGAAATCAAAGCCTATCAGGAAAGCAGGCTGGCTGAGGAACTGCTTTATTTGCAGAATCATTCACGATTCTACCAACATCTGTTCCAAGCATATCACATCGATATACAACAGATAAAAACCATAGAAGACTTGCAACAAATACCTGTCACGACCAAGACAGACCTGCAACTTCATAATGAAGATTTTATTTGCGTGAGCCGCGATGAAATTATTGACTATGTCACCACTTCGGGAACCTTGGGCGACCCCGTCACTTTCGTATTGACTTCCGAGGACCTTGACCGGCTGGCCTACAACGAATATCTGTCATTCACCACCACCGGATGCAGCAGACAGGATATACTACAACTGATGACCACCATAGACAGACGTTTCATGGCGGGCCTCGCCTACTATATGGGAGCCCGTGAGCTGGGCATGGGGGTAGCCCGTGTGGGAAACGGCATTCCCGAACTGCAATGGGACACTATCCGGCGCATCCATCCCACTTGCGGCATGGTAGTCCCTTCCTTTCTGATCAAACTGATTGAATTTGCCGAAAAGAACCATATTGATTACCATCACTGCTCCATGCAGAAATGTGTATGCATAGGCGAAGCACTCCGCAATCCCGATTTCACCCTGAACACACTGGGTAAACGGATACACGAGAAATGGGATTCCCTGCAACTTTACTCCACCTACGCATCTACCGAAATGCAATCCTCGTTTACCGAATGTAATGAATTTCACGGTGGCCACCTCCAGCCGGAACTGATTATCGTAGAGTTTCTGGATGATAACAACCAACCTGTAAAAGAAGGGGAAGCAGGCGAAGTGACCATTACGACTTTGGGAGTAAGAGGAATGCCGCTGCTCCGCTTCAAGACCGGAGATATCTGTTACCATTATACCGAACCTTGTGCCTGCGGACGTAACACCATCCGTCTCAGCTCCATACTGGGCCGTAAAGGACAAATGATAAAATATAAAGGTACGACCCTTTACCCACCCGCTTTATTCGATATTCTGGATAACATCCCCCATATCAAGAATTACATTGTAGAGGTTTATACCAATGAACTGGGAACGGATGAAATACTGATCCGCATCGGAAGTGAAAACCGCAGCGAAGCCTTCGCTAAAGAAATCAAAGACCTGTTCCGTTCCAAAGTACGGGTGGCTCCGAGTATCAATTTTGAATCGGCAGAGTATATCGCGAAAATACAAATGCCGCCCATGAGTCGAAAAATAGTTAAATTTATTGATTTGAGATAATATTTTTCTACCTTTGGCAGCAGCAAAACAACACTTAAAAAAGAACTAATATGAAACAGTTACTCGTTTTATTGTTCCTTGTAAGCAGCATGGCTTGCTTCGGGCAAAACAAAGACGCATTGAAAGACATCTCTTCCGTGACATTTTATGGCATAGACTTTACCCGTGCCAAAGTGTACGGAGCAAAAGAAGGCCCCATGCAGTTCAAATATACTTTTGATGACATCAACAAGCTTTTCATCACTGAGCCGAAGAAGTATGATATTGGCAAAAGACTGGGTGTCAATGTAGAAGTAACCTCATTGGAGGCAGTAAACGATGCCAACAAGACCATCAATCCCGATGAGATCATGACGACCAACAGCGGATACACCCTGGATGAAAAACAGATAGAAGAAGTCATCAAGACACTTCCTATCCTCTCTCAAGAAGAAAAAACAGGATTGATTATGGTTGCCATGCTTTTAAACAAGGCAGATGCAAGAGCGACCTATCAAATTGTATTCTTCAACACGAAAACCCGTGAGATACTGTATAGCGCACCGACTAACGGCAAAGCACGCGGTTTCGGACTACGCAATTATTGGGCAGGTTCCGTACACAACGCCATGAAGAAACTAGACTAACATATAATCCCGGTTCACTGTAGGGGTGAAATGCTCCCACCCGATACCACAAAATCAATGTATCCGGATGAACTCAATTCACCCCTACAGCTATAAACCTTTATTAATCAAACCCCTCTACGGTACCAGAATACTACCAGCCATTTCCTGATAAGGATAAGTAAACCAAAAGCAAGAGCCTTCTCCTTCTTCTGACTCCACACCGATAGTTCCACCCATCTGTTCCACCAGACTCTTACAAATAGACAAGCCAAGTCCCGTACCATGAACAAAACTGTTCAGTTTCACAAAACGGTCAAATACTGTTTTTATCTTATTCTTCGGGATTCCCATTCCTGTATCACGAACATAAAACCGCAGATACCCATCTGTCTGCCTATAATATCCTAACGTTATGCTGCCCGAAAAAGTGAACTTCAAAGCGTTATTAATGAAATTGGAAATGACTTGATTCAAACGATTCTTGTCTGCCCATACATGACATCCGGGCAAGCATTCTTCAAACACCAGCTCCACACCGGCCGGCACTTTCATGCGTAAAGAACGGATAATCTCACTGCAAAGCAGATTGACATCCGTATCACTCTTGACAAATTCAAAAGCTCCCGACTCCATCTTCGATAAATCAAGAATATCTGAAATAAGCTGAAGAAGCAACTCCGTATTCTCCTGTACAATAGCCATGTACTGCTTGCGGTCCTTCATATCTTCCGTTTCCGTTAAAAGGCTGGAAAACCCCACTATAGCATTCAGCGGAGTGCGGATCTCATGACTCATATTAGCCAGAAAAGCGGATTTCAAACGATCCAGCTCTTCCGCTTTATCTCTTGCCGCTATCAACTTCCGCTCCGTTTCTTTCAGTTCAGTTATGTCATAATTGACACAAACCATATCAATAATCCCGTCTTCCGGACGAAAATCGCGTACCATTACATTGACTCTTGTCCATGTATACGTGCCATCTTCACGTAATATACGCACATCACGCCTCAGATGGCTGGCTTCCCGTATCAATACCTGATCAAAGAAGCGAAGCATCATCCTGCGATCATCCGGATGAAAATGAGAATGCACTTTGATAATCTCATTCAATGGAGTTCCTTCTTTCTCACCTACATTCCGATACCAGCTATTCACAGCATAGCCATCACATTTCAAGGCATTAAAATGGGCATATCCTACTTTGGCATAGTTACCAATCAATGTGAAAAACTCCTCAAAGTCCTGTATTTTGCTATATGCATTTGTTGTTTCCGTATTATCAATATTGATCAACAATATATTTATCAGATTGCCCAAAGCATCATAAAGTGGAGCGAATTTTGAGATCAAACTGATAGTACCGGTACGAGAAGTAGAATAATAGCCGTCCAAACGGTCGAAATCATAATTAAACGACATATCAATAGGTGCTCCTGCTTTCAACTTATCTTTCAACCCCTGCGGCAGCAAAGGATTATCAAATAAATTCAATCCTATCACATCCTCCTTATGCCGGAGACCGAAGATTTCCATCTCCTTGTCATTCAAATCTGTCATAAACCCATCCTTATCATACAACTCGATACCAGCAGGAAGATTCTTATAAATATTCTGCAAATAAGCTTTTTCCAGCCGGGCTTCAGATTCAGAGCGTCTCAATTCCATACAAATACTGATAATATTACCCAAAGAGACAAACCATTGATAATCCTCATTACACCAATTCCGGTGCTCACGCACCATATCCACCCCTATATACCCCCACACTCCGTCTTTTGAGTTCAAAGGCACCACCATAGTAGATTTCACTCCATATTCCTCTAATCTACGCTTATCCGCCCCGGCTGAATCAGGAAGCAAATTTAATGTAAAAAGAATGATAGGATTACCAGCCAATATCTGTCCTGTCCACCAAGAGGCATAATCAATAGAAGATTCCGACAATAAAACCTTACGTTCTTTTATACCCTCCACTGCTATTTCATAGGTACAGACTTCCGTATGCAATTTCCTGTCCAATTCAAAAATATAAGTACGATCTGCTTGAAATTGGCGCAATACCTCCTTTAAAATCTTATTGATAACCAAGGTAATATCATCAGAATGCAAAAAATCAAGCAATGACTTGGAAATGCCGTTCAAACGAGATAATAAAGAGTTCAACCGGTCTACCGTCTGCTCCTGCATATTCATCCGTTGCCGGGAAATACATTGCAACATACCCATGACGCGGACATGACCTTCTTTGGTAATACGCTTCTCACCGACCTTGGTACTGACCCACATCATCCCATATTTGGAATGTATCGGAAAAACCTGCTCATAAATCTCCATCATCCGGAAAGAGCGAAATTCCTCCAAAATACGCTCCCGATAATTCTCACAAATCAGATTCGCGAAATCTTTAGCAGAAATCTTATTCCCTTCTATTCCTAACAAATCGGCTACAAACTCAGAACAATAGTAAACTCCTTCATCAAAGTCCACCTCCCACCATCCTATGCGTGCCATTGATACAAGCTGCTGCAACCTTGCATCATTCTCTTGAATCTTCCCCATATACAAGCTACCTTTTAATTTATGCACCAAGATAATCATTATCTGTCAATACCAAATACTTAAACATGAAAAAATAAACACCGGCAATAAATAATCAATGCCCGAAATCTATTTTAACGCAGTTCACTTGCAAATAAACAGCGAACTGTGTATTTTCGTAAAAGAACTACATTACAAACCTTACAAATTCGTATAACCATGAAACGTAATATCCTATTATTAATAATTTTGACAGTCATATCCTTAGAAGCATCCGGACAAAAATATACGATTTATGTGGATGACTTCAATAGTGAGATCAAAATACCCAACAGGGCGATCAACCTGATTCGTCTCGCATTTATCGATGGTATCCGCAACACCAACCGCATCAATGTAGTGGACGCCGTTTCGGCTGGCAGTGATCTCAGTCTGAGTCCGCTGGAAGATGCACGCCGCTTCAGAGCAGAGTACCTGTTAAAAGGAAACCTGATACAAAGGGAAGCAACCGATGACGGAAGCTCTCACAGACGTTACCACAGCCGTGAGAACAGTTATAAAGAGAAATTCACCCTGCGCCTTGATTTAATACGGACCAGTGACGGAGTAACTATCAGCACACGCAATTATGAAGAGACAGGCTCAGCATCCGGTAAAGATGCCACCCAATATAGCGCTTTAGAGAATTCATTAATCAATGTGCCATACGAAATGGGACTTTTTGTAGAAAATCACTTCAAAGTATACGGTTCAATACTGAAAGTGGTATCTACCAAAAGAGACAAGGCAAAAACCATTTATATCAACCTGGGATATGATGATCCTATCAAAGAAGGATTACGCTTTGATGTAGTGGAAGATGGCATACTGGAAGGACATAATATAGAAACCAAAATCGGTGAAATACGGATTACCGAAATCATGGGACCGAAAATCTCTTTATGTAAAGTGAACAAAGGGGGTGAAACTATTCTTACTGCATTAAATGAAGGAAAGACCTTGAAACTTATTTCCAGACAGGCCAAACTGTTCGATGAATAACATACCATTCATAATGAATATACAACAACACAACCGCCGACCCGGCATCTGCCAAGGCCCGGCGGTATTACTATATCAAGACAAACCGCTACTTTTCTATAATGGAAGTTAGAGGATGACGGTTCCCCTTTATCTCTCTCAGAAATGCTTTTGCCGAACCAAAATTCAAATATAAATCCAAACGCACCGGCAAATGGTTTTTATCATCAGTTACATAAAAGGTTATTACCTCTTTTTCTTTTCCTTTTTTATACTCTACCAAGGAAAAGACCAAACAACGGTATTTCACACCATTCTCCGCCTTAAAATTCTTCCGGCCACGATAAATCAATGTTTGCTGCTCTACTTTAGTACCTGTAGCCATATCAAACAATATTTTATCGCCGACTTTATAGTCACTTACATCAAATGAACGTGCCCTCATCAATATGCTCAGCATATCAAAAATACACTCATCACTTTGGTCTTTCGATTTCACCGTATCCCGTTCCCTCCTCATACGACGCTGATCGGCAATACATTTCCCGTTTTTATAACTGAACCATACTTCGTCCACCGTATAGCGGTCGCCCTCTTCGGCTCCTTTACGAAAATAAACAGGTTCCAGACGACTGCTGGTAATACAAGTCAATGTATCACGCATCTTAAAAAAGAAATCAACTTGTCTGTTACTGACAGAAATCAAGTTACTACGAAAACAAGGTTTCCCCTGATAAGTAATAGCCTGCATGTCCATTTTTGCCTGTCCGGCAGCAACCCAAATGAATTTCCAGTTAAACTTTAAATCGTACACTAATTCTTCACCTGCCTGGATAGCTTCGTTTTGTGCCGCACATTGCGCCCTGGTTGCCATAATGGCAAACCAGCCGCACAATAATATGAGAATAGTTTTTTTCATCGGCCTAGTTTTCTAGCTCTTTCTTTATTTCTATCTTGCACCTTTTTGGTCTCTTCCGGTTTTTGTTTCTTTATTTCATCCAGCTTTTGCTTGTCTATAGGAATAGCATTCACATCCCAATTCTCTTCAAATTCAAAGTTAGCTTTCATTTCCCAAACTTTCGGGAAATAGAAAACCTCTTCAGGCTGAATCTTCTTATCATAATCTCCCGTATCCCAAACTCCGTTATTATTATGGTCGTTAAACAAACGTATATAATATTTCGTACTCGGATTCAAGAAATAGAAGTCCGCCGTTCCTTCCTCCGTTACCGGTTGTTGGCGCAATACATTTCCATTCGCATCCAACAACTCGGCAACAGCATGGGGAGCAGTTCCTTTTATATTCAACAAGATAGTTCCGTACTCGTCCATTTTTTTCACTTTCACCGTTTGCTGGACTTTGTCCGTATGCAGCCCATAAATACCAATAAACGCCAAAGAATCAATAGTCAACTGATATTCCTGCTCCGGTTGCCAATCTGCCAATATCTGATATTGACGTGGCATCAACGAGTCAGCCATAAAGAAGAAAGGAGCCGGTTGCCACACACTATCCACCTTTACTTCCATATGAATGGCCGCCGTGTCTATGCTTGCCACAGGTTCTTCAAAAGATAGATAGATATTCCTGTATATATCGAATGCTGACGGAGCATCGACGTTCATAGTCAGGAATTTAGTTGGTTCCACCCTGATGGTATCTCCTTTTTTCTCCCTTTTTTTACGTTCCTTCTCCTTTTCCTCATTCGCTTTTTTCTGCAATTTTTCCCGTTGCTCTCTTGTCAGTTTATTAGCCAGATAAATGGTATCGGTTTTGGGAACCAACCGGTTTAGTGTATCCGTATATAAATAATCCAACTGAACCTCCAGCGTATCCATCTGATAAACCAACGAATCCTTGATCCAATAACAAATTGAGTCGTTTCGTGGAGTCGTTTCTATAATAAACGCATCCTTCTCATCAAAGTTCAATCCTTTCAAAACAGGCAACGTATCGGCCGGCGCACTGAAAGATAATATAAAATGATTCTCTTTATCACGCTCGCTCTTGGACAGATACTGGCGGTTATTTATTCCCTTAAATGCTCTTAGAACAATATTATCCGGCAGAAAACGGGTATACCCCACTGTTTTAATCGTATCGATAGTCGCTGTATCCTTCCACAACGTATCCTGACGCACAGCAGCCTCCATGGAAGGAATAATAATAGAATCACAAAAAGCAATCATCTCGGTCTTGGAGTCATACAAATAATTCTGGTTACCATCCATCAAACCAAAGATATGATATTTACCAGGTGCGATACCGCGGATGGTAAAACGCCCTCGGCTATCAGTACGGGATACACGGTCAAACGGTTTCTTGACAAAAGCGCTATCGCTCAGATCTGCATGCAATCCCACCATCATACCTTTGACAGGTTCCAAATCAGCAGCAGCCAATACATTTCCGGAAACTTCCAGTGTATCAATGGCTTCTCCCGTAGAAAAAGAAAAAGCATAATTACCTAGCGGATTACCCTCATTGTTATCCACAATGGCATCTGAGAAATCAATGGTATAAGTGGTATTGGGTTTCAATGAGTCCATGAGGTTAACCAATACTCTTCTGCCGCTTGCCTTAATATCAGGTTGTTCCAATTGAGGAGGAGACACTACCACCTTCTCCGATGTTTTCTCTAATTTGATGAACTCATCAAATTCAATGGCAATCTTCTTATTCTTATTGTTTGTTGCATACGGCTTGGGAGAGCTTCTGATAAACTTGGGCGGCTCCTCATCATACGGACCTCCATCCGGTGTTCCCATGCTTGCGCAGGAATACACCACGATCATCAGCATCAACAAAGCAGGTAATTTATGTTTTTTCCAATTCATGTTCTTATTGGTTCAAGCTTAGCATTTCTTCTATATAATCACGCGTATTGCTCAATCTCGGCACTTTGTGCTGTCCGCCTAATTTGCCTTTTTCTTTCAGCCAATCGTGGAACAGATTAGGTCTCGCCACAATTATTTCCAACGGCTGCAAGGTAATGTTTTTATGGCGTTTAGCTTCGTAATCGGAGTTAATTTGTTGTAAAGAAGTGTCAAGAACCCGACTAAAATTCTCTAAAGAATCCGGCATAACGGCAAATTCTATCAGCCACTGATGACGGCACTTGGCATGTGCATCCATGAAAACAGGAGCAGCAGAATAATCAATAATCTGTGCACCGGTCGCCTCGCAGGCTTTTGCCAACCCTTGTTCCGCATTATCCACCATCAACTCCTCACCAAATGCATTAATAAAGTGCTTGGTACGCCCTGTTATAACAAATTTATAGGGGTGTTTGTTGGTGAACTTCACGGTATCACCAATCATATAACGCCACAATCCGCAGGAAGTACTGATGACCATCGCATAATTTTTATTCAACTCCACATCTGTTAACGGAACAATATGAGGATTTTCAGTACCGACATCTTCCATCGGAATAAATTCATAAAATACCCCATAGTCAATCATCAGCAACATGGAAGGATCACTGAAATCACTTTGTAATCCGAAAAAACCTTCACTGGCATTGTATGTTTCCATATAATGCATCTTGTCGCTACGAATAAGCTGTTTATATTGTTCGCGATAAGGAGTAAAAGCAACCCCTCCATGAAAAAAAACTTCCAAATCAGGCCATACTTCCGCCAAATTATCCGTTCCCTTCACTTCCAGAATATGTTTCAGTACAGCCATCATCCATGACGGCACTCCTGAAAGATTGGTCACATTCTGATTCATTGTGGCACGAGTAATCCTTTCTACTTTTTCCTCGAAATCACTCAGCAACGCAATCTTTTTATCGGGCACCCGAATCAGATTGACCAACGGATTCACATTTTCAATCAATATGGCAGAAAGGTCTCCTACAAGACTTCGTTTCACATTATAGTTTGGTGCATGGCTTCCTCCAAGAATCAGACCTTTTCCAGAGAAAAAACGACTCTCAGGATTTTGTTGGAGATACAGCGCCACTGCATCCATACCACCCGCATAATGAATATCATGAAGTCCCTCCCTGCTGACAGGAATAAACTTACTTTTGTCATTAGTTGTTCCTGAAGATTTGGCAAACCACTGCACTTCTCCACGCCACAGGACATCTTTCTCTCCATGACGCATCCGTTCTACGTATGGCTTGATTTCTTCGTAAGTCTGTATAGGTACACGTTGAAAGTCTTGATATCTCTTTATGTCTTTATAGCCATATTTCAATCCCCACTCCGTATGGGCCGCATCCTTCATCAGCCGGCAAAACACTTTATGTTGGAGCGCCTCAGCCTGAGTTGCATACAAGGCTGTCGCTTTTTGTCTGGGCTTGAATAGCGTACTAATTAATCTGGTAGAATTCATTTGTCTTAGTATACGATTCGTTATATCTTGCAAAAATAGCTTATTTCTATATTATAATGGCTGATAACATTATTTTTTTTATAGTTTTCTACATTACTTTTATTTTTTGTTATCTTTACGGTCGCTTACAACTTAACATCAAAGGCTATGAAGATAGGAATATTGACATCAGGAGGAGACTGTCCAGGAATAAACGCCACAATTAGAGGAGTTTGCAAAACAGCGATAAATCATTACGGTATGGAAGTTTATGGAATTCATAGCGGATTCCGGGGATTGCTGGACAATGACGTAGAACCATTGACAGAAAAATCATTATCGGGCTTGTTAAATCTGGGAGGGACAATACTAGGCACTTCCAGAGAAAAGCCATTCAAGAAACGCCTGTCGGCAGCCTCGGAGGACAAACCGGCTTTGATGTTAAAGAATATCCATGATCTAGGTCTGGACTGTATCGTATGTATCGGCGGAAACGGAACCCAAAAGACCGCAGCCAAACTGGCCCAAGCAGGTGTGAACGTTGTTTCTGTACCTAAAACAATAGATAACGATGTTTGGGGAACAGACGTTTCATTCGGATTCGATTCTGCCGTGACCATTGCTACCGATGCCATTGACCGGCTGCATTCTACAGCCAGTTCACACCAACGTGTCATGGTTATTGAAGTGATGGGACATAAAGCTGGCTGGATTGCACTTTATTCCGGAATGGCGGGAGGCGGTGACGTGATTCTTATTCCGGAACTGTCTTATGATATTCATAATATAGGCAATACCATCATTGAACGCTTGAAAAAAGGGAAGCCCTATTCCATTGTTGTTGTCGCAGAAGGCATCAAAACCATGGACGGCAAAAAAGCCGCCGAATATATAGCCCAAGAAATAGAATATGAAACCGGATTCGAGACCCGTGAAACTGTACTGGGATATATCCAGCGTGGCGGCTCTCCTACTCCCTACGACCGTAATCTGGCCACTCGTATGGGTGGACATGCCACAGAACTGATTGCTTCCGGACAATTCGGACGAATGGTCTCTCTGCAAGGTGCGGAAATTGGCTCCATCCCTCTGAATGAAGTGGCTGGTAAATTAAAACTTGTCAATGAGAACCATGACCTGATTGTACAAGGCAAACGGATGGGAATCTGCTTCGGATAAGAAGCAGATTCAATCCTTTTCCATATACTTGGATGGAGACACTCCGAATTGCTCGGTAAAATGGGATATTCAGTAAATGTCTCTAAAAAATAAGATGGCATATGAAGATGATAGGGC